>WNFU01003916.1_pt1 | contig 19290 bp, 18 predicted proteins | sample 5400121 | NCBI WGS metagenome assembly WNFU01 (sample SAMN13153360, study PRJNA577476) | soil metagenome | isolation source: 100 cm soil or saprolite under grassland replicate 1 | place: USA:California | collected 2016-06-15 | reverse complement strand
TGCACCTCGGCCCCATCGCCCTCACCTGCCGGGAGCAGCCTCAGCTCAGGCACTCGGCCGCCTCGATGCGATCGCCCACAGCGACATGTCGTCGCTCTGCCTCGCCCGCCGAGAGCTCGAGGACGGCGTACGCACGGCGACAAGAGCGCGTGCGCCAGGGCTTGACCTTCGACGCGACCTTCAGGACCTCACCTTCGCGCGAGACGAAGACCGCGTCGATCGGGAAGCGCATGAAGAACGTGTGGATCGAGGGGGCGGGCCGGATAAGGAGGCCTTCGCCCGGCGACAGGGAGCTTCTCCCGAGAAGCCCTTTCATTCGCGGCAAGATCCGATCCGCGACGACGCACCGCTCGCAGACGGTCGAGCCGTCGTCCCGCGCAAGGGAAACCAAGGCTCGAGCGGTGCGAAGCGTCTGCCGCGTGACTGCCCCAGCCGGAATTTCCCGGTTCACGGCTTAGAGACCACCGAGCGCTTTGGCGAACATGGCGATGGCCGGCCCGAGCAAGATCACGAACATGGCCGGGAAGATGAGGAGGACGAGCGGGAACAGGATCTTGATTGGCGCCTTCTGGGCCTTCTCCTGTGCGACGGCGTAACGCCGCCGACGCATCTCGTGCGCGAGATCGCGCATGATCTGTCCGATCGAAACACCGAGCCTCTCGCCCTGCACGACCGAGCGGACAAACGATCGCATCGAGGCCGTTTCACAGCGGGCGAGCATGTTCAGCATCGCCTCCTGAATCGAGAGACCCATGCTTTGCTCTTGGAGGGTCAGCTGCAGCTCCTGATCGAGCGGGTCGCTGATGCGACCTGCCGCGGTCTGCAGCGACCCGACGAAGCCGAGACCGCCTTCGATCGTTACCACCAGCAGGTCGATCAGCTCAGGCAGCTGGTAGTCGATCTCGTTCAATCGCTGCTTCGCACGCTCTTGCAGAATGCGAGCGGGCATCCACCAACCGAGGAATCCGATGATCAGCGTCAAGAGCGCACCTGGCGCAGCCTCGACGCCGACGCTCGCGGCAAGCCAGATCCATAGGAGCGGGAATCCGATAGCGCACAAGACGCGGTAGCCCACGAATCGTCCGATTTTGACGTGGTAGAGGCCTGCCGCGACGAGGTCCCTCCGAATTCGCTCGTTCGAGCGGGTCTTCGAACGGCCCCCGACGACGGAGCCGAGCTTCGTCGCGACCTCGTCGAGCTTGCCGCGAACACCGCCGGCGGTCTCCTCGCTCTGTTCACCCCTAGTGAAGCCGTATGACTGCACGCGCTTGAGCACTCCCACCGACCGATCGTGTCCACGCTGCCAGAGCGTCACGCGGGCGAGACTCCCAACCGCGAAGCCGGTGAGCAGAATGCCGATTATGAGTAAGAGGATCATTGATCAGACCCTGATGTTCACGATTCGCTTGATTACGAGCGAGCCGCAGATGACGGAGATGCCTGCGAGCACCAGGAACACACGTCCGACGACCGAGTCGTACATGACGTTCATGTAGCCGGGGTTGATCAGTGTGATGGCCAAGAGAAGGAAGAGCGGAAGGAGCGTCAGGACCCAACGGGACATCCGCCCCTGCGCAGTGAGCGTTTGGACGGTCCGCCGGAGCTCGAATCGCTCGCGGATAGTGTCGGTGACCTGATCGAGCACCTCGGCCGTGTTACCGCCGGTCTCCCGTTGAAGCGCCGCGACGAGCGCGACCTGCTCGAGCTCGCGACTCTGCATACGTTCGACGACTACGTGCAGAGCCTGATCGATCGGAACGCCTAGCTGCTCGTCCGCGACGACCCGCTGGAACTCCGACCGAGCTGGCTCAGGCGCGTCGTTCACGACCACCGAGAGGGCGCCGATGAAGCTGTGACCTGCGCGCAGCGCGGAGGCGAGCACCTGCAAGTTGTCCGGAAGCTGCTCCGCGAACAGCTTCCGCTGTGCCGCGAGCTTCCACTTCAGGAACGAGCGGACGCCAAAAGGAATCGCCCCGGCCAGGATGATCGCAACGAGAAGCGCTTGACTACTGGAGCCGAACACGAGCCTCATCAGAAGAAGCAATAGGAGTGAGCAGACGGACGTGAGCACGATGATTTGCTCCGCCGGCATCGTGACCTTCGCGATCTCGAGCTCCCACTTGAATCGCTGCCAGCGCGAGCTTCCTCGCAACATCGTTTCTGTACCTTCGAGCATCATCTCGGTCAGCTGCGCCGTCGGACGGCGGCTCGTATCGCGGACCGCCGCCGGCACCGAGACGAATTCCGCCATTCGCTTGCGTACAGTCCCTTTCTTGGGGCCGGACAAGATGGCTGACGCACCGGAGCCGAGGAGGAGGGCGGCGATCAGCCCGACGATCGTCATCGTCAAGCCCGATCTCCACATGCGATCCAGCGCCGACGGCTTGTAGGGAGGCGTTGGGCCCTTCTTCGCGATCCTGAGCGCCGGCGTTTGATAGCCGGTCCTCGCCACGCCGCTGACGCCGTCGACGCGGACCGTAACGTTGATGTGGACGTTCGGGCCGGCGAGCGAGCGATAGCGCAGCAGGTATTCGCTCGCGAGACTCGACCCGAGCTGCTTGTAGATTGCGGCCAGGCGGCTGATCGACGTCGTCTCGACGTAGCGGCCTCCCGTGTCGCGGGCAAGGTCTCTCAGCGCGTCGAACTTTGAGACGCGCGAGCGTAGTCCAACCGCAAAAACCCGCACATGTGCCGCGCGTGCCGCTGCCGCCGCGCTCGCTTCGGTCTCGTGGTCAGCCGTGTCACCGATGCCGGGATGCTCTTGACCGTCCGACAGGACGACGATGGTCCCCGCGCTGATGTCTGCCGCGCCGAGCAGCTCGATCGAATGAACGACTGCGTCGTAGATGTGCGTGCCGAACAAGAACGGCGGCTGCTTCGAGAGTGCCTGGTCGATCCTTGCCTGGTCGCTGGTAAAAGGCAGTACGACGGTCGGTGCGACGTTGTACGTCACCACCGCCAGCTGCTCATGGCCCGTGCGCTGAGCCGCGAACACCTGCGCCGCTGAGAATGCAGCCCGCTCGGGCTTACCCTCCATGCTCGTACTCGCGTCGATGACGAGCACAGCCCCGAACTGCCGCAAGCTGCTCTCGCCGGCCGGCGTGACTGTCAAGCCGCTGACCGCTCGGGCGTTTTCGAAGACGTGAACGGCGCCGGGCTTCAGCTGCGTGCCGTGCGGCAGCGTCAGGATGTACGACTGGCTCGGAAAGCTGGTGCCCGCCGCTTCGGTTACACGCGGCGGCCCGCCGCCGGCCGCCGCGGCGAGCGCGGTCGTGACGGCTCCCAGCGCGACAACGGCTAGCGTGAGCAGCAGTCGCCTCATTGCTGGGCCGCCCTCGCGAGCTCGGGGATCTCCGGGCCGGGAATGACGAACAGATCGTTCGGCAGGCCGATCCCGCGCTTGGCGAACTTGTACAGGAATGTCGGGCGCAAGCCTGTTGCCGCGAGCCGTCCGACGACCGTGTGGTCCTGGCGCACGTTCTCGAGCTTGAACGTGAAGATGTCCTGCAGCGTGATCACCTCCGACTCCATCCGCTGCACTTCCGTTATCGCCGTCACGCGACGGGAGCCGTCCTCGAGCCGCTCGAGGTGAACGATCAGGTCGAGCGCTGACGCGACCTGCTGGCGGATCGCCCGCAGCGGCAGGTCGTAGCCCGCCATCAGCACCATGGTCTCGATGCGGGCGAGCGCGTCGCGCGGCGCGTTCGCGTGCACGGTTGTAAGCGATCCGTCGTGGCCGGTGTTCATCGCCTGGAGCATGTCCAGTGCCTCTGCGCCGCGGACCTCGCCGACGATGATCCGGTCGGGCCGCATGCGGAGTGCATTGCGGACGAGATCGCGAATGGTGATCTCGCCCTGACCCTCGATGTTCTTAGGGCGACCCTCGAGCCTCAAGACGTGCGCCTGCTTGAGCTGGAGTTCGGCAGCATCCTCGATCGTGACGATGCGCTCGGCGTCGGAAACCGCCTGCGAGAGGGCGTTGAGCAGCGTCGTCTTTCCTGTGCCCGTACCGCCGGAGATCAGGATGTTGAGCTGAGCGCCGATGCAGCGTTGGAGGAAGTCGACAGTCTCCTCGCTCACCGTCCCCAGCCGGATCATCTCCTGGAGGTCGAGCCGCTTGTTCGCGAACTTCCGGATCGTGATAAGCGGGCCGCTGAGCGAAAGCGGCGGGATCACGGCATTCACGCGGCTGCCGTCCGGCAGCCGGGCGTCGACCATCGGGGAGGACTCGTCGATGCGCCGCCCGACCTGCGCGACCATCTTGTTGATGATCCGGCGTAGGTGCGAGTCGTCGTTGAAACGCACTGTCGTTTGGTAGAGCCGGCCTTGGCGCTCGACCCAGACGTCGAAGGGCCCATTGACCATGATCTCGGTCACGCTGTCGTCAGCGAGCAGGCGCTCGATCGGGCCGTGGCCGAGGATGTCGTCGGAGATCTCCGCTACGAGCCGCTCCCGGTCGTCTCGCGAGATACCGCCTTCTCCGGCGAGGTGCGTGCGAATGTCGTTGATGACCCTCTCGCGCAGCGCGATCGGATCCATGCTTGCGCTGAACAGCTGGGGCCCAAGCTCACCGATGACTGCGAGGTGAATGCGGTTCTTGACCTCGGCGAATGGATCGGGCCCGGAAGGAGCGGCTACGGGTCGAGAAGTCGAGAGGCGTTCGTGAAGCTCCATCATGACCTCCACGCGAAGCGGCGCTTAGCAACGTGGCTGCTCGCCATTTCGCTGGGTTGCTCTTTGGGCTCGTCTTCCCTGTAGCGGGCGGCGAGCTTCTGGAATGCGCGCGCAGCGTCGGACCGCTCCTCTTGAATCACGATCGGCGTTCCGTCGTTCACTGAGATGGGAATCTGGCGATCGCTGGGAATGAGCACCTCCGGTGCGCGGCCGATGATCGCTTCGACGTCCTCGTGGGTGATGCCAACCCGCGTGTCGGCGCGGTTCAACACCAGTGAGACGCGATTCTGGTTGTAGCCCATCAACTCCAGTGTCTCGAGGCCGAGCTTCGTGTTCTTGAGCGAAAGTGAGTCGAGCATTCCGACCATGCAGACGTCACTGGACGCATCGATGGCAGCAATCACTTCCGGAGTAAATCCCGGCGGAGTGTCCACGATCACGTAGTCAGACATCGATCGAAGCGTCGTGAACACGTCTCGGAGAAAGTCGACGGTCACCGCGCTAGCCTGATCCGGCCGCGTCGGCGCCAGGAGAACCCCGAGGCCCGACGTGTGCCTGACGATGTACGCATCGAGCTTGTCCTCGTCGAGGGAGCCGCCCGACCGGGCGAGGTCGTAGATCGTCTTGTCGGGGCGGAGGCCCAGCGCCAACCCGATGTCGCCGAACTGCAGGTCGAGGTCGACGAGCACGACCTTGGAACCGGCCAGGGCAAGCGCAATCGACAGGTTCGTCGATACGAGCGTCTTTCCGGTTCCCCCCTTCGGGCCGAGCACGCAGATCATGGGCGCGAGCGCGATGCCGCTCGCGACTGCGGCCCCGCGACGCCGCGCGACGGCTTTCTCGAGCGCGAACGCGATGCGCTCCGGGGGCTCCGGCAAGGTGACGATGTCGTCGGCACCGGCTTCGAAGACGCGGCGAACGAACCCGTTCGGCGAGCCCGTGGTCAGTACCACCACGGGCCGCTCAGCCTGTTGCTTGACCGCGCTTTCGATGAAGTACAGCGTCCGATCGGAATAGCCCTCGCAGGCGATGATCACGAGCTCGGGCGCCGTCTCTTGCAACGTGCGCCAACTTTCCTCGAGGCCATTGATGATCCCTACGACCTCGATCCCGTTGCTCTCGGGAAGGAGCGACTGGATGAGCTGGCTGTCAACTCCACTGTCGATCGCGACGAGGGCATGGATGCGACTGGCCATGGCTAGCGCACCGGCTTCAGCGTCAGGAGGGTGTCGGCAGTGATGAGACCCGGGTTTGGATTGGTGGCGCCGCTCGGCGGGCGCAGAACGAACCACAGCTTGCCGTTGTCCACTGCCCATGCGAGAGCAGCTGCCTGCTTCTGGCTCACCTTCAGCGTGGTGACGCCGGCCAGTGGCGCCCGCAGTACCTGAATGTCTTGCATGAGGAGCTTGATGACCGGCTTGCTGCCCCCGGCGCCTTTCCTGTTCATGCCGACGAAGACGTCGATGTGGTCGCCGTTCGTGAGTTGGCCGTTCAGAGAGTGCGCGGCGTCGATTGGCACCGAGATTGCACGGTCGTTCCGACTGATTGAAACGGTAAGGGCACCCGGGGCCGCATAGACGAAGTCGGCGGCGCTGAGCTGCTGGCCCGGGTAGATGTCGACGATCGCAACTCGACCGCGGAGTGCTGCCGGATCCGAGATCGCTCCGGTCTGTAGCTGGGCCTTGGGGATGTTCGCGACCTGAAACTGGTTCGTCTGGCCGACGATGTTCCCAGGCGTTCCCTTTTGGATCAGATTCTTGGCTACCAGAACGGGAGCCCGCACGCCGCTGGCGTTGAAACTGCTTCGGTAATTGTGCAGATAGGCGAGCAGCACAATGCCTGCAAGCGCTGCCGCCACCACGCCGACGAGAAATGATCCTCTCCTCGTTGAAAAAAGATTCTGAGCGATCTCGACCACGTTCCTCCTCCTCCTCCTTTACCTCGTCATGACAGTGATGCATGGAGCAAGTTGCGCAGGATCAAAGCTGCACGCGGCGGTCCCAGTCGACGTTCCGAGGTTGCCGACGTACTTGATGAAATGGCCCCAGATGACGGCTTGCTCGCCCTGTCCTTCGGGCGGGACCGGTGCGTTGATTCCGTTGCAGGCAGCGTCTGCGCCACTCCAACCGGTGACGTAGAACGTTGCGAAGCCGATTACCGGAACGTAGCCGCCCCCACTTCCCGCAAAGGCGCGGTACATCGTGATAATCAGCGGAACGACCCTCGGATCGCCATTCGGGATCTCGGGGAGGTCGCCGGGGTCGCCCGTCGTGTTCTGCCAGTTGTTCGCTGTGCACACTCCGTTGCGCACCCAGCGAAGGTCCATTCCCTGGTTCTCCTGTCCTGTCTTGAGACCGGTCAGGATGGGGAGGCAGTTCACGGGAAGCGCCGAGTTGGGGCAGAATTCTCCGTCGTTGCGCGACACGGGTGTCGTGCATCCGTTGGCGATCATGGCGCGAAGGTTGACGCCGCCGCAGTCGACCGCCCCGGTGTGACTCGCGGTGCTGCCGCGGAACCTGAGCAGCCTCGTCGGATCGTTGAAGTCACGAGCGTTCTCGAGGCTCCCCTTGACGCCGATGCCGACGCACATCGTGTAGGAGCTGAAAGGAACGGAATGCGCATCGCCGCTCGTGCAGCTGGCGCCTTGGCTGATATCCACATATTCGATGGGGTAGGACTGGGTGGCAGGCGGGCCGTCGTTGGCAAATGGGCGTGCGACCTGGCTGAAGGAGCCGGTGACCTTGGTCCTCCCTTGACCCGTCTGCCAGTCCAGCGTCACCGGCACCTGCCCTGCTCCACTCGCAATGTTGACGCAGCCGGAGTTGGTCCAAGAGCTGGTGGTGCCGCTAGAACTGACGTAGGTCAAGTTGCAATTGCCGATCGACACCGAAGCGTTCATGCCGCCCGCGTTCACCGGGATCGTGGGGTCGCCCGTGATGCCGAAGTCGAGTTCGGCATCCACGCCGGCAGCGCAGCCTCCGTTCAGGAGGAAGTACGGCGCCGAGTCATCGGTGCACGTGCCCGACGTCAGCGTCACGCTGCGCAGAATCGGGTTGGAAGCTGATCCTGTGCCGGACTCGCTGTAGCCGTGGATGAATTCGAGTCCGGGCCGTGTTCCGCTTCCAGCGTCACACGTGACCAGCGGCTGGCTGCACACCGCCGCCAGTGAACCGGTCATCCAGTTCGTGTTGGCGGGATCGGAGCAGAGCCTCTTGTTCGTGCATAGCGCGATCACGACACCCGTGTCCCGAGTCTGGATCGAGACCGGGGCCATGCTGACACCGCTCCAGGGGATGAGGCTCTGGCCGTTGAGTGTCGTCGACGCCCCAGGCAGAAGTTGCGCCCTGCCGAGGACGGCGTTGCTCCCATCCTCGTTCACGAACAGGGCGGCAGCAGCGAGCGGGTTGACGTCCTCAACGGCGAGCGGAAGTGCGCCCCCGAGCGTGTCAATCTCGAAAACTGACACGCGCGCATGCGCATTGATCGAAGGCACCGCACCGCTTAGAAAAGAAAGCCAGGGGAGGCCGTTCTCCGTCGCTTTCACGTCGACGTATCCCGCTTGGCATGGCGGGCCTCCAGGCCCCGGATCCGTCTGCGAGCTGTCGACACCGCCGCTGCCGTACTCCTGCGAGTTGACGCGGATCAGCACGTTGCTCTCATTTGAGACCTGCAGGTTGTGTGCCGGGGAGTAGCCGACAGGCGGGTCCGGATCGCCTCCGTACTTCTTCGCGTACCCGATCATCGAGGCATTTGCGGCACTCGCGTCTGTTACGCAGCGGTTGAACGTCGCAGCGCCTGCCAGAGCGCCGGCGTCAGCCTGGAGTTGGAGGTGTCGCTTGTGCTCGTACCAGTTGGCGGTCTCGATCACGACGGCAACGAGAGCGACGAGTGCGAACATCGAGAGCGCCACGAGCAAGAGCGTCGCCCCACGCTCATCCGAGAAGTTGATGGGGAGGCGCGGTTTCATGCGCCTGCCGGTGCGTCCGGGTAGCAGCCCGTCGCGGTCTGATTCGAAACGAGGCCGGGCATCAGCCCCTCGAGCCTCATCGAGGCCCTTCCGGTGATCGGGGTCGAGGCGAGACTGAGCTTCGTACCGAGGTAATTGAGCCAGTGGTACCTGACCGTGACGATGACCTGCACGCGGTCCCCAGGTCGAATCGCGGTCTGTGGGGCCGAACCGCAGGTGGCAATGCAGGACGAACCGGCCGTGTACGTTGCTTCCGGATACCAGATGCAAACGCGCGCCGCATTCTGCGCCGGCGCGTAAGAGTCTCCCGAGCGCCCGGTCTTGAGTTCGTTGACATCCGCGCCGGCACCCGTGTACCACGCGATGCAGGCGAGCGGGCCCGCGCCCACGGCACTGGCTGGGCACCCTTTTGCAGCCCACCCGCAGTCGGCCTGCGCGAGATCCGGGCAGTAGCTGACGGCTGCAAGCCGCGCACCGTCATTTGCCAGGTGGGTTTCGTCGATCCACGCGTTGAACGCCTTGCCGAAGTCGAGCATCCCGAACAACACGAGGAGAAGCAGCGGAAGGACAAGCGCCAGTTCTGCGAGAGCCGCGCCGCGGGCGTCGCTGATACGAGTCTGTATCGATTCAGTCATTGCTCATCTCGGACCTAGGGGTTCGTCACGTACGACATCCGTGTGCTGACGTGGTCGAGGAGGCCGGCGAGATCCCCGCCGAGCGCTGTAAGAACACCGACCGACACGATCGCGACCAGCGCCAATATCAGCGCGTACTCCATGAGCACCTGGCCCTCGTCGCGTGCGAGCCGCAGCTTCATCGCGGCAAGGCCGCAGTGCCATTTGGCGGGTGTCCACATCCAGCCTCCTCATCCCTCCCCCCGGCGTGAGGCGTCTCGTTTCCGAGGCCCGACAAAGCCCTGTCGCCCGTCGGTCTCTGGTGAGACGCTCACGCCTGAAGGCACCTACTTTGCTTTTCTCCTCGTTCGATTAAGGCGTCGGTGCGTTCGAGACCGCGGTCTCCACGCGCTGGAAGACGCCCTTGATGTCGAGGCCGAGGGCCTGCAGCACGAGGATCGAGACGATCGAGACCAGTGCCAGGATCAGCGCGTACTCGACCAGCGCCTGGCCTTCCTCTCGCTCGATCCGCTCGCGCAGAGCGACCCACAAGCGGTATGCCTTGTATTGAAGAAACATTCTCTCCTCTTTCGTTTGCTTGCTTTTTCGCTTGCTTACGAACTTTTGCGACGACGACGCCGGACCGTCACACGAAGGCAGGACGTCACCATCGCTCGAAATGCCTCAATCCCCTCGCCCCCTCCTTTCCTTGCTGTCGCCGAAGTTCGTGACGTGCTGGCGGCTCACACATCGGATCGCGCGCGCGTCTGCACGGGCGACTTTCTCTACTGAACTCCACCCGTCTGGCACGGACAACCGGCTAAAGGTCGGGTTCGGCCGGTGCTTCGGTTGTGCTTCGCGCCGGAGGACCGCGCCTGTCACCTGCTCGCACCTCGATCCGCAGGCCTCGAGATCACGATCGCGCCGTGTCCGCGGTACTCCACGCGTGCGCCGGGTTGCCGGAGCAATGCCGCGGCGAGCGGGCTCTCCGGGCCCTTCTTCAGAACGAACAGGCTGTACGGGGCAACTACTCCCTGCCAGCCCGCGACCCGTCGCCGAACGTCCAGCAAGCGCCGCAACTCCTTCTTCGACAGCAGCTCGAAGCGAATGTCGAATGCAAGCCGACCGCGCAGTTCGGGCCGGCGAAGGAGCAGCCAGTCGCCGTACATCTCGTTCGCAAAGACACGCATCTGGGGATCGCGTGCCTGCACGCGGTCGAACGCTGCCACGATGCCGGTTGGGTAGTTACGCTCGAACCACGTCGACGGCTTCGCCGCGACGGCGGCGAGAGCTGCGACTACTCCGGCGATGCTCACAGCCACGAGCACACGGTTCAGCAGCGGGAAACGCATCGCGCCCGTGTTTGGCTTCAGGACACCGTCGAGAGCACTCGGCACGAGCATCAGCGCGACGAGCGTGAACCAGATCACGCTGCGGATCGTCTGCAGGCCCATCACCAGCGTGACGGCAAGGAGAAGCTGCTCGAAGGGGAGCAGGCGTTCCTTGTTGCGGCCGATCAGCCACACCGTCAGGAATGCGAGGAAATAGAAGGGAGCGGTCTGGAAGGACGGTGCTGTCGGCAGCCATTCGACGACGAACTGCCGGAAGCCGGAGTTCAACAGCATCGTCTCGTAGTAGCCGGGCAGACTCGCGGCGTAGGGCGACGCGAAGATGCAGGCGAAGGGTGCGACGAGGAGCGCCGCTGACCGCGGCACCCACTCGCTGAGCGGGCGCCGGCGGCGCTCAAGCGCGTAGGTGACGCCCCAGAGCGCTACGAGCGCAGCACCGGTCAGCGCGGTCCCATGGATATTCGCCCACAACACGAGCAGCGGAAGCACGAAGAACACGCGCCGGGATGGGGAGTGGGCATCGCGAATCAGCAGCGCGACCACCGAGACGAACAGCAACAGCGCGAGACTTTGCGCGCGGGCGTTCCACGATCCCCAGGTCAGGAGGAAGTAGGCCGGGATCGCGATCCAGCACAGGCTTCGGGTCGAAGCGCCGCGCCTCCGTGCGACGACGACGGCGAGCACGAAACTCCCCACGGCAGAGGCAACATGTGCAGAGAGGGCGAGCTTGATCCCGCCGACCGCGTAGAGGCCATAGAAGACCAGTTGCGCGAGCCACTGCTGATCGACCCACTCTCGCCCCTGCGTCCAAATGGCAAGGGCGTCGTGGGACGGGAGGCCGTGCTCGACGATTTCGCGTCCGCCGAGGATGACCAGCCAACCGTCCTGGAAGAGTTCGCGCGGAAGGCTGGCGGCGACGCTGATGAAGAAGAGCGCGACGACCGGGAAGAGCAGCGCCTCGCTCGAGGCCCATCCGAAGAGCCGTTCGAGCGACCGGCGCCTGGCTCTTGGCTGGTGCGCGACCGCGCTTCCGACCCGGTCCACGATCGGCTGGACGTGTTCGACCATCGCCACTTATCCAAGAGCAGCGGTAACGCTGCGCCACCCGCCGAAAGGTCGGACCCGGCCGGACCTACGGAGAACTCAACGCTGGGAGCGGCGCTCGCTCTCTGCCCGGCCACATGGCCAGAGCCAACGTGACCGCCGTCAGCGCGAGCATCACCGCGATGTTTCCGGCCGATCCGTGGTTCTCTTGGCCGGGCAGGAACCAGTAGGCGAGAGGGAGGAGCCAAGCTACGCTGAAACGAGGCCGGTACAGCGCCAGGGGCACGACGAGCAGGACGAGATAGTGCAGCCAGACGATCGGTGACGCGATCAGGCCAATCCCTAGAGCGACGAGGAAGCTGCGCCGGTCGCCGTCGTTGCCGCGCGCAACGGCCATGATCGCCGCGAGGCCGGCGACCGTCAAGGCGAGCACCGCCAGGCGCGCCGAGCCGCTCGAGAGGTCGAACAGGCGGAAGAGAGCGAACGGCGAATAGCTCTTGTCCTGCTCGAGCCCCGCGACCCTTCCGAGCCGGTGTGGATAGTCGCGGAGACCGTCGAATCCGAGAATGCCCCAGCAGCCCACTGACAGGACGATCCCGAGCACGACGGTCGTCGCCGCGGTGCGGAAGCGTCGGGTGGCGACGAGCCAGATCACCAGCGGCCAGAGGAAGATCTTGGTTACCACCACGCCCACGATTGCCGCCGCAACGACGAAGCGGCGGTCGCGATAACGCCAGGCGGCGGCCGCACCGAGCGCGATAAAGGGACTCAGCGTGCCGATCATGATCGAGCTCGCCATCGGAAGCGACGCGAGCGCGAGCGCGTGGCAGCGCCAGTCGCGAACTCCGAGGAGCCGCAAGGCGAGCACGAGCGCGGCGACGAGCGAGAGTGTGAACGCCACCACTGCGACGCTCCAAGGCAGGGCGCCGAAGGGCGCCATCAGGAAGGCCGCCGGAGCCGGGTAGACGAACGGATACGGCGAGTGACCAGTGACCACGTCTCGCCCGGCCTGCCACATGACGTGGAGGTCGAAGAGGAAGCCGCCGTCGGGAAAATACATGCCGTCGACTGTGCCCGGATGCGGGCGGTAGACTCCGGCGAGGTACGCAACGATCATCGCAGGCCCAATAAGCGGTAGGAGAACAAAGAACCAGGCCTCGAGGAACGCGCGTGGCGCCGTCAACACACCGCGCCACCGAGGCGAATCTGCCCACGCCGCGACCGCTTGCGCGGCGCCGCGACCGTCCGTCACTACCGCCATGTCGTTGGACGATGCCAGTCCAGCGGCGCTTCGCTCGACCGCCAGGGGTCTGGACCCGCCAGGGCCTTTGGCCGGCTTAGCCAGATTGGGCCGAAGTCCCCCATCGGGGGGAGCGCGGGTTTGGCCATCCGCCCGATGGTCTACAACAGAACAAGCCGAGGGCGTATCTGCCCGGCTGCGGTGCTCGTTTGAGGAAGTGAATCCCGATGACCTTCCACAACTTCCTTCTGTCGCTCGGCGTGGGGTCGGCGTTGATCGCGTTCTGGTGCGTCTTCCGCTTTCCCGAGAAGGCCCCAAGGGATTTTGGACCGGCGCTCCTGCACGTATGCGTGGCGCTCCTACTCGGCGCGGTGACGCCGGACGTTGTTGCCGTACTGTCCAGCTTCGGATTTGCGACCGCTATGGGCGCACTGTTTGCCGTGCTTCTGCCCGTGCTGGTCTACACGTTCCTCTCGGGCGCCTGGTTCCTGAAGCTCGCCCACGACACCATCCACCGCTACCGGCACTGAGCCGGTAGTGCGTGGCGATGCCTAGGCGCCGCTGCGGCCGCGGACGAAAAGGATGGCGGCGAGCAGCGCCGCTGCGATGAGCACGAGTACCACGTAGAACATCGAAGACCCTTTCGGTTGACAGACGATTGTCGAACTACTTCTAACCCAGTTCGTCTCGCTCTGTCATTCGCCGCAGGGCTAGCAAGACCTCCACCACCGGCTAGGACTGGCGGCGAGCCGAGGAGTCGCCTCGGTCCGGCGCTAATCCAGCGCCCGCGGCTGGAAGAGGTTGAGTGGGCTAGGAACGCGCGTCAGGCGAAGACGCACGACGGTCACATGCGGCAGGCCAGATGCAGCGACCTGATCGGGGATCTTCGCCTGGCGGAACGACGGACATCGGAGCAGGCTGACTCCGTTGCGCGGCGCCAGCGGCTGCCAGTCGGAGGCGCAGCGAGCGGCGAAATCGAGCGGTAGCGGCTTAGCTTGCCAGCTCAATGCATACGCTTCCGATGCGTCCCGCGTGCACGTCGCGACCGGTTTGCCGTGCACAAAGCGGAAGAGCTGCGGAATTGCCACCCGCTGCTCGATATCGAAGTTTGCCAAGTACAGAGGGCAACCCGCCGTGACGACTGTTTTCGCAAGCTCGACCGCGGTCGACCCACGTCGCTCTGTTCGCGCCCAGTCGGCGATTGCGCTGGGAGTACTCGATGCAGCGAGGCCCACTATGAGCACGGCGACTGCGATCTGAGTGATGACCTTCGCACGTGAGAGTCCGCGGAACGCGACCGCCGCGAGCGCCACGACCCATGGGATGTAGTACCAGCTAGGCGTCGGACCGCGCGCCAGTGCGACCGCGCTCATGCAAAAGCCCGTCAGCAGAGCGCCAAAGAGGAGCCACGCCTCTCTTTCCCGGCGCCGGGCCGTGGTGACCGCGACAGCGATCGCAGTCGGCACTGCGGCGGTCCAGAGCCACGTCCCCAATACGCCTGGCTCGCCGAAAAACGGGGAAATGCCTGCTGCGAAGATTTTCGTCCTGAGGCTGAGGTCCACGTTGGGATACGGCCTGTCACCGGCGAGAATCGCCAGCCCGAGGTGAGCCGCGAGGTGAACGAGCGGGGCGAGCACCAAGGCTGCCAAGATGACGAGCAAGGACCGTGCTTTGGACGCCGGCGGCGCGTAACTGCGCAGTGGCGGAACGGCCTTCAGCAAAAACGGGACGAACACAAGCAGGCAGACAGATGCCTCCTTCGAGTAGACACCGATGAGGTACAGGACGTAGCCCGCAGCGATGGCGGCGAACGCGAGCGCGCGCTCTTGACCGTGCGAGCCGGCGAGAAGCTTCCGAACACCGGTCGCTATCAGCCCAAGACCGATGATCAAGCCGGCGATCATCATCGGCTCGCCTGGGCCGTACCGCGCGAGGTCGACGGCGATCGCCGGCGTCAGCACGACCGCCAGAGGCGCGAGCCACACCAGCAGGGGCGCGACTCGGGATCCTTTTCCGGCGAGCCACCTGGTCAGCATCCAGACAGCCACAAGAAACAGCGCCACACGGAGCATCCCCCAGGCGGCAGCTGTCACGATGGAAGGGCCCGTCGGAATGTGCCATTGCGCGTAATTCCAGATTGCGGTGTATCCGGGCCGGAACCGGCCAGCGAAATCGACGCCGGAAGCGACGTAGTCACCATGTAGGAGCGCGGTCAGAGCTGGCCTGCTGTACGTGACACCGAACCAGTCATCGATCAGCGACGGCGTCTGCATTCCGAACCGGACCCACTGAAGGCCAAACGAAACGGCCGTAACCAACGCGACTGGGGCCAACGGCGCGACCGCAGCCGCGAGCCGTCGGGAACTGCCAGCCCGGGCCCGCGGTTGCTCGTAAGCGACTGACACGATCGCTTTGACGATAAGTTCGGCCCTGCGGGGCCGAACCTAGTCGCCGGACCGGGATTTGCTCGTCAAAGGTCTCCCGGGGCGACCCGCCAGGTCCCTCTAGCGCTCATCCGGACGAGAACCAGCCGCGTTGGCCGATCGAGGTGGGTAAACCCGGACGATGGTTGATACCGCCCGACGGCTGGACGCAGTACACAGGGTCGTAGAGTGGACCTGAGCATCGTCGCTCCGGCCTTCGACGAGGCCCCTGTGCTTCCGATCTTCATGCGGCGAGTGACGGCCGTACTCGATGGGTTCGAAGGTTCGAGCGAACTGATCGTCGTAGATGATGGCTCGAGCGACGAGACGTGGCAGGTGATCGTGGAGGCGTCCCAGGCAGATCCAAGGATCCACGGGGTTCGTCTCGCCCGGAATTTCGGCCATCAGCTCGCGCTCACCGCCGGCTTGGCCGCGGCGGACGGCAATGCGGTCGTCACGCTCGACTCCGACCTCCAGCATCCGCCCGAGGTGATTCCCGAGCTGATTGCGACTGCTCGGCTCGGCTACGACGTCGTCTACGCGGTGCGCTGCTCTGAAGACGACGAAGGGAGGGCCAAGCGCCTCTCGGCGAAGATCTTCTATTCGATGCTGAACCGGTTGACATCTCTGGCGCTACCTGATGGCGCGGCCGATTTCAGGTACATGTCGCGGCGAGTCGTGAACATCCTGCTCGCCATGCCGGAACGGCATCGCTTCCTGCGCGGCATGACTCGGTGGGCCGGCTTTCGGCAGACCTTCGTCGCGTATCGTCGCGGGGATCGAGAGGCCGGGCGCTCGAAGTACGGACTGGCGAGGATGGTGTTGCTCGCCTGGGACGCCGTCACAAGCTTCTCCGCCGTTCCGCTTCGGCTGGCAGGCCTAATCGGTCTCGGCGTGTCGCTGCTTGGTTGGACCTATCTCGCGTACGCGATCGGCGCACACCTCTTCACCGACACCACGATCTCGGGCTGGACCTCCGTGACTGCGGCAGTGCTCGTGCTTGGTGGGGTCCAACTCATCTGCCTCGGGATCTTCGGGCAGTACCTGGGCCGAATGTACGAGGACATCAAGGGACGCCCCTTGTTCCTCGTCGCTGAGGATACGCGCCAACGCGAGTCCGAACCAAGCCTTCCGGATTTCCACCCAACCTTGCTCTCACGCGGGCGCGCAGTCGAGAGCCAAACGCGGACAGTTCGAACCTGAGGCGCGGCCGAGTGCCGCGGACAGAAGCTCGTCACCAACCAGTGAACGCCTCCGGACGCGAGATCGGCCCGTGCAACATCTGCCAGGCTTCCCTCGAGCAGAGCCGCGATTTTCGCTGGGAGAAGGACTGTTACAGCATCTTCCAGTGCCCGTCGTGCGGGACGCTGATTCGAGGGGATCTGCCAGATTCTGATGCGCTGAGGGAGATATATGGGCCTGCGTACTTCTTGGATGCGTCCGGGACAACTCGAGGGCAGGGCTATTCCCACTACCTGGGCGAAGAACAGAACCATCGTGCCAATGCGGCCGTGCGTGTACGGCTGCTCGAGCGATATGAGTCGCCGGGGAGGCTGCTCGACGTAGGGTGTGCTGCCGGCTTCTTCCTCGATGAGGCAAGACGGCGGGGGTGGCAGGTCCAGGGCGTCGAGCTCTCAGGCGAGATGGCCGCGTACGCAAGAGCTCAGTTGAAACTCGACGTCTGGCAGGGGTCGTTTGACGATGCCGCGCTCGAGCCGGGGACGTTCGACGTGATCACGATGTGGGATTACCTGGAGCATTCCGTCGACCCGGCTGGCGATCTTCAGCGATCCGCGGCGTTGCTCCGCCCGGGCGGAGTCCTAGCGGTCTCTACGGGTGACGCGGCCTCGATTGCGGCTCGTGTCTTTGGGAGACGCTGGCATCTACTGACTCCGAGGCATCACAACTTCTTGTTCACTCGCGCTTCGCTCGAGAAGGCGTTCCGCCGCGCCGGATTCGAGGTCCTCGTCGCGAAGTACAGCTCGAGTCTCTATTCGTTGCAGTACTTGGTGCACAAGCTGCGAACCCTCGCCGACTGGTCCTTCCTGTCGAGCCTTGCCCGTGTGATCGGTGATTCTCGGATTGGCCGCGTCGCGGTGCCAGTCAACCTCTTCGACATCATGACGGTACTCGCCCGCCGGATCTGACCGGCGCGCGAGAACGAAGCGGTTTCTGAGCACTTGGACAGCGTCCGCCTTCGAGGGCGGAGCCCTAGCCCTTCGGCTAGTTGAACGCCGTGCGGAGGCGACGGAGCATTAGCACGTGGGGCGTCTCGGGTACCGGCCAGCGTTGGACGGGGTGCGCGGCCTGGCGATCGCGCTCGTTGTACCGCTTCACGCGTTCGGATGGCCACACGACGGAGCAGTCGGTGTCGACCTCTTCTTCGTCCTCAGCGGGTTTCTCATCACGACAATCCTGCTCGAGGAGCGTGCCGAAACTGGTCGGATTTCCTTCACCTCCTTCTATCGACGTCGAGCGGCGCGGCTGGTGCCTGCGCTCGTCGTCATGCTCGCCCTGTACACGATCGTCACGCGCGGCGCGCATCCCTGGTCGATCTTCTTCGGCGCGACGTACACCACCAACATCGCCCAGGTCCTCGACCCGGACAACGGCCCATTCGCACTCAGCCATTTGTGGTCGCTGGCGCAGGAGGAGCAGTTCTATCTGCTGTGGCCGCCCCTCCTGCTCCTGATCGTCCGGGCCAAGCCAGCGCTGCTGCCGCGGATCCTCACTCTCATGATCTTCGCCGTTGTCGTCGAGAAGCTCGTGCTTGCGGCACTCGGCGCCAGCGAGATCCGATCTATGGCGGCCCCGACACGCACGCCGATCCGCTCCTTGTCGGCTGCCTCGTTGCTGCGGTGTTCGCCAGGCGACTTTCAGGGCGAAGCGGGCGGTTTGGCCTGCTAGGGCCGCTGGCCGTGTTCGGAAGCCTGGTGCTCTCCCAGTGGCTCCCGATCCTCAATCCGCTGAGCCCACTGCGAACAGCTTTCGCTTTCGCCTGCGGTCTCCTGATCGTCGCCGCGCTCGAACACGGCCTCGTCGCCCGCGCGCTCTCCGCGAAGCCACTCACGTTCCTTGGCCGGATCTCGTACTCGCTCTACCTCTGGCACGTGCCGGTCCTTGCCGCCGCGGGGGCAACCGCCTACGACCATCGGCCCGCACGCTCGGCCCTGGCCGTCTGCGCCTCGATCGTCGTTGCAACAGCGTCCTTCTACTGCGTCGAGCGCCCCCTGAGACAGCGCTGGCGTGAACGACGTCCGCCGGTGCTGGCGCCGTCGGTTCAACCTTCGATGTAGTCAGACTCCTTCGCTTCAGGTCGCGGATGAGAGATGAGGCGGGCCTGGCGCTGAAGCGGTCGAGGCGAATCTAGACGTTTGTCTCGTGGAGATCGGGGCGCGCCGAGGCCAGACTCCGCTGCAAATGCGCGAAGCGACGCGGCTCGGCTATCGGCCGGCTCTCGACGGCGTGCGCGGCGTTGCGATCTCGATCGTCGTCGCATTTCACGCATTCGGTTGGCCGGGAGAAGGAACGCTCGGGGTTGATCTCTTCTTCGTGCTGAGCGGCTTCCTGATTACGACGTTACTGCTCGAGGAGCACGCGACGACGGGGGCGATCAGCATCCGCGCCTTTTACCGTCGTCGTGCGCGGCGATTGCTGCCGGCGCTTTTCGTAATGCTGGCGCCCTTCCTGCTGCTGGCCGCAGTGACGGCGGCTGTGACCGCCTCGTTTCGCCTGCAGGTCTTCGTCGGTGTGGGCGCCGCCCTCACCTACACGTCGAACATCGTCGTGGCCGCGGATGCTTCGGCCGTGCCCGCGGGCCTGATCCACCTGTGGTCGCTGGCGGCTGAGGAACAGTTCTACATCGCTTGGCCTCTCTGTCTGCTTGTGCTTTTGCGGCTCGGCGGGCTGAGACTCGTCGGTCGAGCTCTCGCCGTGATGTTGGCCTTCGCCCTCGTGTACCGCCTTCAGCTCATTGTGC
>WNFU01008148.1_pt1 | contig 19291 bp, 22 predicted proteins | sample 5400121 | NCBI WGS metagenome assembly WNFU01 (sample SAMN13153360, study PRJNA577476) | soil metagenome | isolation source: 100 cm soil or saprolite under grassland replicate 1 | place: USA:California | collected 2016-06-15 | reverse complement strand
ACCATCTCAGGCACCCAGTGGCCGGCCGAATAGGGCGGGTCTAGCCACTCCAGACAGAACACACGCGGACGCGGTAGACCCACTGTCCGCGAGCGAATGGCATCGAGGCGTGCGCGGCCGTCGCCGATTGGGACCCGTGCAGCGTTCCGACCATTCGACCGCACGACCTCGAGCAGGCCGCGACGCTTTCCGATGAGGCCCTGCCGGACCAGATCGCCCAACCCGGCAAGGCTGTTGCCTCCGGCGGCTCAACCGGTCGCCCAAAGGTGATCGTGGATCCGCGACCGTGGTGCGGACTGCCTGGGCAGTTCGCGCGCGCCTACCGGCCGTTCTGCGGGATGCAGGTCGGCCAGGTTCAGCTTGTCGCCGCGCCGCTTTACCACAATGTGCCATTCCTGCGCAGCCATTTGGGCCTCTTCGAGGCACACACATTGATAGTCATGGAGCGCTTCGACGCGGCCCGCGCCGTCGAGCTCATCGAGCGTCATGGTGTGAACTTCGCGTTTCTGGTGCCGACGATGCTGCTCCGCATGTCGCGCCTGCCCGAGATCGGCCAGCGCGACCTGTCGAGCCTCAGCGCACTTTCGCACTCCGCCGCGCCGTGCCCAGAGTGGGTCAAGCGAACCTGGATCGACCTGGTCGGCGCCGAACACATCTACGAGACCTACGGTGCCTCCGAGATGGAGGGCATGACCTGGATCCGCGGCGACGAATGGCTGGATCATCCCGGTAGCGTCGGCCATCCCCGTCAGTTCGACCTGCGAATCCTGGACGACCGCGGCGCCGAATGCCCGGCTGGCACGATTGGCCAGATCTATCTGCGTGACCCCACCCGCCCAGAGCGGCCGTTCCTCTACCTTGGCGATCCACCGCCACCGGCCACCGCGGACGGCTTCCTGAGTGCCGGTGATCTCGGCTGGGTTGACGAGGCCGGCTACCTCTACCTCGCCGACCGGCGCGTCGACTTGATTGTCACAGGTGGAGCCAACGTGTACGCCGCGGAGGTGGAGGGCGCGCTGTCGCAGCACCCGCGGGTCGACGACGTCGCAGTGATCGGGCTGCCAGACGCGGACCTCGGCAAACGCGTGCACGCGGTCGTACAGTCGGTCGACCCGGCCGCGCCACCCAGCTCCGACGAGCTCGATGCGTTCGCGCGCCGGCTGCTGCCTCCGTACAAAGTGCCACGTTCGTTTGAATTCGTGGCAGCCTTGCCGCGTAACGAGGCTGGCAAGATCCAGCGGTCCGCCCTGGCCGCCGCTCGCGGCGGTGAGCCAGCCGTGACCAACCCATGACGACGTCGGCGGTCGGGCTCGAGGGGGCGGAGTGGCGGTTCCCGGTCGAGTGGAGCAAGGTGTGGGAGTTCGCGCGCGCGGTCGCCGACGACCACGTTGGCCGCGAGGACATGCCGGTGCCCCCCACATTCCCCGCCTACGGGTTGTGCGCCTTTGAGACGATGTACGGCTCGCGGGCGGCCAAACTGGACATGCACCGGGTCCTGCACGCCGAGGAACACTACCGCTACATCCGGCCGCTGCGCATCGGGGACCGGCTGCGCTGCCGCACGCGCGTCGTGGACGACTACCCGAAGTGGGGGCGGCGCGGTGGGACGATGCGCTTCATCGTGACTGAGACGGAGATGCGCGATGAGAACACTGACGAGCTCGTCGTGGTCACCCGAACGACCATGGTCCAGCTGCACACGGAGCGCGGCGCGGCCTCATGATCGTGCAGATAGGCGCTACGGGACCGGAGTTCGTATTCGGACCGCTGAGTCGCGAGGATATCGTCCGCTACAGTGGCGCCACCTATGATTTCGTCCCGTTCCACCACGATGAGACATATGCGAGGGCGCACGGCTATCCGACGGTCTTCGCGCACGGCCCCTTCGCGTTCGGGCTGCTGGGCTCGTTCCTGACGCGTTGGTTCGGTCCAGGCTCTGTGCGAGAGTACGGCGTCCGCTTCCGCGAGCAGGTGTGGCCCGGTGACGTCATGCGGGCAGAAGGGCGCGTGGTCGAGGTCCTGGAGCGCGACGCCAACGGCGAGCAAAGAGCGCGCGTCGACGTGGCGCTGATAAACCAGCACGGCCAGCCAGCGGTGAGCGGCTCGGCCATCGTGGTGCTTCCGGAAGACGAACCAGCGTAGCTGGGTGCTCGTCTCGTTCAAAACGCCCACGCACCACACGGACTGGCAGTCGCTGCGGGACATGTGGCGCGAAGCCGAGACGATTCCCCAGTACCGCGGCGGCTGGGCGTTCGACCACCTTTACCCCTGGCGGTCCGATCCCGCGGGTCCCTGTCTCGAGGGCTGGACCGTACTGGCGGCGCTCGCAGCCGAGAGCCGACGACTGCGCATCGGGTTGCTGGTGACCAGCAACGCGTATAGGCATCCCGCGCTGCTGGCCAAAATGGCTGCCACCGTGGACGTGATCTCGGGTGGGCGCCTTGAGCTGGGACTAGGCGCTGGTGGTGACACGACGGAATCCCACGCTTTTGGATTGGCGCTTCCAAGCATGGTCGAACGGATCGAGCAGTTAGCGGAGGCGTGCCAGGTGTTGCGCCTGCTCTTTGGTCAGGACTCGGCCAGCTTCGACGGCCGCTTTTACCAGCTGCGGGACGCCCGCTGCGAGCCAAAACCTGCTCAAAGGCCGTCACCTCCACTGGTAATTGGCGGCGCGGGTGACCGCCTGCTGGCCGTCGCAGCTCGCTGGGCCGATGGCTGGAACTTTCCAGGTGGCACACCCGAGCAGCTGGGGAGCGCGTTGGATCGACTGCAGCGGCACTGCGAAGAGATCGGGCGTGATGTTTCGGATATCACGATCTCAGCGCAGGTGACGGTAAACGCTGAGCCGGCAGCCGTGGCGGATGCCAGCGCTGGATTGGCAGCCGTAGGCGCCGAACATGTCATCCTCGTGTTTCAGCCGCCGTTCCAGCCTGCCCAGCTTGGGGCGCTCGCCAATGCGCTTGCGGCAGTGACCTGAGGCCAACCGACGCTCGTGTGCGCGCTACAATAGCGTCGACAACAGAAAAGGCGCCGTAGGGGTGCGGGATGCTGCTGAGAGGCCCGGCAAACGGGCCAACCCTTAGCCACCTGATCTGGGTAATGCCAGCGAAGGGACGTGCGAGCCAATTCACGCTAAGACCGCTCCCGGCCGAGTCCGACTCGAGAGCGGTTTTTGTTTTTGGGGCTCAGTGCCCAATCTTCCGCGGCGCCATCAGTAGGCGACGGAGGAAGCGCCCATGGCGGCGGTTTTGAAGGAGGCGCGGGTATTCGGGATCGACCCGGTGCCGACGCAGCACCGAGTGCTCGGCATTCGCGACAACTTCGTTCTGTGGGCTGATCTCGGCGTCAGCTTCCTGGTGATGGTGGTGGGCATGTTCCTGGTGCCCGGACTGGGGTTCGGCGAAGCGCTGCTGGCTATCGTCGTCGGCGCTTTGATCGGCAACCTGCTGCTCGGTCTGGCAGCAATCGTCGGCAGTGACACCGGACTGCCCACGATGGTCCTCCTGCGCGCGTCGCTCGGGCGCCTCGGCTCGTACGCGCCTACGGTCATCAACGTCCTTCAGTTGATCGGCTGGGCGACATTCGAGGTGATCGTGATGGCGCAGGCCGCCGACCTGCTGGGCACAAGACTCGGGTTGCCATTGGCGTATCACGCCTGGGTGGTGTTCTTCTCCGTGCTCACCTTGCTGCTGGCGGTCGGGGGACCGGTCGTCGTCACGAAGCAATGGCTGGAGAAGTTCGCTGTTTGGTTGGTGCTGATTACCACGGTGTGGATCACCGTTGCGCTGCTCACCTCGTACGACCTCGGGGCGATCTTGTCAAAACCCGGCAGCGGCGAGATGTCATTCTGGCTCGCGGTCGATCTCGTGGTGGCGCTGCCCATCTCGTGGTTTCCGCTGGTTGCAGACTACAGCCGCTTCTCGCGCAACCGTCGGTCCGCGTTCTGGGGTACCGCGGCGGGCTACTTCGTGCCGCAGGTGTGGTTTTATGCGCTGGGCGCACTGCTGGTGCTCGTTGCGGGCGTGGCGTCCGACCCTGACGCACCGATTGCGCCACTGCTGGCGGCTATCGGCGGGCTGACGGCGGGATGGGCAGCGCTGCTCGTGCTGCTGCTGGACGAGACAGATGAGGGCTTCGCTGACGTGTACTCGACCGCCGTCTCGATCCAGAACATCTTCCCTCGCTCGAGCCAACGCGGACTGATTGCTGGCATCTGCGCGCTGGTGCTGGTCGTGGCCTGGGTGGTGCCGCTCGCCCAGTACGAGAGCTTTCTGCTGCTGATCGGCGCCGCATTCGTGCCTCTGCTGGCCATCCTGTGCGCCGACTACTTCGTAATACGCGGTCAGCGGTACGACGCCTCGGAGCTCGTGTCGCCGCGTGGGGCTGGAGGGGTGCGCTGGGGTGCCATCGCGACCTGGCTAGTCGGCATCGCCACGTACCTGCTGATATCCGGGCTGCCACCGTTCGGTATTCAGGGACTGGCGCCTTGGTTAGGGGCGTCGCTGCCGAGTTTCGTCGTGACCTTTGTCCTGTACACCGCCGTCGACCGAGTCGTGCTTCGGCGTGGGGTCGAGGCCACTCGGATCGCGTCTGCCTGACGCTATGGCCACCGAGGATCTGCTCCGACTGCATGGCGGCGCCTGGCAGGCGGCCACGCGCCACCCGTTCCTGGACGCGGTGCGCGAAGGCACGCTGGCGGAGCAGGACTTCGAGCGCTGGCTTGGCCAGGACTACCTCTTCGTGGCCGACCTGCTGCGCTTCCAGGCGCGTCTTCTCGCACGTGCGCCGCGGACGGCCCAGGCGGTGCTCGCGGGCGGCGTCGTGGCGCTCGAGGCAGAGCTCACCTGGTTCGAACAGCACGCTCAGCGGCGCGGTCTAGCGCTAGATGGCGAGCGGCTCGAGGCGACAGAGGGCTATCGCGCCTGCCTGGAACGCCTGGATCTCGGCGCATACGAACCGGCGCTCGTGGCGTTGTGGGCGCTCGAGCGGGCGTATCTTCAGGCCTGGCAGTCCGCGCGGCCTGGGGCGCCTGCGTTCCGGGAGTTCGTCGAGCACTGGACCGTGCCCGCGTTTGCCGAGTACGTCGCGGGCCTCCAACAGGCCGCCGATGGCGCGCTGAGCAGCGCTGAATTCCGGATTGCCGAGCGGGTGTTCCTCGAAATTGTCCAGTTGGAGCGGTCATTCTGGGACATGGCACTGGCGGAAGGCGTCCGATGAGCGTGGCGACGGTGCTATGGATCGACAACCAGGATCTGGCTCGCCAGGCGCTCGAGCACCCCTTCGTGCGCGGCATTGGCGCTGGCACGCTACCGAGGTCGAGTTTCGCCCAGTTCGTGGCCCAGGATGCCTATTTCCTGGACGCTTTCGCGCGAGCATACGCGCTGGCACTGGTGCGCTCGCCCGACCGCGACGGGGTCTACGATTTTGCACGCCTGCTCGATGGAGCGCTCGAAGAGTTGAAGCTGCACGGCTCGTACTCCGCGCGTTGGGGTATCGACCTGGCCAACGTGGTGCCAACAGCCGCTACGCTCGCCTACACGGATTTCCTGCTCAAGACCGCGGCGATGCAGTCCATCGGCGAAATATGCGCGGCCCTGACGCCATGTATGCGCCTGTACGCCTATCTGGGCCAGTCGCTAGCCGCGGACGGCGTAGACGAACATAATCCCTTCGCCGACTGGATCCGTACCTATGCAGCGCCAGAGTTCGAGGCGCTGGCGGTCACGCTGGAACGGTTGCTCGACCGCTACGGCAATGAGCGGGAGGTGCGCGAATCATATCGCCGAGCGATGCTTCTGGAAGTCGCGTTCTTCGAAGCGAACGTCGGAGGTGCGGATCCGTGAACCGACCAATGAGCGCGGTGGGCGGCAAGTGGGGACGACCGGTCGCGCTAACGATCGCCGGCTCCGATTCCGGCGGTGGCGCCGGAATCCAGGCGGACCTGAAGACCTTTCAGGCGCTTGGGGTGTATGGCACGAGCGCGGTTACGGCCATCACGGCGCAGAACACACTCGGCGTGCGCGCGGTGCACGAGATTCCGACGAGCGTCATCGCCGATCAGATCGACGCCATTGCTGAAGATCTCGGCATCGACGGCGCCAAGACAGGCATGCTGTCGAGCGCGGAGATCATCGGCAGCGTCGCCGACCGGGTCCGCCACTGGGGCTTCCAGGCGGTGCTGGTGGTCGACCCAGTGATGGTCGCCAAGAGTGGCGATCGGCTGCTCCGCGAAGATGCCGTGCACGCGCTACGCTCGCAGCTGTTACCCCTGGCTGCGGTGCTCACGCCCAATATCCCGGAGGCAGAAGTGCTCCTCGGACGACGCATCGAAACGGACCAGGACGTGCGCCAGGCCGCGCGCGACATCCTGGATATGGGTCCGCGCGCGGTGGTGATCAAGGGCGGGCATCGTCAGGGAGACCCGATCGACGTACTGTTCGATGGCGACACGTTCCACCTTTTCGGCGGCCGCCGCATCCAGACGACAAGTACGCACGGCACCGGCTGCACCTTCTCAGCGGCAATCGCAGCTGGTCTGGCACGGGGACTACTGGTGCGCGAAGCGGTCGCCCAGGCCAAGAGCTATGTGGCGACTGCGATCCAGCGCGCGGGACCACTCGGGCGCGGCCACGGGCCGGTGGAGCACGACTGGCTGTTGTCGCGGCAAGCGGTCACGGCCGCGAGCGCAGAGGTGCCGGCGTGGCGGTGAACGAGGCGCGCGTGCTGGCCGCGATCCGTGAACAGCGACCACTCGTTCACTGTCTCACCAATGCCGTGACGATCGAGCGCGTAGCGGACGGCCTCGCAGCTGTTGGAGCGCTCCCGGTCATGGCGAGCGCGGTGGAGGAGGCAGCCGAAATGGCGGCGCATGCCCAGGCGGTTGTCCTCAACCTTGGCACACCCACACCGGACCGCTTCGCCGCCGCCGCACTGGCGGGACAGCGAGCGCGTGGGCGCGGCATCCCGGTTGTGATGGATCCGGTCGGCTGCGGGTCTACGGCGTGGCGCACGCAGGAGATGCGCACCCTCGCGCGCCGAGTTCAGCCGAGTGTGGTGCGCGGTAATGCGCCGGAGGTGGCCGCGCTCGCGGACCTGCCCACGCCGGCGGCGCTGCGGGGCGTCACCGCTGAGCGGGACATGGCTCCAGATGCCTTTTTGGCCCAGGAGGCCGCCGGAAGGCTCGGCGGCGTCGTGCTCGTCACCGGAGCAGTGGATCTCGTGGTGGATGACAAGCAGCTACGTGAGCACCACACAACTGGCGCGCCAGTGCTGGGCCGCGTGATCGGAGCAGGTGACCTGCTGACTGCACTCGTGGCCGCATGCTGCGCTGTGCAGCCGGAAGACGCATTTGCTTCAGCCTGGTCGGGACTGATCATCTTCAGGCTCGCTGTGGATCGAGCAGAAGGCGCACACCTTGCGCCGGGGAGCTTCTGGGTGCGGCTGATCGACGCGCTCGCCTCGCTCGGGCCCAGCGAGATGCCACGCAGCCTAGCGGTCGCGGAGGCCCCGTGACCGCACCCGCACCAGCGAGGCATCTCCGCGATCTCGTGTGGTTGTACCTCCTGGCGGACACCGGCCTGGTAGAGCGCGAGCGGCTGCCGGCTGTCGTGGCGGCCGCGGTGGATGGTGGCGCGACCCTGGTTCAGCTGCGGGCAAAGGGGCGTACGACTCTGGAGCAGATCGAGCTCGGGCGCCGTTTGCTTGACGCCTGTCACGCGCGCGACGTGCCGCTGGTGATCAACGATCGAGTCGACGTCGCGCTCGCGGTGGGCGCGCACGGAGTTCACGTCGGCCACCAAGGCGAAGAGGACATGCATCCCCGAGATGCACGCCGCATCTTGGGGCGGGATGCGATTGTGGGAGTATCGGTTGGCTCTGCTCAGGAAGCCGTGCTGGCGGCTGCCGCCGGTGCCAGCTACGTCTCCGCCGGACCGATGTTCGCCACGACGACCAAGGGCAACGCCGGCCCGGCGACCGGCGAGGCGCTTTTGCACGCGGTCCGCGCGGCGACCGACCTGCCGCTCGTGGTCATCGGGGGCATCACCGCGGCGCACGCACCAGCGCTCCGCGCGGCTGGCGCAGACGGCGTGTGCGTTGGCGCGGCGATCTTGCGCTCGGCCGATCCCGCCGCGGCGGCGCGGGCTTTCGTGACAGTTGACTCCAGAGGAGGCGGTGCCGGTCATGGCAACTGAGGGCATGGGCATTCGCACGTGGGTGCGGGGTGAGCGACTCAGCAACGGCCAGCGGCTAGCCCTGGCGGCGGTCCTGGTCGCGCTCGGCGTAGCCCTCTCGGCGTTTTCGATCCCGGTCGGACCGGCGCGAGTATTCCCGTTCCAGCACACGATCAACGTGGTCGCAGGCGTGTTGCTGGGGCCGGGGTACGCCGTGCTGACCGCGTTCGGCATCAGCGTGATCCGCAATGGCCTCGGGACCGGGACGTTCCTCGCGTTTCCAGGCTCGATGTTCGGCGCGTTCCTGGTCGGATGGGCGTACCACTACGTGCGCCGCACTGACCTCGCGGCGTTCGTCGAGCCAGTCGGAACAGCGCTGATCGGCGGCCTGGTCGGCTATCTGCTCATCCTGCCGGTGGCTGAACCGATCAGGTTGCTCGGCTTCGTAGCACTGAATCCGGCCTCTCCGCAACCGTATCTGGGGGTCTTCGGCGGAGCACTGGCGCTGATCGTCTCGTTCGCGGTGAGCAGCGTGCCTGGTTGTGCGTTGGGCTTCCTGGTGCTGAAAGCGCTCCGCACCGCTGGCGTGGGGCTATCGCCGCGCGGCACGGAGGATCAGGGTCCACCTCCGACACTTGCCTGATCCACCCGGGCAAGACCCGGTCGCACGACTGCGCAGCGTCCACTTCTGGTACCCTGGCGCGCCTCGCGATACGCCAGCGCTGGCCGGGCTGCAGTTGGTGATACGCCGCGGAACGGTCGTGCTGCTGTGCGGCCCGAGCGGCGGCGGCAAGTCCACCCTGCTGCGCCTGCTGCTCGGATTGGTGCCGCAGCTCTCCGGCGGCTCGCTGAACGGCGAGGTCGAGGTGCTGGGGCTCGACCCAACCGTCGTGCCACCGCGTGACATGGCCGCGGCTGGCGTAGGTCTGCTGTTTCAGAACCCTATCGAGGGCTTCGTGGCCGAGCGCGTACTGGACGAGGTGGCCTTCGGGCCGGAGAACCTCGGACTTCCTGGTGCCGAGGTGGAACGACGCGCGATGGATGCGCTGCGATCCGTCGGCCTCGTTGGTTTCGAGCGGCGGCGCCTGCGGACCCTGTCGACAGGGGAGCAGCAGCGTGTCGCATTGGCTGGTGCGCTGGCCCTGCGACCATCGCTCCTGTTGCTCGATGAACCAACGGCTCATCTGGACGAGGCGACCGCGCGGGAAATCCTCAAGCTGGCTATTGCTGTGACTCGCGAGCGGGGCACGACGCTCGTGCTAGGCGAGCACCGCCTGGGCCTGGTTGCGCCGCTGGTCGACGAAGTGCTGGTGCTAAGCGATGGTCGGCTGCTGTCCGCTGGCCCGCCCCGGCGGGCGCTTGCGGATCCGATGCTGGCCGCGGTCGGAGTGCCAGTGCCGCGCGCGACACAGGTCGCGATTGGCCTCGGGCTGCGGGACATGGTGCCGCTCACGCCTGACGAGCTGGCGGGCCGACTGGTTAATCGTGGCAGCGCACGACCTTTGCCTGCCTCGGGCGCAGGTCCGCATTCGCGGGAAGTCGCCCTGTCGTTCGAAGGCGTCTCGTTCCGCTATCCCGGCGCTGGTGCCAATGCAGTTACGGACCTGACCTTCACACTGCATAGCGGCGAGATTGGCGCGCTGATGGGCCCGAGCGGCGCGGGCAAGAGCACCGTTGCCCGGCTTGCCCTCGGCCTGCTTCGCCCAAGTCGCGGACGGATCACCTTGTGCGGGCTGCGAACGGACGAGACTCCGTTTGGCCTCCTCGCTGCACGCGGCGGCCTGGTCCTCCAGAACCCGTTGCTACAGCTACTCACGTCGAGCGTGGAGCAAGAGCTCCGGCTCGGCCTCTCCGATCTCCCTGGGAACGAGATACGCAGCCGCGCCGACGAGCTGCTGGCGATGTTTGGACTATCTACGCTTCGGCGAAAGCACCCGCTGGCGCTGAGTGAAGGGCAGCGGCGGCGGGTGACTCTCGCTGCCGCCCTTGCGCGCCGTCCGCGGATCCTGGTCCTCGACGAGCCGACGCTGGGTCAGGACGAGCTGCAACGTCAGGCGCTCGAAGACCTGCTGCGTCGGCTGGCTGCCGACAACACCGCCATCTTGTGCATCACGCACGACGCGGAGCTCATGAACGATGTCGCCGCGCGCGTGCTGTCACTGGATAGGGGCAGGCTTGTCGCCGACCTGCCACTCGACCACACGATGCACCACCACCCCGATAGGCTGCGCGCGGCAGGACTCCCGCTGGCGGACGTGCCGGCCACGACGCTAGCCCTTCGTTCGTACGGGCGCGAGATAGGAGCGGTTCGCACAGTCGCACAGCTGGTAGACGTATTCCAATGAGACGGCTGGACCCCCGCGCCCAGCTCGCCTGGCTGGCAGCCGCTGTGGCGCTCGTGCTGCTAGGCCGCGAGGTTGGCCTGGCGGTGGCCACGGTGCTCGGCGCGGGCGGTGTGGCAGGTACGCGCGGGTGGCGCACATGGTCGCGACTTGTCATCGGCCTCGCTCCACTGTTGGCGGTGCTGGTTGCGTTGGACGCGCTCGGCGGGGGCCTGTGGACGGGGCTGTACGTGGCAGCACGGATCGTCGTGCTCGCCACCGTCGGGCATGCGTTCGCACAAGTCGCCGACGCCGAGCGGCTCGTCGCCGGACTGCGGGCGCTACGCGTGCCGTATCCCGTCACATTCGTGCTCGTGGCCGGCGCGCGGTTCGTGCCAACAACGGTGGCGGATCTGGTGGACCTGCGTGATGCAGCGCGCCTGCGCGGCGTTGCGACTGAAGGTTCGGTGCTGAAACGGTTGCGCGGCTGGGGCGTGCTGCTGGTGCCGCTGCTGGTAGGCACCATTCGACGCGGGCTGCAACTCGGCGAAGCTATGGAGGCGAGGGCTTTCGGCGCAGTCGCACAGCGCACTGTGCGCCACCAGCTCAACTGGCAGCTACGTGACACGCTTGCGCTGTTCGCTGCACTGCTCCTGGTGCTTGCGGTTTTCGCCTGGCCGCTCGTTCCGCCCAGCTTCGCGCCCTGGTAATCGGCGACCGTGGATCCTGCACGAGGCGAGTTCAGGGGACGGTGATTGGTGTACGGCAGAGGACTCAACAAAAGCGGCGCCTTACGTTCAGCGCGCGATCGGCACCTGGTCAAGTGGCTGTCAGGCCCGGCCCCGCGTCGTGGACCATCAGGCGCTCTCCCCTTTTACGTAGTCGGCGCGCACTGCGGCGGATCGATGAACGCAGCCGAGCCCGAGTTAGCTGATCTGAGAAAGACCGTTAGAATCCCGCGGGGCGCGGCCGAAGTCAACGCTGGCTCGCTCGCGCGCACCTAGCGCCACGGCTGGCAGTTGGCCCCTGCGCAGCCACCGCATCAACTTCGGTGCGAGTGACTGGGCGCTGCGCCAGCGCGGCGTCGAGTGGGTGATCTGACACCGACGCCATCGGCGCCGCGCCGCAACGTTCCTCCAGCCCTTCGATCGGCAGTACATAGAGCAAGACGTCGTTCAGGCCGGGCTGGGCTGGCCGGATTGTCAGTCCGATCAGGACGTTGCCCGCGCCGTCAGCCAGTGTCAGGTCACCATCCAGCGGAAGCGCCGAGCTCACCTGCGGAATGATCTGCGCCGTAGCCGTGCCGACGATGAACGCTGCTGAAAGGGCGACCGTGAGGACACATGCGGGAACCTGGGTGTATCGGCGGCGCATCGCTTGACTGAAGACCCTAGCGGGGACCGTCAATGGCATGTCCGTTGGCCGCGACGACCTGGAAGGTGTGCCCGTGCAGATGCATGGGGTGGTCTTCCATGCTCATGTTGAGCAACTTGATCCGCACCCGCTGCCCCTGACGTACCTCGAGCGGGTCCGTATTCGGGTAGTTCTTGCCATTGATGGTCCAGTTCGTCGGCGAGCCCATGCCCATCATCACTCCGCCTGACAGCGTGAGCTCATAGACGCGGTCCGGTGGATCGGGATGCGCTGGTCCGCCGAAATTGGCGTAACTGGCAATGCGCACCTGCGCATCGGGTGGGAAATCTTGAGCTGGCTCGGCTTCGTTGCCCTCGTACACGATGTCGCTCAGCGGAACGACTTTGCCCGCGTTGGACAGCGCGGGCACGAGTGCCTCCAGTAACCAGCGGCCGGGGTTGTCAGCGACGAACTCGACGTCGGCGCGCTCGCCTACCCCGAGCGGCACAGCTTCCACCGGAACCGGCTGTGCCAGCGCGTTGCCGTCCGTATGCGTGAGCGTGAGTCGGTGGCCAGGCAACGCGAAGATCTGAGTGTCTGTGGCGTTGGCGTTGATGAGCCGCAGACGCACGCGTTCGCCCTGGCGGACCGTGAGCGGGGGCGACGCGGAGTAGGTCTTGCCGTTCAGCGTGAACGTGTCGTAGTTCAGGCGGCCGGCGGACTGATCCATCATGCCGTCCATACCACCGGTGCCTGATGGAGTGGGCATGACCATCGGGCCCGGAGTGGCTGCACCAGTGGTGACCCACTCGCCGCTCACCAGGGTGAACTCGCGGTCAGGTCGGGCACTTTGTGGCGGCGGGCCGCGCGGCTCGATGATCAGCGCACCGACGAGTCCGCCGCCCTGCTGCGCCAGCTCGTTCGCGTGGGCGTGGTACCAGCGCGTGCCCGCTGGTGTAGCGACGAAGTCGTAGGTGAACGTGTCGCCTGGCTGGATGGCCGCCTGCGACAACCCGAGCACGCCGTCCATGCCCACCGGGACCTCGACACCATGCCAGTGCACGGTGGTTGGTTCTTGCAGCCCATTCTTGACGGTGACCCGTACGGTATCGCCCTCCGTAACGCGGAACTCTGGTCCAGGTACCTGGCCGTTGTACGCGTAGGCGTCGACCGTCTTGCCTGGCGCAAGCTCCCAGCCTGTCCGGCCGACATCTAGCTCGAATTCATTGATCTGGCCGGTCGTTTGTACTTGCTTCAGAGGCGGCAGCGTCAGGGCAGGATGGGTGCTCTCGGCCGGCCGAGACCACACAGCTTCCGCCGCAAGCACCACGCCCACAGATGTCATCAGCACGAGGATGACCAGTAACGGCGCGAAAGCGCGGGTTTTCAGCAGCTGAGAGACGGCGGCCATACTGCGAATCAGCCTACCATTGCCCGTCGTACTAGAGCCAGTTATAGTCTCTGCACAGACTGAATGCTGGCTCAGATTGGCGATGCGCGTCGGCGCAGGACCTGTCTTGTTGGTTTCCCGCGGCCGGCCGGCGCGATATCTCGACACCGAAGTAGAACATATGTACTCCCATGGGGCGTGCGTCGCGTGTCAGCGAACGGCTTGCCGCGGCCCTGGCAATGCGCTGTCCTGAGCTTTGGGCCGGCAACGCGCGACTGCGGAGCGGATCGAGATGCGGACCAAAGAGGCCGATCGTCCCCACGGACACGCGCACAGCGGCCACGCAGCAGCCAGGGACAATGGCTTCGACGAACAGGTTCCGCTTCAAGATGGCCCATTGCAGAGGTGGGCTGCTCATCACGCGGCTGAAAATCTGGAGTAAAGGCCGGTCGGCAGGCCAGAACCACGTGTTCATGAACACCAGGCCGTGCAACCGGTCGGCGCGTTCGGCGGCGACCCACGTCCCTATCGGCCCGCCCCAGTCTTGGCCCATAACGATGAACCCGTCGACCTGCAGGTGGTCGACGAGCTTGCCTACGAGTTCGGCATGCTCGGCGGGTGTGAAGCCATACCGCTCCGGGCGGTCGGAGAGGCCGAAGCCTGGATAGTCCACTGCGACACACCGGAAGCGGCCGCGCAGGGCCAGGATTACCTTGCGATAGAGGAAGCTCCAGGTGGGATTGCCGTGGCACATCAGGATCGGCCGGCCGGTGCCTTCGTCAACGTAGTACATGCGGATGCCGTCGGCTTCGAACCAGCGCGACTCGAAGGGGAACACCTCGCGTGACGGGGTGAAGTCAATCTGCATATCGAGGGCTCCGGCGTGTGCGTTGAAGCCTGGTGTACCGCGCAGCACCGCCGCTGGCAACGCGGCGGCATATGCCTATTGCCGGCGCGATGTGGCGACGATACAGTGGGCCGCGTTCCTCACAGGCGGGGAATAGAAGGGGAGGGCGCACACATGCAGCGCATCTTCAGGTCCGTCTTCGGTGCTGGCATTGTCCTGGGCTTGATCATGGCGGCCGCCACACCCGCGCTGGCAGGCGATCGCGAGGCACAAGTCGATCGGTCGCAGGGCCATTTCGTGCGCTGGGACATTGTCCAGATCATCAACGGAGTAGTGCTGCCGGGAGGCACCTCCGTCTCGCAGGATGCTGCCACTGGCGATAGGGTATCGCTGACCGGCTCCGGGCAGGCGAAGCCGGCCCCACGGCAGGCCACCGGCGGCGGCACGTTCGTACACCGACACGCGGACGGCACGGTGTTCGCTCAGGGCGTGTACTACGTGACCGGATTCGTGAGCTGGAATCCTGCCGGAGGCTCGCTCGTCGGAACCGGCCTGATCGACGGGGTCGGTCCGATCGATGAGACCAGCTCGGGCGATCTGGCGCTGCGGGTGCACCTCGTTCCCAACGGCGGTGGCGCAGGTCTCGATGGCGTGCTGACGATCCATTGCCACTTGCCTGGCGCTGTTCGCGACATTCCCGAGGGAGTGTCCCTCGCTGTTGGGCCGTTCCACTTCGAGCCCGTCGAAGGACAGGGCTTCACCCTGTTCCACATCCTGCACTAATCAGCTGGTCGGCAGGGGAGCCGTTCGGCGCCCCTGCCGACCGGACGGGGAGGGATGCCAGATGACTGGCCGTGCGATTCTGCACTCGCTGCCAATTGTGGTTGTGGTGGGTATGTTGCTGGCAGCTGCACCGGTAGCCGCCGCTGGTTCGACGCATCGGGTGAGCGGCGGGGGTACTGCGACGCTGTCTCAGATTGCTATGGGCGTCTCGATTGACGGGACTTCGGCAAGCGGAAGCTTCGAATGCTTGATGGCCGGTCGCTCGAAATTCGCGCTCGCGCCATTCGGGCTGTCGCACATCATGGCCGTTCACGCGACCCCGACCGAAGGCAGCCTCAGCGGCTCCGTGGCGCGATTCGCGGGCCCGGCTCGGCTCGTGATGGACAACGGCCAGGCCGTGGATGTCCATGTACACGTGTGGCTGGATGAAGCAACCGAGCAGTTCCAGCTCACCGTAGACGAAGTGGGGACGTTACCGATCGAGACGCTCCTGACGGGTCGCATCACGGTCCGCTAAGTCGAGCTCGTGGCCGCGAGGTGATGACGCAGGTCACATCGAGCGCGCCTGACGTGTGACTTGCGCCAATACACATTCGGCTGCGGGTGCATTAGCCTGACCGCAGTCGCGTCATCGGAGGAAGCCGCATGGCAAGTACCGTCCTCACCCGCACCTGGTTCGTCTGGCCACTCGTAGTGGCGGCGATTCTGCTCATCCTGGTTATCGGTGTTGGCTCTGCGGTTCACCCGTCGGGGGTGGCATTTCTCGGAGTCATGGTCTGGCTGCTCGTCGTGGGCGCCCTTGGCACGGCGATCTACCTCTTCGTCCGTGCGCAGCGGTGGGCCGCCGCGGTCGGCGTCCTGGTCGTGGGTGCCTCGATTCGGGTGGTTCGCAGGCGTTGCGCTGATCATCTGGGGCACGGCCCGCGACACGCTCAGGCGCGACGCCTGGCCGCTTCTGCTGTTGCGGGTATTCATTGGCTGGGCCTGGGTCGATAACGCCCAGGACCATTTCTGGGCCTCACAGTGGTTCGGCGGTACGGGTGGCCAATTCGCGCAGATTGCCAACGGGGCTGCCACCCGCCAGCCGACGTACTTCGTCGATCCGCTGTACCAGGGCTTCCTACGCGGCGTGGTCGTGCCAAACATGGACCTGTGGGCGGCGTTAACCGCCTGTGGCGAGCTCACGATCGGCACGCTGCTGGCGATCGGCTTCATGACTCCTGTGGCGGCGTTCCTGTCGCTGTGGCAGAGCAGCAACTATATCCTGATGAAGGGCTTCGTGTCACACGGTGCGTATACCGATAAGGTGTTCTGGATCGCCGCGCTCGTGCTGCTCGTCACTGCCGCCGGCCAGGTATACGGTCTGGATGCCACGCTGCGAAGACACGTTCCAGCCTGGTTTGCCACGTGGTTTCTGGGCGTCGCGCCGGAGCCCGCGCGAGCGGCCCGCGAGCCCGCGCCGCTCCAGCAACCCCAGCCAGCCTAGCTCAGAACGTCGCCTGGCCGACCTCGATGAGATGACCATCGGGATCACGGATGTAGGCACGAATTTCGCGGCCGTGGTCCTTCGGCTCGGTCAGGAACTCTGCGCTCTTGGCCGACCATTCCGTATACACGTATTGGATATCCGCGACGCGGATGTTGAGGAACGCGCTCGTGTGGTTGCGATCCAACGGCGTGCTCAGGGTGACCATAGGTTTATCGTCGGTGGGACCGCCTCCAACATTCAGGATCAACCACGTATTAGCGACTTTCATGATCACCGGATCGCGCTCAAGCACAACCTGACCATCGAACAAAGACTTGTAAAACTCACGAGAGCGGTCCTGATCAGAGACCACGAGCCACTCTCGGGTGCTGGGAAGTCTCGCTGATGCATATTGGCATGCTAGCCCGCTGTATCAGTCGTCCAGCCGCGCGATCGTGACGCGCGCGACGGGATTACTCCAGCCGTGCATGGCAGGGCTCAGGTCACCGCTCCCGGCTATGCCAGGATGCAAGTGGATTGGCCCCGGCGGAACCGTCGCGACCTCCGCGTCGCGGTTGCCGTTCGGATCGCCGCTGAGCGGCATTGGGCCAAGAGCGCTGCACGGATCAACGATATGCTCGCTCATTTCTGTGTTGTTCTCGCGGCCGGCGTCCCAGCCAACCAGGTCGAACGTGCGCATCCCGTGACTTGGCAGCTGCACAGCATCCAGGCCCAGAAAGCCGTCGTTGGTACAGATCAACATCGTCGCCAACGAAAACTGGTCACCCGCATGCGCCGCGATGTCGAACGTAGCGGTGTCGGTGAAGCTGCCGACAGTCCGCCCGCGCGGGGTGAGTGGCCGGCCGACGTCAACAGTCTGCGTCACGTCGCGTGAGCTGTTGAGCAATGTGACCATTGGTGCCTCATTGCCATCTTGAGCAACCGCAGCGAGCTGGTCCGTGGCCAGGTGTCCGACCTGGAACATGTGAAGGCGAGGACGGTGCGTCGCCGCGACGGGCGGCGAAAAAGGTTGTCCAGTGGTCAAGTTCTGAAGGGTAACGCGGTAGTGGCGCATCGCGGCGCCCTCGTCTGCTGATGCGGCCACGGGCAGCGCGGCGGTCGAAGCGAGCAGGGCCAGGCTCGCGCCGGCGCGAATGAGATAGCTCCGGTACATGAGCGTGAACGAATCCTCCTCGAAAGCTCTTCGGCAGGCGACGGCGAAGGCAAACCCAGCCTAATTCTTGCAGTGCGCCGCGCAGCTGACTGCGCGCACGGCGAGCCTCAGGCACAAGTCTGTAAGCTGCCCTACGGTCGCTCCGGCACCGCGCCTGCTACGGTGGCAAGCATGACAGGAACGGCAGTGGAGGTCGGGGCACAGAGGGACATCCGCTAAAGCGGACCGGTGCAATCTACGATCTACAGGCACCTTCGAGCTTCCCCTCCGCGCCGATCGGTGAGTGGAATCAGTATGAGATCGAGGCAAACGGGCCACGCATCAAAGTCACGCTGAACGGACAGCTCATCAACGAGTACCAGACCAACCGTCAATTGGCCGGCTATATTGCGCTCCAGGCACATCACTACACATCTCGTGTGCAGTTCCGCGCACTGGAGATTCGCGAACTACTGTGAGCTTGAGGATCGACGCTCGCTGATGTCGCCCCAGCCCGCGACGAGGATCAGATGAACCGGGTAATGCTCAGATGTCGGTTCATTGCCGCTCCATGCGCTGGCTTCTAATTTCAGAACTCTGGACTTTGACTTTGATGTCAAGATTCAGAATTTAGAGTGTGTTTGGTATTGACAGACGAGGCGATTGCCGGTAGCGTGGAGAGTGTCACTCAGCCGCCGGGCCTGCGCTGGCTGAGCAGCCGCGGCTGAACCACATTCCTCCGCCTGGCATCCTGTTCGGCCGCGGGTTGCGCCTACTCCAGGAAGCGGAGAGCGGGCGTTACGCCATCTTTCTGGGGCCTGTGGCGCTGTTCGAGTGGACGCAGGATGACCGCGCCACGCGGCGGCTGGTGGTGGCCCAACTGGTCAATGCCAAGTTGGCGACACGTGTGGAGGTAGCTCACGTCTTTGGGCTGCACGTCAATACGGTCAGCCGCACTGCGCAACATGTGGCAGCCGAGGGAGTCACCGCCAGCGTGGGGCGCAAACGAGGTCCGCATGGACCACGCAAAGTGACCGCAGTGGTGATGGCCGAATTACGTCGGGCGGTGGCGAACGGACTGACCGAGCGCGCGGCGCAACGCCAGTTGGAACAAGGCTTGAAGATCAGGCTCTCACAACCACAGGTCCACCGCGTCATGCACCGGCTCAAGCAGGAGCTTGCCAACCAACCGGTGCTGGAGCTGTTGCCAGTAGCTGTGGACCAAGGCGAGGCAGTCGCAGACGCGGTTTCCGATCAGCCGGAGTTCCTTGCGCTGGAGCCTGCGGAGGCATCGGAGCAACGGGAGGAAGCATCGGTGGAGCCCACGCCTCTCGCGCTGGTGGCTGGGCAATCGATGCCGAGTCGCTATCTGGGATTGACGCTGTTCTACCCGGCGCTGCAGGTGGTGGGCTTACTCGACCTGGCGGCGCACGTCTACCAGTTGGCCGGCATGGTGCGCTTTGGAGTCCAGCAGGTCTTCACCGAATTGTTTTGTCTGGCGTTGTTGCAAGAGCCGAGCGTTGAGCGCGGGAAACACGTGCTGCGCAGTGATCTCGGGGCGGTCATGGGCAGTGGCCAGGCGGCCTGCGTAAAAACGCTGCGTCGCAAGCTGGACGAGCTCAGCCAGCAGCGCCAGGCGGTGCACCTGGGAACGCTGCTCGCTCGCCATTGGCTCGAGGTCGGCCTGTTGAATGCGAGCTACCTGTACGTCGATGGTTACGTCAAGGTCTACAACGGCACCCGGCTGGTGCCTGAAGTGTGGAATTCGCACCGGCGGATGCCGCTGCCAGGCATCGTGCAGTATT
>WNFU01007757.1_pt1 | contig 19298 bp, 13 predicted proteins | sample 5400121 | NCBI WGS metagenome assembly WNFU01 (sample SAMN13153360, study PRJNA577476) | soil metagenome | isolation source: 100 cm soil or saprolite under grassland replicate 1 | place: USA:California | collected 2016-06-15 | reverse complement strand
GCCGTCGCTTCGCACGGGCGCGTCGGGGATCGCCTCCGGTGCCCGGCCCTCTCGGAACTGGCGCGCGAAGGCGCGCGCCGCGTCCTCCGCGGCGGCTTCCGAGTGCAGCTCGGAGACGATGCGCCGCGCGAGGCGGTCCTTCGCGTCGCGGGGGTGCAGCTCCTTGCGCGCCAGCGCGTCGAGCGTCGACCGCATCTCGATCACCGGCAGCGTGGTCCCCCACTCGAAGTAGTGCGGCATGACCTCGTCCGGGATGGACATCACCTTCCCGAACGCGACGTCGGGCGGGTCGAGGAGCCAGATCGCCGTCTGTCGCTTCGTCTTGCTCATGACGAGCCCGTCGGTCCCCTCGAGCATCTGCACGAGGAAGACCTGCTGCGCGCGCTGCCCGAGCATCTCCTGCAGCTCGCGGCCGGCGAGGATGTTGAACTTCTGGTCCGTGCCGCCGAACTCGACCTCGGCCTCGATCGCCACCGAGTCGTAGGCCTGGAGCAGCGGGTAGAGCAGGTCCTTGACGGGGATCGCCGTCCCCGCCGCCTGGCGCTTGCGGAATTCCTCGCGCGCCAGCATCTGCTGGACCGTGAACCGCGAGGCGAGGTGAAAGACGTCCTTCAGCCCGAACGTCGCGTACCACTCCGTCTGGTAGACGACGCGCGTGCTCTCGCGGGGCACGATCTTGTGGAACTGCTCGAGGTACGTCCGCGCGTTCTCGAGCACTGTCTCGTGGGAGATCATCGGACGGCTCTCGCTCCGATCGGTCGGATCACCGATCTGCGTCGTGTAGTCGCCGATGATCAGCACGATCTCGTGCCCCCACTGAGCCAGCTGCCGGAGCTTTCGCAGACCGATGGCGTGGCCGATGTGGAGGTTCGGCTGCGTGGGATCGAATCCCATCTTGATACGAAGCGGACGCTCGGCTGCCCGCAGCAGCGCAGCGAGATCGTCGCGGACGATCACCTCCGCGACGGCGCGAGTGAGGAACTCTTGGAGCTCTTGTGAGGAACTCTTGGAGCTCTTCTTCGTTAGGGCGAACGGGCATGGACGAATAGACTATGGGCATCGGAAGGGATCGATCCCGCGATCACGCGCTGCGGCGCGGACCGTACCGGACGCTGCGGCGCAAGGGTCAGACAGGCCCTGTCCGTCGCGGGCTGGCGGTCCTGCCCCCGGTGCTGGTCGCGTTCCTCCTCGCCCTCGCGGCCGTGCCCATCGTGGCCGGGGCGATGGTGCTCGCCTCCTTCACGGCGGACCTGCCGTCGCCCGAGGACCTCGCGAAGGACCCGCTCGCCCTGTCGACGAAGGTCTACGACCGCACGGGCACCGAGCTCCTGTACCAATTCGAGGTCGAGCGCCGCGAGGCCGTGAGGATCACGATCGCGGCCGAGGACAAGACGTTCTGGACCAACCCCGGCGTGGACATCCTCGGCATCGTGCGCGCTGCGGTCAGCGACGTCACGGGCAGCGCGACCGGCCAGGGTGGCGCGTCCACGATCACGCAGCAGCTCGTGAAGCAGCGCGTCGTCGGCAACGAGGTGTCGCTGCAGCGCAAGATCCGCGAGGCCATCCTCTCGATCGAGGTCACACGCACGTACTCGAAGAAGGAGATCCTCGAGCTCTACTTCAACCAGATCTATTACGGGAATCAGGCCTACGGAGCGAAGACCGCCGCGCAGACATACTTCGGGAAGAGCGATCTCTCGACGCTCACGATCGCCGAGGCCGCGCTCCTCGCCGGCCTGCCGCAGGCGCCCTCGGTCCTCGATCCCTCGCAGCCGGACAACGTCGAGCGCGCTAAGGAGCGGCGCTCCTACGTGCTCTCGCAGATGCTCGACATCGGCGCGATCGGCCAGGCCGAATACGAGCAGGCCGAGGCCGCGCCCATCAAGACCGCGGGGGCGCAGATCACGACGATCACGGCTCCACACTTCGTCTTCCAGGTCCGCGACCAGCTCACGCGCATCCTCGGCGGCGACGAGGGCGCGGTCACGCGCGGCGGCTTCAAGGTCACCACGTCCCTCGACATGGCCACGCAGCGCTTGGCCGAGAAGCACGTGAAGGCATCGGTCGAGGATCTCCACGATCGGAACGTCTGGAACGCGGGCCTCGTGTCGATCGAGCCCAGGACCGGCGAGGTCCTCGCGTACGTCGGCTCCGTCGACTACTACAACAGGGACGATCCGAAGGTCCAGGGGCAGTTCGACGTCGCGGGCATCGCGCCGCGCCAGCCGGGCTCGTCGTTCAAGGTCTTCAACTACCTCACGGCGTTGAAGAAGGGCGCCACGGCGGCGACGGTCGTCGTCGACGCGCGTACGGACTTCGGCGGCAAGGCCGACCCGGGCGTGACCGCCGGCCCGGGCCCGCACCCACAGTGCGGCTATTGCCCCGAGAACGCCGACCTGCAATACCACGGTCCCCTGACGATGCGGCAGGCGATCCGTGAGTCGCGCAACGTGCCGGCCGTGAAGTTCCTCCAGCAATATTCGGGGATCGAGGACACGATCAAGACCGCGAACGAGATGGGGATCACGACGACCATCGATCCGACGCAGATCGGGCTCTCGCTCACCCTCGGCGCGAAAGAAGTGAAGCTCGTCGACATGACGAGCGCGTTCGGCGTCCTCGCGAACATGGGCCTGCGCGTCACCCCGACGTACATCCTCAAGGTCGAGGACCCGAAGGGGAAGGTCGTCTGGGAGCACAAGGACTACGAGCAGAAGCGCGTCCTCGATCAGGGGATCGCCTACGTCATGACCGACATCCTCAAGGACACGACGCAGCCGTCGCGCGACTTCATCTTCGGGAGCTGGACGAACATCGGCCGGCCCGCCGCGCTGAAGACCGGCACGACCGACAACCTGAAGGACGTGTACGCCGTGGGGTACGTCCCGCAGCTCGTCACGGGGGTGTGGATGGGGAACAACGACGGCGAGCCCATGAGCCAGCGCGACTTCTTCAGCGCCATGGGGCCCGGCGTGCTCTGGCGCGAGTACATGAAAGAGGTCCTCGCCAACGTCGAGGCGAAGGACTGGGAGAAGCCGCAGAACGTCGTCACCGCGAATGTCGTCTCGGCGCCGGGCGCCTTCGGCGGCTACGGGTCGGGGCTGCTCCCCTCGAAGCTCACACCGTTCGCGACGCCCGAGCTGTTCGTCAAGGGCACCGAGCCGCGCACGACGGACAGCTGGTACGTGCAGGGCTGCCCCAAGCCTGACGGCACGGCGACCGTCGGCATGCGCATCCGCGAGGTCGGCCAGGCTACGTGGGCTGGCTACACGCAGCGCTGGATCGCGGACGCGAAGAAGGGCGGCCACTCGTACGGGCGATACACCTGGTCGCTCGTCAGCGAGGAGCCGTGCCCGAGCCCGAGCCCGACACCGTCACCGTCACCCTCGCCGACCGGGCCCCGGCCGAGCGCGTCGCCCGCCAGATCGGCCAGCCCGAAGCCGAGCGGGACGGTGGACCCGTTCCCGCGCCCATCTGTCCCCGGGACGCTCCAGCCGATCCCGACCCGCACACCGAACCCCGGTGGGACCGTCCCCGGGGGCTAGTCGATCCGCGTCATGCGGATCCCGAGCGCGGCGGCTCGCTCTTCGATCTCGGTCACGGGCATCGTGACGATCCCCGCGTCGTTCAGCTCACGCAACAGCACGGGATGCGCGGCCGCGAGGTCCACTTCGGCCCATATCGGCCAGCCGTCATCGCCGGCGCCGACGGTACCCGCGGTCTCCCCGACGTAGAGCACGACCTCGCCGTGGAAGGCGGGTCCCCCCGGGAGGATCGACGGGGCGCGCACGTCATACCGGGCGACCTCACGCGCGGCGGTCACCTCGAGGGCGGTCTCCTCGCGGATCTCGCGCCGCAACGCGTCGTCGAACGATTCGCCCGGCTCCAGGCCGCCACCCGGCAGCAACCATGCGTCCTTGAACGGTCCGCCGCGCTGGCGCACGAGCAGCACACGGCCGCGGTCGTCGCGCGTCACCAGGATCGCACCCCGCCGCGGCCGTCGTTCCCCACCTGCGTCCGCAGGCGTCGGCGGCATATTAGAGCGTCACGATCGTCGCGCCGTCCCCGCCCTCCGAGCGCCCGGCGGTCGCGACCTCGCGGACGAGCGGATGCTGCCCGAGCGCCTCGCGGACCGCGGCGCGCAGCGCGCCGGTGCCCTTGCCGTGGACGATGCGCACGCGCTCGTATCCGGCGACCGCGGCGTCGTTCAGGTAGCGGTCGAGCACGGCGAGCGCCTCCTCGGCGCGCGCGCCGCGGATGTCGAGCTGAAGGGGCACCTCCGGCGCGGAGCCCCTGACCACGGGCCGCGTCACGCGCATCGGCACTTCCTCCCGCAGGGTCGCGGGTCGCAGCTCCGAGACCGGCACGCGCAGCCGCAACGCGCCCGCGGCGACCTCGGCGATCCCCTTCTCGTCGACGGCCGTCAGCGTCCCGGGCTCGCTGAAGCCCTCCACGAGCACCGGCGCGCCGACCGCGATCGGGACCGTCCTGGTCTTCGCAGGGGGCTCTGCCCCCTGCGACCCCCGGGCGGCGCGCTCCCTGGCTGCCTCCGCCTCGGCGAGCGCGGCGCGCGCGTCCTCCACGAGGTCGCGTCGCGAGGCGCGGTCACGCGCCTCCTCCGCCTGGCGGATCGCACGGCGGGCCTGCAAGAGCACGTCGTCGGCCTCGGCGCGCGCGCGCCGGAGCTGCGCGCGGGCCTCCTCAGCGATCCGGTCCGCCTCGCGTCGCGCGTCGTCGAGCGCGCGCTGCGCGTCTGCCGTCGTGATCCGCGCCGACTCGAGCTGCTGCGCGAGGTCGGTCCGCGTGCGCTCGGCCTCCCGCAGGGTCCGCTCGAGCGAATGGTGGAGCTCGGACAGGTGCGTCTGCGCGCGCTCGAGGATCGACGCCGAGAGGCCGAGACGCGACGCGATCGCGAAGGCGTTCGACGCTCCCGGGAGCCCCAGGTGCACGCGGTACGTCGGCCGCAGCGTCACAGGGTCGAACTCCACGCTCGCGTTCATCACGCCCGGCGTGTTGAGAGCGAACGCCTTGAGCTCGGGGTAGTGCGTCGTCGCGGCGACGAGGACGCCCCGCTCGAGAAGCGTCTCGAGCACGGCCATCGCGAGCGCCGCACCCTCGTCGGGGTCGGTGCCCGCGCCGATCTCGTCGAGCAGCGCGAGGTCACCGCGCTGCGCCTCCTCGAGCGTCGCCACGATGTTCCGGAGGTGCGACGAGAACGTCGAGAGCGATTGCTGGATCGACTGCTCGTCGCCGATGTCGGCGAACACGCGCCGCACGACCGGGAGCGCGCTCCCGCGCTGCGCCGGCACCTGCAGCCCGCACGCGGCCATCAGCGTCAGGAGGCCGATGGTGCGGAGCGTCACGGTCTTGCCGCCGGTGTTCGGTCCCGTGACGACGAGGGCGTTGACATCCGTCCCGAGGCGGACGTCGATGGGGACGACGGACGCGCCCACCTGTTCGACGAGCAGCGGGTGGCGCGCCTGGATGAGGTCGATCGTTCCCGTCGCGTTCAAGCGCGGCCTCGTGCACCCGTAGGTCTCGGCGAGCTGCGCCCGCGCGAGGATGAGGTCGAGCTCCGCGAGCGCGCGCAGCATCGCGTCCTCGTCGTCGGCGGCGCGCTCCACGCGCCGCGAGAGGTCGTCGAGGACGCGCTCCACCTCGGTGCGCTCGGCGAGCTCGGCCTCGCGGACGCGATTGTTCGCGTCGAGGATGTCGAGCGGCTCGATGAAGACGGTCGCGCCGCTCGCCGAGCGGTCATGGACGATCCCCTTCACGAGCGAGGCGTTCTCGGCCTTGACGGGAATGACGAATCGGCCGCCACGCTGCGTGACGATCGCCTCCTGGAGCAGCTTCGCGAGAGCCGGCGAGCGCAGCAGCGAATCGACCCGCTGCTGCAGGCGCGCCTGCGCGGACCGGAGCTCCGAGCGGGCGCTCGCGAGGGCGACGCTGGCGCGGTCGAGGACCTCGGCCTCGGGTGAGATCGCGTGCTCGATCGCCTGCGTGATCTCGAGCGGCGGCCGCGCGAACCGCGTGCGCGCCGCGAGCGGCGGGTACGAGCGGACGTGCGCGAACAGCGCCTCCGCCGCACGGATCGTCGCGGCCACGCCGACGAGCTGCTCGGGGTCGAGCACCCCGCCGAGACGAGCGCGCTGCAGCGCGTCACGGATGTCGCGCGCGCCGCGCAGGCCGGCCGACGGCGTGACGCGGACGAGCTCGCGCGCGGCCTCGGTCTCGTCTTGCAGCCGCTGGGCGTCACCGAGGTCCGTCGCCGGCGCGATCGTCATCGCGAGCTCGCGCCCCGGCGTGAACGAGGTGCGCTCCGCGAGCAGCTCGCGGACGGCCGTGAGCTCGAGCACGCGCAGCGTTCGCTCGCTGGTCATGCGGCGAAGCCTAGACGCGGGGAGAGCGCGAGACCCCGGGCGCGCCGCGGACGTAGAAGCGCCACGCTTTCGTCAGCGTGTGGCCCGACGACAGCCCGATGCGCGCCGAGCGGCCGACGCGGCCCGGCGGAATGCGCCGCGCGTCGTGGATCGTGAGGTCCGACGTGAACAGGTCGAGCCCGCTGTGCGCCGTCGTGAGCCCGAACCAGCGGCCGATGAGGCCGGGACCGGCGAGCGCGCGCGGGCCGTCGGGTGGCTCGACCGGCTCGGCCGCCCTCAGGAGGACCGCTCCCGCCGGGCGTCCCGGGCTCTTCGCCGTCACGTTCATGCAAAAGTGCTGGCCGTACGAGATGTACACGTAGGCGTGCCCAGGCGGGCCGAACATCGGGACGTTGCGTGGCGTCATGCCGCGGAACGCGTGCGACGCGGGGTCGTCCGCGAGGTACGCCTCGGTCTCGACGATCCGCGCCACGCGCAGGCCCTGCGGGTCCTCGTGCACGAGCAGCTTCCCGAGCAGCCCGCGGGCCACCACGAGCGTCGGCCGGGCGTAGAACGACCGTGCGAGGACGGGGGTGAGCCTCAGCGCTGCGTGCGGCGGGGGTCGAGCGCGTCGCGCAGACCGTCGCCCATGTAGTTGATCGAGAGCACGGTGAGGAAGATGAACAGCCCCGGGAAGATCGCCCAGTGCGGCGCGATCTCCATGAAGTTCTGCGCGTCGTACAGCACGCGTCCCCAGCTGGGGACGTCGGACGGGAAGCCGAGACCCAGGAACGACAGCGCCGACTCGGTGATGATCGCGGCCCCGACGCCGATGGTCGCGGAGACGAGCACCGGGCTCATGGTGTTCGGGAGGATGTGACGCACGATGATCCGCCGGTCCGTGGCGCCGACCGTGCGGGCGGCCTCGACGAACTCCTTCTGCTTGATCGACAGGAACGAGGCGCGCACGAGCCGCGCCGTCGGCATCCACGTGAGCGCGCCGACGACGGTGACGATGAGCAGGAAGATCCCGAGCTCCGGCCCGACCAGCTCGCGCAGCAGGTCGCGGAACAGGTAGATCGTGAGCAGCAGCAGCGGCAGCTGCGGCAGGGACAGGAACATGTCCGTGAGGCGCATCAGGAGGTTGTCGAGCGTCCCGCCGAAGAACCCCGAGAGCGCGCCGACGAGCGTGCCGAGCGAGATGGCGATGATCACCGCGGTCAGCCCGACGGCCAGCGAGATCCGCCCGCCCCACAGGATGCGCGCGAAGAGGTCGTGCCCGAGGTCGGTCGTGCCGAACGGATGCGCGGGCGAGGGCCCGAGCAGGCCCTCCGCGGGGTCCAGCTTCTGGTACGGGATCGGCCAGAGGATCGGACCGAGCAGCGTTGCGACGACGATGATCCCCAGGACGATCACCCCGGCCATCGCGAGGCGGTGGCGCCGGAAGTGATGCCACGCGTCACCCCACAGCGAGCGCGCCGGACGGCGCCACTCGGCCTCGGCGACGCGGGGAGCGGTCGCCGTCGTCGTCGCCACGTCAGTCGTACCTGATCCGCGGGTCGAGGACCCCGTAGAGGAGATCCGCGACGATGTTGAACAAGACGACGAGCACGGAGAACATCAGCGTGGCACCCATGACGACCGGCGTGTCGCTCTGCTCGATCGCCGCGACGAGCATCAGGCCGATCCCGGGGACGCGGAAGATCTGCTCGGTGATGAGCGCTCCACCGAAGATCGCGGGGACGCCGAGCGCGATCAGCGTCACGACGGGGATGAGGCTGTTCCGCAGGACGTGGCGGATGACGACGAGCTGCTCCTGCAGGCCCTTCGCGCGCGCCGTGCGCACGTAGTCGAGGGGCATGTTCTCCAACATCTCGGAGCGCACGAAGCGCACGAGCGTCGCCGTCTGGAACAGCGTGAGGACCGTGATCGGCATGATCGACTGCCTGAGCTGCGCGATGACGGACTCCATGTCGAAGATCGAGACCTTCAGCGTGGATTGGTAGATGAACGGGAGCCAGTGCAGCTTCACGCTGAAGATGAGGATGAGGATGATGCCGGTGAAGAAGGTCGGCACCGAGAACCCGATGAACGCGAACGTCGTCGCCGCGTGGTCGAAGATCGAGTACCGCTTCACGGCCGAGACGACGCCGATGGGGATGGCCAGCAGCACCGCGAGGACGTACGCGACGCCGAGCACCGAGAGCGTGTTCGGGAGCTTCTGCGCGATCAGCTCCGTGACCGGAACGCGGCTCTGGAACGAGTAGCCCAGATCCCCCTGGACGGCGGCGACCAGCCACTTCACGTATCGGATGTGCCATGGCTGATCCAGCCCGAGCTGGTGCCTGATGTTCTCGCGCACCTCCGGCGGCACGCGCGGGTCGAGCGCGAACGACGAGAGCGGATCGCCCGGCGCGAGGGCGAGGATCGCGTAGACGACCATGCTGATCAGCAGCAGGGTCGGGACGGCGATCAGCAGCCGCCGCAGGAGGTACTTCCCCATCCCTTAGGTCCGGATCATATGCCCGTAATGCGCTCGGCGGGGGCTTTCGCCCCCGCCGAGTCGCCTTGTGACAGGAAGCTGCGCTACTTGGTCCAGTCCGCGATGTTCCACAGGACGCTGTCCCAGGCCGTCGGGATGACGCCCTTGAGCGCCTTGTTGACCCCGTCGGAGGGCTGCGTGCGGTTCACGAGCGGGATCTCGACGACGTCCGACACGATCATGTCGTTCATCTTGATGAGCAGTTCGTACCGCTTGTTGAGATCGAGCTCCTTCGTGTACTGATCGTAGAGGGCATCGAAGTCCTTGTTGCACCAGCGCATGTAGTTGTTGCCGCTCCACTTGTCTTTCGCCGTCTTGATCTCGGAGCAGATGTAGTTGATCATGTAGTCGTCCTGCGTGATCTGCGACGCTCCGTTGGTGTACATCTCGACGTCGAAGAAGAACTTGGATGCGGTGTCGTTGCCCTCGGTGCCGAAGAAGACGCCACCCGTGACCGCCTTCAGCTCGACCTCGATGCCGAGCTGCGTCCAGTTGGCCTTGACGAGGTCCTGCTCCTTCTGGCGGAGCGGGTTCACGGTCGTTGCGTAGAGGATCTTCATGCGCGTGCCCTTGTAGACCCGGATCCCGTCCGCGCCCTTGGCCGCGCCGGCCTCGTCGAGGAGCTTGTTCGCTCCCGCGATGTCGAACTTGCAGACCGGCAGGTTGGCGGTGTTCTTCGAACTGTAGGCCTCGAGGCCGACGACCATGTTGCACGTCGCGCTGCCCGTCGGGCCGTAGAGGGCCGCGATCGGCGTGCGGTCGATGGCCATGGCGAGCGCCTGGCGCACCTTGAGGTCTGTGAGGAACGGATGCGGTTGGTCGGGCTCGCTGCGCTTGTCGCCCAGCGACGCGGCGGGGTTCGAGCGGTTGATGAGGATCCGCTCGACGTTCGGGCCCGGCGAGATGTTCATCTTGCACTTGCTGTCGGTCGGATCGACCATCGGCTTGAGCACGGTAGCCTCGACCTGGAGGTTCCAGGCGTAGTCGACGTCGCCGGTCTGGCAGACCGCGCGCGCGGCCGACGTCGCGTCGCCGCCGCCCTTGAACGTGACGGTCTTGAAGAACGGCTTCCCAGGGTCGCGGTACTGCGGGTTGATCTCGTAGGTCACGACGTCGTTCGGCTTGAATTCGACGACCTTGTACGGTCCGGTCCCTACCGGGATCTTCGGGCCGTCCTTGGCCTTCGCACCGATGAAGTCTTTGTACTGCTTCTCCTGGATGATCTGGCCCGGGCCGGCGGTGAACGCCAGGTATGGATTCGAGGTCGGTCCCGCGTAGGTGACCTTCACCGTGGTCTTGTCGACGGCTTCGACGTTCTTGACGGTGGCGTACACGCCTGCCGTTGTCGCTCCCGTCAGCTTGTCGGAGACGTACTTCCAGGTGAAGACGACGTCCGCGGAGGTGAGCTCGCTGCCGTCGGACCACTTCACGTTCGGCTTCAGCTTCCACGTGATGCTCGTCGAATCCGCTGAGATGCCGCCGTTGGCCTTCGTCGGGATCTCGGTGGCGAGAGCCGGTACCGGCTTGCCATCCGGACCCGTCGAGGCCAGGGGCTCGAGGATGAGACGCGCTGCGTCGTAGTCCTTCGTGCCTTGGTTGTGGTGACCGATCAGTGATGTGACCGCCTGCCAGTAAAGGATCGTGAGGTTCCCACCCGCGCCGCGCTGTGCCGCCGGAGCCGCGGTCGCCGTCGCCGCACCGGGAGCGGTCGGTGCCGGACTTGCTGCCGGACCCGTCGGAGCGCACGCCGCGAACGTCAGACCCGCGATCACGGCTACGGCGAACGCGCGAGACCAGATCTTGGTTCCCATGGCTCCTCCTTCGCTGTCGTACCCAGAGTTGCCCGCACCGCCGCGGGCGAGCCCCGGCAGCCGAACGCGCGGCACGCTACCCCTTGCTAGGGCCGGCCGCAACAGATATCAGGGCTGAACGGCCCTGAACCCGGCCCGACGCGTGTGGGTAGTTGTGCGAATGGGGATAGGGATCGGGCGCCCCGGCTGCGGCCTAACCGCGGATGCGCACGTCCAGCGAGTCGCGCAGACCGTCGCCGATGAGGTTGAACCCGATGACGGTGAGCATGATCGCGAACCCCGGGAAGAGCAGCGCCCACCAGGATCCCTGGAACAGGTAGCGGATGGAGTCGACGAGCATGGCGCCCCATTCGACGTCGGGCGGCTGAGCGCCGAGGCCGAGGAAGCCGAGGGCCGCGGCGTTCAGGATCGCGGTCGCCACGCCGAGGCTGGCGAGAACGATGAGCGGCGACAGCGCGTTCGGGATGATGTGCCGAGCGAGGATGCGCGCGTCCGGCACCCCGACCGAACGCGCGGCCAGGATGTAGTCCTGCTGCTTCAGAGAGAGCGTGCTCGCGCGCGACATGCGCGCGTAGGTGGGTATGGCGACGATCCCGACCGCGATCATCGTGTTGAAGATCCCCGGGCCGCGCATCGCGACGATCGCGACGGCGAGGAGGACCGTCGGGAAGGCGAGCAGGATGTCCATCGCGCGCATGGCGACGCTCTCGACCATGCCCCCCGCGTACCCGGCGAGGAAGCCGATGAAGGACCCGGCCAGGAGGGCGATCCCGACCGCGACGACGCCGACGCGCATCGACGTACGCGCGCCGTGAGCGAGCCGAGTGAAGACGTCGCGCCCGAGGTCGTCCGTGCCGAGCAGATGTCCGTCCCGGAGCGGTGGCTTCAGCACGTCCTGGTAGAAGAAGCCGTTGGGGTCCGACACCTGGATGACATCGGCGAACAGTCCGAGCAGGAGGAGTCCCACGACGAGCAGGAAGCCCGCGCGAGCGCCGTTGTGCGCGATGAGGCGGCGCGCGGTGTCGCGCCACAGCGTGCGCTGCGGACGGAGGACGACCTTCTCGGCCGTGGCGGTGGTCTGGCTCACCGCGGAGGTCACGAGTAGCGGATCCTCGGATCCAGCCAGGCGTAGGTCAGGTCCACCAGCAGGTTCACGAAGACGAAGACCAGCGCGAAGATGAGGACCACCGACTGCACCACCGGGTAGTCGCGCGCATTGATCGCCTCCAGGACGTAGGTGCCCATGCCCGGCCACGAGAACACCGTCTCCGTGAGGACGGCACCGGAGAGCAGGGCGCCGACCTGCAGGCCGACCACGGTGACGACGGGCAGCATCGCGTTCTTCAGGACGTGCCGGACGAGCACCAGCCGTTCGCGCAGGCCCTTCGACTGTGCGGTGCGGATGTATTCCTGGCCGAGCACCTCGAGGACCGCGGACCGGGTCTGCCTCGCGATGACGGCGAGCGGGACCGTCGAGAGCACGAACGCCGGTAAGGCGATGTGGCGCAGCGAGCGCAGGAACCCCTCGAGGTCGGCGTTCAACAGGTGGTCGACCAGGAAGAAGCCCGTGCGTACCGGATCGGGCTGCTCGCCGCGTGTCGACGGCGGCAGCCACTGCAGGTCCACCGCGAACAGGTAGATGAGCATCAGCCCGAGCCAGAAGATCGGCATCGACACGCCCACCAAGCCGAGCGTCATCGTCCCGTAGTCGAAGAACGACCCGCGCCGCGTGGCGGCCACGATGCCGAGGATCAGGCCGGCCACCGTCGCGATGAGCATCGCGGTGATCGCGAGCTCCGCCGTCGCCGGCAACTTCCGGCCGAGCTCCTCGGCGACCGGGATCCTCGTGAAGAACCCGTCACCGAGCTCCAGCCGAAGGATCCGACCGAGGAAATCGATGTACTGCTCATGGAACGGACGGTTCAGCCCGAGCCGCTCGTTCACGGCCTGCACCTGCTCGGCGGTCGCGTTCTCGCGGAGGATCGCCGTGCCCGGGTCGCCGGGGATGAGCCGAAGGAAGAGGAAGACGATGAACGAGACGCCGAGGAGGGTCGGGACGAGCGCGATCAGCCGTCGGGCGATGTAGCGGAGCATCGCGAACAGGTTAGGCCGGAGACGACGCGGTGGGGGCCTCGTCGGCCCCCACCGCTCACATCCCTACTTGCTCAGTTGGACGCGCGTGAACGCCTCGCCACCGGTCGGGTGCGGGACGAAGCCCGACACCTTGGCCGAGACACCGGTGGGCGGGTTCGCGTGGAACATCGGGATCCGCGGGATCTCCTGTTGGACGATCTTCGAGACTTGCTTGTAGATGTCGGCGCGCTTGGCATCGCTCGACTCGGTCTGCGCGTCGCGCAGGAGCTTCCATGCGGTCGGGTTGGACCACGCACCGCCTTCGATCGGGGTGTCCTTCCCGTCCACGACCTTCGGGTGGAAGAACACGTTGAGGAAGTTGTCCGGGTCGCCGTTGTCGCCGGTCCAGCCGAGGAGCCACAGCGGGAACTTGTTCTCGCGGGCGTCCTTGCGGTACGGCGTCCAGTCCTCGGTCTTGAGGGCCGCCTTGATGCCGATCTTCCCGAGGTCGGCGGCGAACGCTTCCGCGATCTTCTTGGGGTCCGGGTAGTACGGGCGCGAGACCGGCATGTACCAGAGCTCGGTCTCGAATCCGTTCGGGAACCCCGCGTCGGCGAGGAGCTTCTTCGCCGCTGCCTCGTCGTACTTATAGAACTCGGTGACCGGCTCGTCGTACCCGAGCATGCCCGGAACGAGGAACTGCGATGCGGCCTTGGCTTCGCCCGCGAAGATCGCCTGCACGATCGCCGACTTGTTGATGGCCGAGGCGACCGCCTTGCGGACCTCGAGCTTGTCGAACGGGGGCTTCGCGAGGTTCACGCCGAGGTACGCGATGTTGAACGACGGGCGCGGGATGATCTTCAGGTTCGCCGCGGACTTGATCGTCGCGACGTCCTGCGGTGAGAAGTCACGGATCGCGTCCACGCTGCCAGCCTTCAGCTCGGCGATCCGCGCCGCGGTGTCCTTGATGAAGCGGAACACGACCTTGTCCAGGTACGGCAGCTTAGCTCGCGTTCTTCTCGAGCGTGATCTGCTGGTCCTTCTGCCACGCGCCCGGCTTGAACACGAACGGACCGGTGCCCGCCGCGCCCTTCGAGCCGACGGTCATCCAGCCGTCCGGGTCGTCCTTGATCGACTTGGGGCTAACGATGGGGAACGTCGGCATGGCCATGTTCGCGAGGAATGGGCCGAACGGTGTCTTCGTCGTGAACACGACCGTCTTGGGGTCCTTCGCCTCGACCTTCGTGATGACGGAGTCGGCGTCGAAGCCGTTCCACATGTCGGACCAGTACGCGTACTCGTCGCCGATGGGCTTCCCGCGCTGGGGGTGCTTGGTGTTGCGTGCGCGCTCGAAGTTGAGGACGACGGCCTCCGCGTTGAGGTCGGTGCCGTCGTGGAACTTCACGCCGTCCCGGAGCGTGAACGTCCACGTCTTGCCGTCGGACGATGTCTCCCACTTCGTCGCGAGCTTCGGGACGATCTTGAAGCCGGTCGGCTCGTAGTCGACGAGGGATTCGTAGATCTGCCGCGTGACGAGCAGCGAGTTGCCGTCCGTCACGTTCCACGGGTCGAGCACCGTGATGTCGCCCGACTGGCCGAATCGGAAGGTCCCGCCGACCTGCGCCGCCACCGTCGGCGCGGCCGTCGCGGTCGCCGCCCCTGTCGGCGCTGCGGTCGCGGTCGGTGCCGCCTGCTGACCGCAGGCCGCGAACGTCAGGCCGGCGATCGTGGCGATGGCCAATGCGCGAGACCAGAGCTTCGTTGCCATGGCTCCTCCTTCGCTGCCCTCACACCGCGCACGCTGGCGGACAAGCCGGGCAGTCGAGTCAGCGGGACGCTACGCCCCGCTCCCGTCGCCCGCAACCCGAGCTCAGGACGTGCGGACGGTCGCTCCGAACCGGTGCCGCAGCCGGCCTTCGATCCGCCCGATCGCCTTGTCAACGTCCGCGTCGGAGAGCGTCCCCGTGGGGGACCGGAACGTGAGCCGGACCGCGAACGACTTCTTCCCCGCTCCGGCCTGCGGCCCGCGGTACACGTCGCGCAGCGCGATCGCCTCGAGCCCTGCCTTCTGTCCCGCGGCCTCCATGTCCGCGCGCACGTCCTCCCACGCCGTGGCTTCGTCCACGATGAACGCGAGGTCGCGCCACGCCGCGGGGAAGCGCGGCGGTGTCGCCGCCTCCGGCCGACGGCGCACGTCGAGGAGCGCGGCGAGGTCGATCTCGGCGATGAAGGTCGAGGCTGGTACCTCCCATTCCTCGGCAACGCGCGGATCGAGCTGCCCGATCGTGAACGCGACCCGGCCGCGATGGCTCACCGCATACGAACGGCCCGGATGAAGCCCGGGAGCCGGCCGGCGCGTCTGATCGTCGAACGGTCCGAGATCCACCGCGTCCGCGAGCCCGCGCGCGAGACCCAGGATGTCGTGCCAGTCCCAGTCGCGCTCCGCGGTGAGCCAGCTCTCGCTCTCGCGTACGGGCTCGGCCTGCCCCGCGACGAGGAGCCCGATGGTCCATCGCTCCTCGGGCAGATCGCCCGGCCGCGCCAGGTAGACGGGATCGATCTCGAAGATCGCGACGCCCCTGCGGTGGCGCAGGTTGCGGCTCGCGGTGTCGAGCAGGCTCGCGCGCAGCGTGGGGCGGAGCACCGACTGCGCGGGGCTCGTCGGATTCGTGATCGCGAGCGGCTCGGGCGCGATGGCGGCGCCGTCGGGCGTGAGGCGTCCGAGCCACGACGGATCGATGAGGGCGTACGAGATCGTCTCCTGCAGGCCGAAGCCGACCAGCGCGTCGCGCACGCGCTCGCGCAGGAGCTCCAGCGGATGCCGCTCGTGCAGCGGGAGGACACCGGTCGGGACGCGCACGGGGATGCGGTCGTACCCGACGATGCGCGCGACCTCCTCGATGATGTCCTCGGGGATCGCGATATCCGTGCGGATCGCGGGCGGCGTCACGACGAGCTGGTCGCCGAGCTCAGCGTGAGCGAAGCCGAGCCGCCGGAGCGCATCGGCGGCCTCTTCGCGGCCGATCTCTGCGCCGAGCACGCGCTCGATGTCGCTGAAGCGCAGCCGGACATTCGGCACGTGGCGCGGCCGCGGATACACGTCCGTCGCGCCGACGACGCGCGCGCCGGTGTGCTCGCGCAGCAGGTGGACCGCGCGCGCGAGCGCCATCGGGACCATGTCGGGGCTGAGGTCGAGGCCGAACCGGCGTGCGGCGGCACTGCCGCTCGAGCCCTGCAGGCCGTGCGCGTCCGTCGTGCGGCGGATGCGGCGCGGCTCGAACGACGCGCACTCGAGCGCGATGGTCGCCGTCGTCGCGCGGATCTCGGAGTCCTCGCCGCCCATGATCCCGGCGAGGCCGAGCGCGCGCTCCTCGTCGGCGATGACGAGGTCCGACGACCGCAGGATCCGGTCGACGCCGTCGAGCGTGCGAAGCGTCTCGTTGTGCCGCGCGAGGCGCGCGACGAGCGCGCGCCCGCGCAGGCGATCCGCGTCGTACGCATGCAGCGGCTGCCCCACCTCGAGCATCACGTAGTTCGTCACGTCGACCACGCTGTCGATCGGCCGCATCCCCGCTGCCCGCAGCCGCTCCTGCATCCACGCCGGCGACGGACCGATGCGGACGTCCGTGAGGTACGCCGCGGCGAACCGCGGGCATGCCTCCGGATCCTCGATGCGCACCGTGAGGAGCGCGGGATCGAGCCGGTACGACAGTGGCTCGAACGGGGGCTGGCGCAGTGGGGTCGCGAGGATCGCGGACGCCTCGCGCGCGACACCGAGGATCGACAGCGCGTCGGGGCGATTCGGCGCGATCTCGAGCTGGATGATCGTTTCGCCGAGCACGTCGCGGAGGAGCGCGCCGACGCGCAGCCCCTTGTCGAGCACGAGGATCCCCTCGTGGTCGTCGCCGAGGCCGAGCTCCTTCGCCGAGAGGACCATGCCCTCGCTGACGATCCCGCGCATCGGCTTCGGCCGGAGGACGGCGCGCTCACCGGTGTGGCCGTCGATGAGCTCGGCGCCCGTCTCGGCGTACGGGACGACGTCGCCGACCGCGACGTTGAACGCGCCGGTGACGACCGTCTTCTTGCGACCGTCGCCGTATTCGACGGTCGCGAGCTGCAGCTTGTCGGCGTTCGGGTGCTTCTCGAGCGCCGCGATCCGGCCCACGTGGACCTTGTCCCCCCACATCCCCGTGCGCTCGATGTGGTCGACCTCGATCCCGGCCATGTGCAGCCGCTCGGCGATCTCGTCGGGCGTGACGGCGACGTCGATGTGATCGCGCAGCCAGGACACCGGCGCGCGAAGCGATGGCATCAGACGCTCTCGAGGTACCGCAGGTCGTTCTGCTGGAACAGGCGGATGTCCGCCGTCCCGGTGAGCAGCATCGCGAGGCGCTCGACGCCGCCGCCGAACGCGAAGCCCTGGTACTTCGACGGGTCGTACCCGACGCGGCGCAGCGCGTCCGGATGGACCATCCCGCAGCCCGCGGCCTCGATCCAGCCGGAGCCGCCGCACGTACGGCACTTGCCGGCGTCGGTCGTGCCGCCGCCGTCGCAGACGAAGCAGTCGAACGCGATCTCCGCCGACGGCTCGGTGAACGGGAAGTAGTCCGGGCGGAAGCGGACCTTCCGCTCGCCGCCGAAGAGCTGGCGCGCGAACGAGTAGAGGACGCCCTTCAGGTCCGCCATGGTCAGCTGCTCGTCGATCGCGAGGCCCTCGTACTGGAAGAAGACGCTCTCGTGCGTCGCGTCGGTCGCCTCGAACCGGTAGCAGCGGCCCGGGACGATGACGCGTACCGGCGGACGGCGCTGCTCCATGACGCGGATCTGCATGGGTGAGGTGTGGGGCCGCAGGAGGATCCGGTCCGGTCGAGCGCTCGCCGCGCGCATGCGACCGCCGCCGGTGGCCTCGAGCGCGACCTGCATCGTGCCTTCCGCGTTCACCCACAACGTGCTGAACTTGTCGCGCGCGGGGTGGTCGGCGGGGATGTTGAGCGCCTCGAAGGCGTAGTAGTCCCATTCGACCTCGGGCCCTTCGACCGCCTCGAAGCCCATGCCCGCGAAGATCCGCGAGATCTCGCGGATCGTCCGCGTGATCGGGTGATAGCGGCCGACGCGGACGCGTCGCGGCGGCAGCGTGAGGTCGACCGCGCCGGCGGACAGGTCGCGCGCGAGCGAGGCCTCGCGCAGCGCCGCGGTCCGCCGCTCGAGAGCGGCCTCGATGCGCACTCGAGCGGCGTTCGCCGCGGCGCCGTACGCGGGCCGCTCCGTGGCGGGCAGGGTCGGCAGCTCTCTCATCGCCTTGGTGATCTCGCCGTCGCGCCGCCCGACGTACCGGACGCGCAGCGCTTCGACCGCGGCCTCATCGGGGGCCGCGGCGATCTCCGCCTCCGCCTTCGTCGCCAGCTCGCTGAGCCGGTCCACCGTCGTCGCCACCTGTCCCTCCCGGAACAGAAGACCCGCCTTCCGTTCGCTACGAAAGGCGGGCCGTCATCGCCAACTGGGCGCGCTCGCTGCTACGAGCGCTCGGCCTTGCCGGTAAAGGCTCCGTCCTTCCGGATCATGTCGACATACTGCCGGAAGACCTTCGGGTCACGTACCGCCATGTCCGCGAGGACCTTGCGGTCGAGCTGGATCCCGGCGGCGCGCATCGCGGCCATGAGGCGGCTGTACGAGACGCCGGCCTGGCGCGACGCGGCGTTGATGCGCGCGATCCACAGGGCGCGGAACTGCCCCTTGCGGGCGCGGCGGTCGCGGAGCGCGTACGAGAGCGCGTGGAGCGCGGCTTCGCGCGCGGGGCGGACGAGCTTGCGCTTCGCCCCGCGACGGCCCTCCGCCTGCGCCAGGAGCTTCTTGTGCTTCTTGTGCGCGGCGACGCCGCGCTTCACCCGTGCCATGTCGTTCTCCCTACAGGTGCGGGAGCAGCTTGCGCACGATCCCGAGGTCACCCTTCGCGACGAGGCCCTTGCCCTGGTGACGCCGCTTCCGCCCGGGGCTCTTGTGCTGGTTGAGGTGGCCCTTGTACGCCTTCGCCCGGCGCAGCTTGCCTTTGCCGGACACCTCGAAGCGCTTCTTCGCGCCGCTGTGGCTCTTGATCTTCGGCATGTCGTTCCTTTCGGCCGTCAGCACGCGAATGCACGCGATGCAGTTGTCGGAATGCCCAGTGTATCGGATGGGTCGAGCGAGGATCCGGCTTCGCCCGTCCGAGCGAGTCCCACAGACGCGGAGCGACCAGCCGCGAGCGAGCGAAGCGAGCCGACGGCTATTGGTCAGGTGCGTTGGGTGCGCGTCGCGGCGGGCCGCGGTGCGGCCGTGCGCGGCGCGGGAGCCGGGGGCGCGGGACGCGCCGCAGGCGCGACGCGCGGCGCTGCCGGGGTCGGCGCGGCGGCCGGACGAGGCGTGACCGGCGCGGGTGCCGGCCGTGGCGCGGACGCCGGTGCGGTGGTCGGCTGCGGTGCGGCCGCCGCGGGCTGGGCCGGCGTCGGGGCGGGCTGCGCCGGCATCTGGCCGGGCCGG
>WNFU01003914.1_pt1 | contig 19308 bp, 18 predicted proteins | sample 5400121 | NCBI WGS metagenome assembly WNFU01 (sample SAMN13153360, study PRJNA577476) | soil metagenome | isolation source: 100 cm soil or saprolite under grassland replicate 1 | place: USA:California | collected 2016-06-15 | reverse complement strand
ACCACACATAGGTGGGAAGAGCAGATCCAACCCGGTCCAGGTCAATCGATAGAGGCGATACGACCAGGGTGTACTGTTCACAATAAGTAATTTATTAATTAGGCTTTTAGAGTGAACCCATAATTTGAATAGCAGCGGGCGTCAGAATGATAATCATAATGGATGGAAATATCAACAGCGCCATGGGAATAATCATTTTTATGGGGGCTTTGTGCGCTTCTTCCTCAGCATATTGCCGACGCTTCACGCGCATTTGATCAGATTGGATACGCAAAACCTTTGCCATGCTCACACCGAGTTGCTCGCTTTGAATGATCGCCGCAACAAAACTTGTCATTTCAGGAATACCCAAACGATCAGACATATCCTTTAAAGCGTCGCGGCGCACTTTGCCCAATTGAACTTCGCGGATTGTACGTGCAAAGGCAAGTGAAAGTTCATTTTCCCATTTCTCAGCGACCTTTGCCATGGCTGCATCAAAGCCCAGACCCGCCTCCACACAGATAGTAAGCAAATCCAGCGCATCAGGCATCGCCTTGCGAATTTCCTTTTGACGACGTGTAATCTTGCTGCTCAACATCAAATGTGGGAGGAAGAAACCTGCAAACGTCGCCCCACCAATATACATGAAATTGTCACTCGCTTTCGATGGAGGAGAAATTAAGACAACCGCCACCAAAAAACCACCAAGCAGCACGGCTAATATAAAACGAATGGCGAGAAATGTGGCAGCGTCAATGGGCCAGGGATTGCCAGCCAATTCTAATCTTCTAGCTGTATCCTGTATTGCCTTTTGGGGGGTAAACCGCGCAGAAAACTCACCGATACGGCGAACGAAGGGAACAATGACGCGCTCACTAAATGGCTGAGATAATTCAATCTCCTCTAACGAGGCAACATCGCCGCGTTGAATAAATTCAGCCAGACGAGCTTGCAATGGATCATCTTCCTCTCCCTGTGCATTTCTTCGCAAGCTTACAATAATCACTGCAATAGCGCCAATCAAAACGATTACACCAAATATAAGAAGGCCCATCTTACACCTCGATATCAGCGATTTTCGACATTACGAAATACCCTGCCGCAATCATCCCAACAATCGTAACAACAGCACCCCAGCCGCACAAGGGTCCGCGATCAAAGAAGCTTCCAATATAATCCGGACTTATAAACCACAACGCCAGAGTTAGAAACACCGGAATAAGTGACAACACTATCCCAGATGTGCGAACCTGCGCAGTCATGACCCGAATTTCACCTTTAATTCGTACACGTTCACGGATGGTAAATGAGATGTTGTCCAGGATTTCCGAAAGATTACCACCCACTTCACGTTGAACATTGATCGCGGTAATTACAAAGTCCAAATCCTCACTTGGGATACGGCGCAAGAGATTATCCAGAGCTTTTTCCATCGTGATGCCAATTTGCATTTCCTGTACGACGCGATGGAATTCATCAGAAATAGGAACCGGTAGCTCCCTGCTGATTGCCTCCATAGCCTGCATAGTGGAATAACCTGCACGCAAACCATTCACCATCAGGTTCAGCATATCGCCCAGTTGATCATTAAACTTATTCAGTCTCACAGTTTGCTGGCGCTTCACATAAAAGCGAGGGATAAAAAACCCAATCACCGCACCAATAATGGCTGAAACAATTCTCGGCTGAATCAAATATGCGACCAGAGCAGTTAGAACAGTAGACATGAAAACCAGAGCGTAATACTCTGCTACCTTAAACTTGAGATCCGCGCGCGCCAGCTCACGCGCAATTCGATCGCCTCCTGAGGATCTTGCCACTCTGCGATTGAGCCATTCGGTAAGGATGGAACTACCACCCTCACCTTCAGGTTCGGGTCTTTCATCTTCCAGAAAACGCCCAAGACGTTCCTCCACCAAGGAACGCTCACTGGTGATAGAGACAATAACCCCTACAATCAAGAGGAGTAAGACCAGAACCCCACCACCTAGCAAAATTATCGGATTCATTTGAGTTAACCTACCAAATAATCATGATGTTAATAGCGACGACGCTCACCAATACCGAAAATGGATGGAGGCAAATTAATGCCGGATGCTTCAATTTTATCCATGAACTTTGGTCGCAGCCCAGTTGGGCGCAAGCGTCCAATAATCTGTCCATTTTCAAATCCGGTCTGTTCAAAGACGAAGATATCCGTCATAGTAATGACCTCACCTTCCATCCCGCTTATTTCCGTAATAGCGACGATCTTACGGGTGCCATCACGCATACGTTCTTGATGACAAATAAGATCGATGGCCGAGGAAACTTGCTCACGAATGGCTCGGGTAGGCAATTCCATGCCAGCCATTAAGGTCATGGTTTCAAGACGAGATAATGTATCGCGTGGACCATTGGAATGCAAGGTTGTCATTGAACCATCGTGACCGGTGTTCATCGCCTGCAACATATCCAAGGCTGCTTCATCGCGGATTTCTCCAACGATAATACGATCGGGGCGCATACGGAGGGAATTGACCACCAAATTACGGATGGTGATTTCGCCGCGACCTTCAATGTTTGGCGGACGAGACTCTAATGTCACCACATGTTCCTGGCGCAGTTGAAGTTCAGCAGCATTTTCAATGGTGACGATACGTTCATCGGCAGGAATAAAACCGGAAAGGATATTTAGAAACGTGGTCTTTCCAGAGCCGGTACCACCTGAGATCACTACGTTTAATCGAGCTTCAACACAGGCTTTGAGGAACTGAATTGCTTCCTGTGTGATCGATCCAAATTGGATCAACTGCTCAACAGTAATAGGATTACGTGAAAACTTTCGAATAGTCAGGACAGGGCCCACAAGAGAAATAGGAGAAATAACGGCATTCACACGAGAACCGTCAGGCAAGCGAGCATCTACATAAGGGCTTGATTCATCGATGCGGCGACCCAAAGGAGCAACAATACGATCAATAATACGCATCACATGATCATTATTTTCAAAAGTTACAGGAACGCGATGGATTTTTCCTTTCCGCTCGATATAAATATTCTTTGCCCCATTTACCATGACTTCTGTAATGGTGTCATCTTCCAAAAGCGGTTGGAGCGGACCCAAACCGAGGATCTCTGCTGCAATCTGCTCGAACAGACGCGCACGTTCGGGCCTTGAAAGAACGATATTTTCCTCTGCAAGGATTTGCTCAAACAAATCTTGGATGGTGCGACGCACTTCATCGGTCCGTGTGATATCCATGGAAGGATCCAGCTCGGAAAGGAGCTTATTTTGAACGCGGGTTTTGAGATCAAAATAAGAGCCAGTCTGAGGGGATGTGCTTGGAGCGTTGACCCGGCGTGCCTGTAACGACGACAACCGCGAGCCTTCTCCTCCTTGATTATCCGAGGATTGACCAGAAGAGGAGTTACCACCTTGTCCTTGTTCGATACGTTTTAAGAGAGACATCTTACTTTATCTCCTGATGTTACAAATTTTACTGATAAGATTTACCGTCTACCAATACGATTTGGCTCATCGGCTGCCTCTTGAGCTGCCACGCGAGCCCGAACACTTTCGGCAAGAGAAAACACGCCTCGTGCCGCAGGTTGATTCTTACTATCTAACACAAAGGGGATCCCTCGATTGACAGCCTTTGTAGTCGTTTGTTCATCGAATGGAATAACTGAAACGATCTCCTGCTTCAGATTTTCTGTGACTCTATCTGGCGTAATATTAATTCGCTTGTCATATCGGTTCATGACGAACAGAATCCGTTCTCGTTCAATGCCAAGCGTCTGTAAAAGATCAAGGAAGAGACGGCAATTCTTGATGGACGGGATATCCTGTGTTGTCACCAACACGATCACATCGCTGATATCAATCGCTGAGAGAGTCACATCTGTCAGAAGAGCGGCAGTATCGACGATCACATATGCATACATTTGCCGCAAATATTCCAGCACTTTTGCAAACTGGCCGCTAGAGACTTTCTCTGCGTACTCCGGCCTACTAGGTGCTGCAAGAACATGCAAGCCCGAAGTAGCATGCTTGAGCATTACTTCTTCGACAATTTCTGGATCCAATTCATCGGCGCGTGGGGCAAGATCAATGATTGTATTTTTGCCTTGTTCATTGATGAACACTGCAACGTCGCCAAATTGAAGATTGCCATCCACTAATGCCACACGGGTATCTTCATTGTTCAACGTGAGCGCAAGATTGACAGCCAAGGTGGTGCAACCCGTTCCACCCTTGGGACTATAGATGGTAACAATTTTGCCCTTGGGCGCCCCATACCCAATCATTGTTCCCACGTTCCCGGAAATTGGAGCAACCGCAATCTGAGCACTTTTTGATTTTTCCGATTGCGCCATTGCCCCAGCCCGACGAATCGCGGAAATTAGCTCGTCGCCCATGGGTGGTTTTGTTAAGAAATCTCGTGCCCCTGCCAACATCGCCCGGCGCATGTAATTCTGATCACCCTGCACAGACAGAATTACAACCTGAACCGCAGGTTGCTTTGCACGGATAGCCTCTGTTGCCGAGATGCCATCCATGTCTGGCATATTAATATCCATCAAGACTACATCTGGTTGCAAATCCTGAGAAATCTGGATGGCTTCTTTTCCAGTCCGAGCAACGCCGACAACTTCCACATCGGATTCAAACTGCAACAGTTTCCGTACATTTTCCCTTGTCTCGGAAACATCATCAACAATCAGGACACGAATCTTTTCACCTGGCATTCGGAATAATTACCTCAAAGATAGAGATTGTTATTGCTGAGGTTGAACCGTAACCGTGTCATTTGGCAACAAGGGCGGAGCTAATGCATCAATTCTGGGTTGCAAAGCATACGGCAACTTTGAAGGAAGCGAAATATTGTATTGAGTCAACATACTGGTAAGCGTTGCAGATTCTGCAGCTAACCTCGAAGTGTCGTTAGGATTACGCAGCGACATGCTCAATACGGCCCCACTATAGACAAAGTAGTTCAAAGAAATGGAATCTTGGGGGTTTACCATCAAGGTTACGATATCAGGATTCGCCTGTTGCTGAGCCTGAGCTGGTGAAGGCGTTACATTTGGATCTGTTGAAGGAGCTTGTAAGGCAAAATTGCCCAACTTCAACACGACCACATCCTGCAATATCATTTGACAGACCAAGCGTGGTCTCTGCGTTTCAGATGGCACAGCATAAAAGGGCTGCTGAAGAGTCGGATCAAGTTCTACTCGTCCTTGCCTAGATGGCAATTCTCCAGTAGTTGCTGCTACTGACAAAACTGGCAATGATCCTTCTTGAAAACCAGTACCGGTTAAGACAGAAGTGAAGTTTGGAAGCACAGCCTGAAATGCTGGATCTACATCTACAAAGAGCATACAAGCATTCAGGTTCACATGCGCCCCATCATTTACACCATAGCCAACTAAAGAAAGACGACTCGTAGGAATTGCAGCTGCCACCATTCCAGTGGGGATGTTAACAGCCCAGGGTGGTCCAGCGATTTCTCCTGGTCCCGTACCCACCATTGAAGAAGTAATAATTACACCTTGATCCAAGGAAAAACGAGCCGCTTGACCCACCAAAGCACTCTCTTCGCCACGAGTAAACATTACATCAGCTACATTTTCAGGAGGAATGGAAAATGTGCCAAGCATCTCCTGTTTAATGATCGTTCCCTGTGGAATGTTTTGGGCAGCATAATAAACCTCAGTAAGAGCCGCTGCTGTTGGTTGGGGTGTTATAGCTCCCCCAAACTGGGTATAGGCAAAATAAAGCAATGCCAAACCAACCACGACAATCAATACGAGGAATATGAGTATTCGTCCGCGACGCATAGTGTAGTTCTCCTCTCTAGTGTGCTCTGCCGGCTACCTTGGCAGGTATTTTGTTAGAAACATTATACAGTATAAACCCAAATGGATAATATTAATTTAGTAAAAAAGTAGGACTCCGTCCGAAGACAGAGTCCTTTGAATACTTGCCAGAAACACGATACTACGGCAGGGAACTGCTGATGGTGCTGAAGGTATTCCCAATCTTGGGTCCCAGCAAGCGCATGACTGCGATTACGACGATGGCGACGAGGGCGAGAATAATCGCATACTCAACCAAACCTTGACCTTTTTCCTTTGGAGCGAATAACATGATATTAATCCTTTCTGGAATAAATGTTTTCTGAGAACCACTCTCAGAACTACCTATATTTTACTGAAAGTTGAAAAAAATACAAGAGGGTTACGCTTACAATCCTGTTATGTAGAGTAGAAGGATACTAACCGGCTACGAACGGGCAGGAACAGCGAACAAAATCCGGGCGCCCTTGCCCACAGCGCTGTCAATTTCGAAGCTTCCGCCCAGCATTTCGGCGCGTTCACGGATCAACTTAAGCCCCAGGCTGTTGCTCTGCTGGATAGAATCAGGGTCAAAGCCCTTGCCGTTATCGTCAACACTGACTCGGATCCGATCTTCTCCCAAATCCAAGATGACTTTGACTAAATTTGCCTGACTATGACGAGCAGCATTCCCAAGTAATTCCTGAATGGCACGGAAGAGCATTACCTCCAGATACGGTTCCAGGCGGCGTTCATGACCAGTTATGGTTATACCTATATCCAGACCCGTCTGCTCTTTAAATGCATCCGCGTACCGGCGGACAGTTGGCGCCAGACCGAGATCATCCAGCATCATGGGGCGTAGTTCGAAAATAAAATTCCTTACCTTTTGGAAGGTGCCCATTGCCGATGTTTTCAAATTATTCAATTCATCCCGTGCCTGAGCAGCATCTACATCCATCAAACGCATGGCAATTTCTGCCTGCAAAATGAAGTTGGATAGGGCCTGAGCGGGTCCATCATGCATCTGACGAGAGAGACGTTGACGTTCTGTTTCCTGGGCATTGACAAGCATTTCTACGTTTGCTAAGGATCCCCTAGAGCCACCCGCCGCGGCACCTGATGAAGCCGAGCCAGAGGTGAGGCGCGCCCGCTCCAGCGCGGATTTGAATCGTTCCAGATGGGATTTTTCGTTCTGCAACTTCTCCAGTTGCCCACGCATCACAAATAATCTTTGTTGTGCATCCAGAGCAGAATCATAAGCGTTCCGGATTTCTTGTGGAGGCAGTTTGTCAAACTGGTTTTGCACTTGCTGAAGATGGGTCGTGATCGCTGCATTCCGCTGTGAAAGCTTCATGACCTCGCCCTGACTCTGTTCAATCATCAGGGTTACTTCTCGCAACGCTTTCTCAGTTTCTTCTAGTTCTGACTGTAAATCCAACTCGCCCCCACCGGATGCAACTATATCCATTGCCATAACGCTACTCCTAATTTTTCACTTGATCGTTTTGCAGCTTGACCCAGCCTCGTTTCAAAGCATAAACGACTGCCTGCGTCCGGTCTTCAACCCCAAACTTCCTCAGAATAGAGGTGACGTGATTCTTTACGGTTTGATGACTGATCCCCAGCAACCCAGCAATTTCCTTGTTGCTCATCCCGCGCACGACACAGGCTAATACTTCCATTTCGCGATCAGACAGCGGATGAAAAGGAGAACCCGGTTCGCTGTAGGAACGTCGTGCACCATCCATTTGTTCGTCGATCCAATGGTCGAGCTCACGGCGAGTAAATATGTGACCAGCAACAGCATATTTTCCATCAGCCACGGCTCGCACCGTCCGAGCCAGGACTTCAGGCTCAATATCTTTCGCACAATATCCAACGGCGCCAGCCAACACCGCATGGATCGCCTGCTCGATATCATCGTATCCAGTAAGGAGGACGACGCGGGTCGCTAAATGTTCAGAGGTCACTTGATGAGTAACCTGCTGACCATTCAATCCTGGCATATTTACATCCAGGATTGCCACTTTTGGTTTGAACTCACGGATACGCTCAATTGCCTCTGTCCCATTTGAGGCTTGAGCAAGGATTCGAAAATCCTCTTCCAACGAAAGCGTATCCACTACACCTTGACGGAAGAGCGGGTGATCGTCTGCGATGAGCAGTGTTATCTCATTCATCCTTTACCTGTTGAATCAAAGAATCCTAGTATCAGTATAGCACAGGAGCGACCTGCGAGCAATTAATCTGTCTGATTCTACATTTCAGTTTCGTAATAAGCATCACTTCCAGCGATATACATGCATATTTTCGTCAAAATGGAGGGCATCAAATTCAAGCCCTGCTTCAAAAAGTGATTCCCGCTGCGAGGTAATCTGTGGATATAGGCTTGGAAAAGAAACCAAATAATCTACAGATTTCGAATCAAGATAGTCAATCAGGCGAGGTTCGTCACGAATAAAAGGAACGACATCCGGCGTAATCAGCCCAGCCATGTCCACCAGAGGGTTTTGAACATAAAAGCCGAGCGCACCAATGTCATGGACGGCGAGCCGGGCGTCCGGAGGGACATTTTGTTGAATCCATTTTGCAGTTGTTACCATTTCGCTTTCTATCCAAAAGATATCATACGCATTTTGGCGAGCGCCAATGAACTCGAAGGCAAGACATAGGACAATCGTGACAGTCTGCCACAAGAAGCCGAGAAGTTTATTCATTCTAGAAAAAGAAACAATTTCAAGCAATCCTAAAATTCCCCACAAATACATGATTGGTAGCGCCGGAATGATGTATCTTCCGTGTTGATAAGCAGGCAAACGTGCAAAGTAGATGGCAATATATCCTAGGAACCAAATAAGACTCGCCAATGCACCCCAATTCCACGCACGAATCTTTTTGTTTAGCCAGATCAAAGCGGCAGGAATAAGAGCAATGAATGGACTGGCAACAATTGGCCAAAGGTAATTCCGAACACGCGCCATGAAATGCTGTGTCAACCAGAAGGGTTCATACTCTGCCTGTTTGGCATAAAAGGTGTTTGGCATTGGGTTGCCGGAAAGCGCCAGATTAAACAACAAGTATGGAAGAAACAACGAGCCAAAGCCGATGAGGGCTTTCAAGACTGCCTCCCCGCGTAAGCGCCAGGTCTTCTCAGATAACACCGCGACAAACAATATTGGACCGAGCAGAGTTATTCCGTCTGGGCGAACCCAGATGCTTAAACCCGCGAGCAGGCCCAAGGTCAAGTAGCGATGCGAACCCTTAATTAAGTTGCCCAGCACAACAAGGATAATCAGTCCATGCAGGAGTGTTTCCATCCCTGAGACAGCCGACCAGGTCAGGTGCCAGGCAAAGACGAAGAATAAGCCTGCCCATGGAACGCGGGATGTATAGGAGGGCACAAGTTTTCGCGCGAGACTCTCCGCATAGACAGCCAACAGAGTTAAAACGGCCCAACCAAGCAGGTACGTCCAGACATAAGGAGCAAGCCCAATTAAAAATCCAATGGAAAGCAGACCGGTCCAGAGCGGCGCAGTGGACCCAGCCGAGCGTTCCCCAAGTTGAAACGCCCATTCCCCATGTTCAGCTAAGTTGCGTGCGTAGGTTAAATGAATCCATGAATCATCCAGTGGGAAACCGATTCGAAAAATCAATTCACTAGAAATCAAATAAAAGAGAACTGCAATTAGCGCAGCGAAGGCAATCACAACCCAGGAATCAACGCGCCACTTCAATGCGGTAAAGCTTGGCCTCATTGACCTCTCCTATATAAACAAAGGAAGAACTGCTTTGCGGCTCATCGTATAAATCTTGAATAGTCTTGAACGTGCCGCCTTTTTCAAGGACAAGATAACGCGCATCATACTTTTTGGCAACAGACAAAATTGTAGACTCATCCCCAAAAGGCAACGAAATAGATGACCGCCCGGAAGCGATGAAATAGCCCGGTGGATTGCGAACGATCACAACGTCCCGCGGCTGGATTCCATTCTCGAGAAACATTTTTTCCACTGCTGGATAAATAACATCATCCTTGGCCCATCCACTTGAGATGACACGGAAGTTCACAAGGTAAACTGTCATAAAAATGGCAAGCAAGACCAGGACACCTTGAAGGAAATAAGGTGCATTTTTATCAGTAAATTGACCGCGGTTGCGTGCCCATGAAAGCAGCGCATCCAAGCCAAGGGGAGCCGCGACCCACCAGTAAGGCTGGAAGGCTGCACCCGCATGAAAGAAGCTGCCGCGCGAACCCGCAAACGGAAAGATGATTGTCATCACGGCAAAAAGAATCAACCAACCAGTCACCGCGATCTTCGTCCGCAAATCACGGCGCAATTGCCACAACCCGAGCAACATAAATGGAAATAGAAAAATTCCGCCCTGCGCGCCGAAGGCATTCCCAAAATTCGCTGAGAAAGCGTAAACGCGATTCTGCAATGCTGAACTCCAACCTGCTCTGAGAAATGACTCGCGCGTCAGGCTCTCAGCTGGATAGATAAATGTCTGGTTGTAGTTTTGGAGCCAGAGCAAACGTCCCCCACCTGGAGTGAGGAAAGACCGAAAAAGATTCATGTTCCGAACATGCCAGAAACCCATCGTGAGCAAATAACCAAGGACAACAAGGGAGCCTGCCGGAATGATAAGGATGAGCCATTCATTGAACGTACTCTTTGTGCCATCTTCTTTGTGAGTGGATTTCCACATCACCGTTAAGCCTGCAAGACCCAGCCAGAGTAGACCATCGCTGCGCGCCAGGGTCATCAAGCCTGCGAGCGCGCCCATTGCTACAAGGGTCCATTTTTCGTTGCGCGGCGCAAGGAGCAGGAATGCGCTGCCAAACAACATATATAAGGCATAGTTATCCGGGACGGGCATGAAGGGCGCGTAATAAAGTGAGAAGATCGATAGAAGCCCAGACACGATCGCAAGCCGCGTTTGACGAGAAACCTTGAAGGCGAGAGTAGTTGTCAATAAGGGCACACAGGCGGAGAGGAGAATGAACGGAAGACGTCCGGCTGCATACGTTGATCGACCTGTCATCCACATCCCAAATGCAGAAACAATCGAGGCAAGCGGCATCCAATAGGTGTGGGAAGGATGAGGCAATCCCGCAGGGTCATCCAGATAATTCCAAAGATAAGGCTCCGTAAAACCGTGACCATTGGCAAGCTGAACACCGCCGGAAAAGTAATAATCGGCATCCATGTAGCCGGGCAAGGATTGAAAGCGCGACACCGCAAACGGAACGATTAATCCGAGAACAAAAAGAATTCCATAATGACGCCAGTTCATCGACGAACTCCAAGTTGGTCGGACCAAGTGAGAGGAGCATGAAGAACCCACCAGCGCATCCAGTATAAACCAGCGATGGCAGCAATGGGAGGCAACACAGCAAGTACATCCATAATCAGAGGGTCGTAAACAAGAACAGTCCGAATGTATAAAGCATAAGGAATGAGGAGAACAAGCAGCAAAAGAAGCACGCTAAAGAAACCGCGATAGCGTTTCCATCTTTCCCAGAAAAGCGCCAGAATCAAAATGAACGGCAAAATCAAAACTACATAATTGGATGGAAATATCGCCATGCCCATGAGCGGTGTCGCTGCCAGAGAAAGAGCGGCTGTCCACACCACGCGGCGAAAATGGGCGTGGACCGAATCAAGCCATTCAATCAAGAGAACAACGCCTAACCCGATCGAAACAACTTGACCGGCGGGAATTCTTAAGTCCGGGAACCATCTTAAGACAAGATGACTGAAATTTAAGTTGGCGCCTCGATACCAATCGGAAAGGACAGCTCGAATATAAGGAAGTCCCCAACCTGAATACGTCAGAAATGATACAACCAGCAAAACAAAAAGAGACATCCCAAATCCCGCCAGCGCAGCCCAACGATGGTTCCCAAACACGAAAACAAGAATAAACAGAACGAATAGTCCGCCAACTTCCCACTGATAAGCTACTAGCGCCAGCAACGCGCCAGCCAATTCGTCAGAGTGCGAACGTAAGGCAAGCAGGATGCTTAAATAAAGAAACGTCAAGAAAATTGCAGGCGTTGAGGTAAAAAGGGCATTGAAGCTGAAATAGTGAAACAAGCCATATCCAAGCAGAAGTACGTAAAGCCAGCGCGGAGGCTGCCACTCGGACAGATTTAGAGACAGCAAAACTGTCCCTATTAATACAGCTTCAGCCAACAACATCCCGATGCCGCGCGCTAAGGCAAAATCCCGAAAAAAAGCCAAAGGGATGTAAAGCAAAACGATATAAAACGGATCATTCAATACAAAGGCATATTCATCCGCAAACGCGAGGCGGTCATACGCGACTTGTTGAGTATGGCGGGCGATCTCCGTCCCATAGGGTTGAACTTCTTGAACGAGTATAACCGCCGGGCCGTCTGGCATGGCTCGCATGCCTTTTAGACCCCTCGAAGCCTCGATTTGCTGAATGAGAAAAGCCCGTGCGCCACTCCAGCGCAGGAAGAACCATTCGCCGCCGGGCAAGAGGCGCGCGACCGCGATATTGGCTGCCAATGCAGCAATAAAGATGAAAAGTAAAAGCGCAAGAAGACGGATCTCTTCTGCGCTCAGCCATTTTCGAGATTTCCTGATATCTTTGAATGCCATTCGTTATTCAATGACAAATCGAAAGATGGGGCGTGTTAAAGTACGACGCGCGACTTCCTTAAACCCGGCTTGCTGGAATGCAGAGGCGGTCCCGGTGTAAATAAAAGGAGCAGGCATATCCTTTTGAGCATCCACCGGATAACCTTCCACGATCTTGCCACCCTGCTTCTTGACGTGTTCCACCGCGGCTCTTAACAACTCGACTGTGATCCCCTGTCGGCGGGATTTCTTCGCTACAAAGAAACAGGTCACCGACCAGACCGGCTGCTCATCCACAGGCTTGAGGGCGCGCGAATGTGCCAGTTTGGGATAAGCATCACGCGGCTCGACTGCGATCCAGCCAACGACTTCGCCGTGCAAATAAGCCAGCAAGCCAGTGACAACGCCCGAGTCCACAATGGATTTGTGCATTTGGCGTGTTTCAAAGCCTCTGGCTTCCTCATAAGCTTTGCCGCGCAACTTCCAAAACATACACCAGCAACCAGCACAGGCGCCGTTTGGACCAAACAGTTCTTCGAAGTCAGTCCATAGATTACGTTTGAGGGGTCGGAAAGAAAGTTCAGTGGTCATTTAGGGTACGATGATGTTCAAATATTTTGGGAGAATTTCGTATTCAAAATCCTGCATCCAATCCGGGAATAGTTCCCCGTCGGTGTGCGCGGGCGAGGGCTTGTCGAGATGAACAGAAATACGCGTAGCATGGATTTCTTGCATTCCCTCCATTTCGACATAGCTCCCCTTATCTTCATTAAATGCACGTGGCAAAGCCTGAAACAGTCCGAGGCGTGTGCCGCGATAGCCGAAGGCAAGGGTCAACTTCCCGTCGAATGGATCAGCATGCGGCGTCATGAAGAAACCACCGGTCCGGCGTCCATTGCCAATGGAGATCAAAGAAATCTTTCCGTTGAATTCTCCACCATCCCATCTGACATTTGCCTGCCATTCGGGTTTATCCATGATTGCCTGAACCGCCGCAACAAGATACCGCACAATCCCTTTGATCCAATGGATTTTTTCATGTTTGATCGTAACATAAGGTTCCAACCCTGCCGCTGAATTGTTGACAAAGTAACGATCATTTAATTTTCCAAGGTCCATCGCCCGGGTTTTTCCGGCCACGATTACTTTTGCCGCTTCTTTTAAATCCGTTGGCAAGCCAAGTGCAAAAATGAGGTCATTTGCGGAACCAGTTGGCATGATCCCCAAAGGAACTAATCGTCCCTTTTTAGATTGAACAGCTCGCATCAACCCGTTCGCCGCGTCACCAATTGAGCCGTCTCCACCTGCGACAATAAGCGATGAACACTTTTCATACACAGCTTGTTCTGCAAGCTCAGTAATCTGTCCTTTTTTTTGCGAAATGACCAAGTCAAAATCTACCCCTGCGGCTTTGAGAGCAGACTCAACTTCGGGCCAGCGCTTCTGTGAGTTCCAACGGTTTGAGTAGGGATTCAATATTACTTTGGCAGTCATCGACCCTCCACTAAGCGGGTTCCGTCAATTTTACCCCGTAGATTCCATTCCTTGAGTTGCGAAAGCAGAACTGCAACGAAAATAAGAATGCAGCCAAATATTTGAATTGCAGTTAAGTGTTCACCCAGGAACAGCCATCCTGACAACACGGCAAATACAGACTCAAGACTCAAGATCAGCGCAGCATCAGCAGGCGGTGTATGTTTTTGGGCCCAGATCTGCAGCGTATAACATAGCCCGAGTGAAAAGAATGCTGTATACACAATTGCCCCCAACAATGGAAGGTTCAATGGCATGGATTTTTCTGCCAATACTCCAATTCCCAAATTGAGCAAACCACAGACAATCAGTTGTCCCACTGAAAACGACATTGCCTCAAATTTCGAAGCATATTTTCCCAGGATAACAACATGTAGAGTCCAGAACAGCGCACTTCCTAATTCGATCAGGTCGCCCGCGCGAACCTCCAACCTGCCACCCGTTGTAAGGAAAAATGCTCCCACCCCAGCCAGCACTACTGCAATGATAGACACCCAGTGTGCTTTCTCATGCCATATACCAAATAGCACAATTGGAACCAGCACGACATACAAGCTGGTAATAAATCCTGCATTCCCGGCCGTGGTATATACCACTCCCAATTGTTGTAAAGCACTGCCAAGGAATAATACAAATCCCGCAACAAGTATCCATTGGTATTGATCACGCGAAATTGCGTAGGGTAGGCCTGAAACGCGACTTCCTCTCATCGCGAAAGGTAAAACAATAACTGCCGCCAGCAAATATCGCATGCCATTGAACAAATAGACACTTCCCATCTGGCCTGCGAGGCGCTGCGCGACGAACGCCGATCCCCAAAACATAGAAACAATGAGTAACGTTAGGTCTGCTTTGAGACGCATATCGATCAAAATTGACTCGTATATTCCAAGTGATAAAATTGAGGGTAACTTTCCCGTTTACTGTCACAATTTCTTCAATGATAGCATAGGATTTGGATAGACAACTTCAACGCTCTATTGGCATTGACACAGAGCATTTGAGTCTAGCACGTCGCAACAATGCACCCGCCAAATCGTTTAATTTGATTAACAAGAGATACAGTGGCAAAAGCTTGTCGCTGAATCTTAATAAATTACGAATGTTGCTTTATAGCCTCAGGTAGGACCTAAGCAGTAACTCTCTCTCATTCCGCATTAATTTGGGAAGTATCAAAAGAGGTATACTATTCGAATTATAGGAGATCAATGAATAATCCTTTTGAATCGACTGGCAGAGTAAAACAATCCCTGAATACCCAAAAATATATTGCGTCTGACGAGATCGCGACGATCGTCTTTCTCGCACAAAAGCTGGGAAAGCCGCTCCTGACGGAAGGACCCGCCGGAGTTGGTAAGACCGAACTTGCCAAGGCGATTGCAGGCGCGACTGGACGCGAGTTGATCCGCCTGCAATGCTATGAAGGACTGGATGAATCGAAGGCGTTGTATGAGTGGGAATATTCCAAACAACTGCTATACACGCAGTTGCTACGGGACAAATTAAATGACACGCTCGGCACAGCAGGCTCGCTGGCTGAAGCTGCGGATCGCTTAGCGAATGAAGAAGATGTTTTCTTCTCGAGTCGTTTCCTGCTGCAAAGACCATTATTGAAAGCGATTTTGTGCGATGAGCCAACTGTCCTATTGATCGACGAAATCGATCGCGCCGATGCGGAATTCGAAGCGTTTTTGCTCGAGGTATTGAGCGATTTTCAGGTATCTGTGCCTGAGCTGGGAACACTGACTGCAAAACACAGACCTTTTGTTGTCCTGACCTCCAACAATACGCGCGAATTATCTGAAGCGCTAAAGCGACGTTGTTTATATCTATTCATCGATTACCCAACACTTCAGGAAGAGCTTGCCGTTGTGCGCTTGAAAGTTCCCGATTTGAGTCCGAAGCTTGCGCAGCAGGCAGTGGAATTCGTCCAGAAACTGCGCAACACGGACATGCGCAAATCCCCATCCATTAGCGAGACGTTGGATTGGGCAAATGCGCTTGTGGCGCTCAACGCCAAGAATATCGATAAACAGACCCTGGAAGATACGCTGTCCGTTTTGGTCAAGCACGAAGCGGATTTACAAAAAGCCAAGCGACAATTCATTGCCCCTCCACCAGGACGAGGCAAGCCGGATGAATTTGGAAGATTTTCTGGTAATTAGCTACTGCCGATGGTCGAGTGGGCGGTGCTCTTCCGCACGTACCGTGACCATCTATTACAGGTAAACATAAAATAGTGGTCTCGACTGCTTGCGTCTCGACCACCAGTAAGGAATTTATTTTATGGAATCTCGCATTTTACAGTTAATTGCTGCGTTGCGCGCCAGCGGCGTACGCGTGTCACTGGCTGAAAGCGCGGAGGCCTTCTCCGCGGTGGACTTGATGGGGATACAACATCGCGAGCACTTCCGTCTGTCGCTGCGTTCCACATTAATCAAAGATGTACGTGACCTTCCCGTTTTCGATAAACTGTTTCCGCTTTTCTTTGGGAATGGTGAAGCTCCTATGATGGGTGGTAACCCCATGGACGATATGACTCCCGAAGAAGCCCAAATGTTGGCAGATGCGTTGCGTGAGTTTGCCCAGAGTCTCCGTCAGCGGATGCAGCGCTTGATGAACGGCGAACAACTGTCCAGGGAAGAATTGGAACAATTGGGTCAAATGGTGGGACTGAATCAAATGGATGACCTTCGCTACCAGGAATGGATGGCGCAACGCATGATGCGTGCGCTGGCATTCCCGGAAGTCCGTGAAGCGTTGCGCGAGTTAATGGAACAACTCCAGCAGATGGGAATGAGCAAGGAACGCATTGAAGAAATCCGTGAACAGATCCAACAGAATATGCAGGGACTCGAACAGCAGATCAAACAGTTCGCGGGGGAACGGATCGCCGAGAATTTAAGCGAGCAGCCGCCTTCTGAAAACATGGATAATTTGATGAACCGCCCGTTCCAGGCGCTCTCGGATGATGAGAAGAAAATCCTACAACGGGAGGTGAAACGACTCGCGGCTACGCTGAAAACTCGTATCGCCTTGCGACAAAAACGCGCCAAGAGTGGGCAACTCGACCCGAAGTCAACGATCCGAACCAATCTCAAATATCATGGCGTGCCCATGGAAATCAAATATCGCGACCGAATCCGTAAGCCAAAGATCGTGATCATCTGCGATATCAGTACATCCATGCGCTTTTGTTCCGAATTGATGTTGAGCTTTCTATTTGCATTGCAAGGACAAGTTCGCAAGACGCACGCCTTCGCGTTCATTAATCATCTCGAATTTATTTCGGATGATTTCAACGGCTCCAACGCAGACGAGGCGATCGCATCTATTTTATGGCGCATGCCCAGCGGACATTACAATACCGACCTTGGCTGGTCCCTCAACGATTTCAACAATGAATACTTGGACACCCTCAACGGTCAGACGACTCTTATTGTCGTCGGCGATGGGCGTAACAACTACAACGATCCGCGTGTCGATATTTTCTCAATGATGACACGTCGCGCGGCACGGACCATCTGGTTAAATCCTGAACCTCCGGTCATGTGGCACGGTGATAGTGACATGGAAAAATACGCGCCACTGTGCAATAATGTGCTCAAGGTCGGCAACTTGAGGGAACTCGTCAACGCGGTAGACCAATTGCTTTCCACTTAAAAATAAATTTGCACATCTGAAATTATGATGCGCGATTTGCTTAGACTACTGCTTGTCGTAATAATCGTAGCATGCAGTCCGATAAGCGCGTCAACGCCAGTTCCACGGCAGACTGCAATCGGAAAGGCAGAGCTTTAAAGACATTCCTGAGTCAGACGAACAGATATGGATTTGCAAAGCTGGTTGTAAGTAATTCGCAAAGTTCTTGGGCTTATAATGATGTAGAACACGCTTGTACTTAAGCGATATTCCACAAAACAGAGTGCGTCAAGAAATGGAAAATCCAAAGATCAGGGTTATGGTAGTAGAGGACGACGAAGCAGCTTCGATGTTCATGGCCGAAATTCTCGAAATGGAAGGTTATCAAGCCATTGTCGTGAACGAGAGTTCCAAGGCGCTGGAGATTGCAAGCTCCACGCTTCCCCATGCGTTTCTCCTTGACCTGATGATGCCACCGCCAGATGGTTTTAAGCTATGCAGAATGTTACGGGCAGATCCAGTCTTTCGCCATACCCCTATTTTGATCGTGACCGCTCTGGATGATACCGACAGCAGAATTGTCGCGATTGGCGCGGGCGCCAATGATTATCTCGTAAAGCCTTTCCATATCAGTGATCTCACTTCAAAAGTAAAAGAGTTGCTTGAAGAATGAGCAATCTTGCTCCTTTGACCGCGCCTTTGAAGAATCCTCCCTTTTCAATTTCAAGATAAATAAGTAGTGCAATTGTCTTTGCAGTAAACTTGCCCTAATGAATCTTGTGATCGCCGCTGGCTGTAATCATGAGCCTTTCCTCCCTACCTGGCCGCGACAGGATTTGTTCAAGGGCGCGTCGATGCACAGTTCTCAATACAAGAACGGCGAGCCTTTTAGAGAGAAGAAAGCCTTAGTGGTAGGAGAAACTCTGGCGGCGAGATAGCGATTGACTTGTGCGAACATGGAGCATAAGTCAGCCTTGCCGTCCGAAGCGCGGTGAATGTCCTTCCGCGCGAATTGTTTGGGCTTCCTATTCTCTCCATTGGCATCCTGCAGAACAAATTACCACCTAACCTTGCGGATGCAATCAACGCGCCCATCTTACATGTCGCCATCGGTGATATTATAAAGTACGGACTTCGCAAATTACCCTATCGACCAATTACTCAAATTCAACGTGACGGCCACATACCTCTTATTGATATTGGCACTCTCAAATTAATCAAGAATGGTCAAATCACTGTTTACGAAGGAATTAAGGAATTCACTGAGGAGGGTGTCATCTTCGATGACGGAAAACAAGCGCGGTTCGATGCGGTCATTCTTGCAACGGGATATCGTCCGCGCGTCAATGCGTTCCTGACTGGTGTATCCACGATGATATATGACGAAAACGGAACACCCGCATCGAGTGGATATGAAACAAAGATGCCTGGCTTGTATTTCTGTGGGTATTATGTCGCGCCGACAGGCATGTTGCGTGAAATCGGGCTTGAGGCAAAGAGAATCAGCGCCAGCATTGCCGTCCGCGCCATCTCTGTTTCGATAAAAGCCGATAAATGAAAAGTGAAGCATAAGTTGGTACAACTCGCCCCGCAAAAATATAGCGGGGCGAGTTTATTTTGGAATACACTCGTTGCATGTTCGGTCATAACATCGAGGAGATTTTTTATTTGCCTTGGTCGGCAACTTCCATTTGTCTTTCTTCTCGATCTTGACACTCCT
>WNFU01006737.1_pt1 | contig 19309 bp, 14 predicted proteins | sample 5400121 | NCBI WGS metagenome assembly WNFU01 (sample SAMN13153360, study PRJNA577476) | soil metagenome | isolation source: 100 cm soil or saprolite under grassland replicate 1 | place: USA:California | collected 2016-06-15 | reverse complement strand
GTCGACGCGAAAGACGGTCGCGAACCGTCAGGGCTGCAATCGCCGCCTCCAGCTTCGGACCGAAACAGGCACGCGGAACGCCGGCCGGCAGCTCGGCACGCACCGTTCGGCCGCAGTTGGGGCAGCAAACGCGCTGCAAGCGGTGCTCGCTGATCTCGACCGCAAGCGGCGGCAGCTCCGCCACCTGGTGCCGCGCCGGCGCACCACGCGGCTCACGCTCATCCTCGCCGAAGACGTGACCGCAACCGCAGCGCGCCGGCCAGTGATCGACGATCTCCGTCACCCGCTCGATCGGAAACAGCGACCGCCCGTGACCGACATGGCCGAGCTGCCCGCCCTGCTTCCGCCCCGTCCCCCGCGACCGGCCTCGCTTCCCCAGCCAGGGCGGATCGTGGCTTGGCGGCAGCGACGAGTTGCCCGAGTCGCGCTTCAGCCGCTGCTCGAGCTCCTCGACCCGCTCCGCCAGCGCCCCCAGCTGCGCGTCCTGCGCCTCCAACCGCGCCGACAACGCCAGCACGACATCGACGACCGCCTCGCGTCCCTGCGCGTAGATCGCCTCCGCCTCCGACCGCTCCACACCCGCTCATTCGCCACCCCGAAACGGGTCCCTGCCGACTGAACGCTTACACTTTTTCGATCAACGAAACTTGCACGAGCTCCAGTATGTAGTAGCTAGGGAGCCGTTTATGGAGCTCTCAGATTCGGAAGGCGGCCGTTTAGGGCCGTCCGACATGCCGTAACGCCCCCGAAACGCCACTTAACGCCGTGCGCGCCCGCTCGAGCGGATGCGGCGAGCGGCGCGCGATGATCGAGGTGCCCGAGCGCACCGCAGCCCCGCCGAAACCCACGCGGCCACGCAAGCATCGCCGCCGGCTCAGCGCCACAGCGATGACACCGCCTTGCCGATGCGGACGACCAGCATGTGGAGGTCTCCGGTGATGATGCGAACGGTCTCGTTGGGCGAGATCGTGCCGGCCGCGACGGCCAGCTGGAGCTGACTCGCCCGTTCGTTGCCGTCGATCAGGACGCGCTCGCCGCTCTCGGGGTCCCGGACGACGATCAGAAGCCAGTCCGGATTCCAGCGAAAGCCGGCGCTCGTCTCGAAATCCGGAAGATCGCCGACGCGGTTACTGCCGCCGGTGGGTGCAGCCCAGCGCCCGCCGCCCTCGGCACCGATGAACCGCAGCTCGGCAACCTCGCGTGCGGGGATCTTGCTCTCAATCCACCGCTCGACCACTTGGCCGAACCAGCCAATGATGCCACCGGTGTCCTTGCCGCCGGCATCCCACCACCGCTCGCGCACAGTCGCGAAGTCCAGTTCGACTTCCACCCGGACATTGTCGCGGCGAACGCCTGCGTAGGCGTTCGTCAGCGCAGGCGCACAGTCAGCGCCACGACACGCAGGTAGAGTCCGTGCTCCGCCTCGAGCTCCCGGGCCCGCGCGGCGAGTGTCCGCATCGTCTCATCGCGGTCGACCCGGGCGCAGGCGGCGCGACGGCGGTCGTCGTCGCGCCAGCGCTCGCTGTCGAACCAGATGACGAGGTAGACCCCGAAGCGGTTCGCGGTCGCGCGCAAGTAACGCTCGACGAGCTGCGTATCGAGGGCACTGACAACGTCGGGGTGCCAGCAACCTTTGACCTCGACGATCGTCGTCAGCTCTTCGGCCGGCGCGTCGCGGTGCTGGACGACCGCGTTCACGTGCAGATCGGTACGGTCGCCGAGCCACGGGCCGGGAGGCTGCGTGACCTGGACCTCCCGCTGGAAGATGATGCCCCGTTCGCCCGTGAGTTTTTCGCGCAGCCGGCGCTGCACCCAGCCAGACGCCTCGGGCTCCGAGACCGGCTCGAACCCGCCGTCGCGCCGGTGCCAGACGTCGTTGGCCCACGACGGGTCGGCAGCGAGCTCCTGCTGGATCACCTCGAGCGCGTCGACAACCGCCTCGAGCAGCTGGTCGCCGCTCACGACATAGCGCTGCGAACGCGCGGCGGCGAGCGCGATCACCGTCTGCGGGTCGGGCGGCGCCCAAGTCGCCGCCAGCATTCGCACCTCGCCTTCTTCGGATACCCGCGCGAGCCACTCGAGTTCCGGGAGCTCGTGCTGCAACCGCTCGAGCTGGCGCTGGGCCTCGTTGGTGCCGGCGTCGCGGAGGCGCCCAAGCAGCGAGCTGCGCCAGCTGCCGATGTCGTGGCCCGTCCAGCCTTCTTCGTCCCAGCCGAACTCGCGGGCGGCGAAGAGGAATAACTCGGCAGTGAGGTCCTCAGGCAGCGTCGGAATGCTGCGCCGCAGCGGCCCACGGTCGGCCAGCCGCTCGACGACGCGGCGGCCGAATCCTGCGTCGGCCCGCATGGCAGCGATCACCGCCTCGGCCGGCTCGCGCTCGCGCGTGTGGGCCAGGAGCAGCGCGCCCCCGGAGACGGCGAGGGTGACCTCGTCTTCGTCGCCGTCCCGGCCGTCGACGAGCGCGAGCGCGACCTCCGTGCCGCACTGCGCGTCGCGTTCGAGCAGGGCCTCTAATACCGACGCCAGCGCCGACGGGACGAGCCGGCGCTCGCGCACGAGCTCGCAGAGCGCGTCGTCGACGGCACCGATTGGCACCGGCTCGAGCCGGCCGAGGAAGAAGACGACTCCGTGCTGGCCCGCCTCACGCTCGGCGCCGGCCAAGACGGCGGCGACGAATTCGTCAGGAGCACGTTCGGCGACGAACGCCAGCAGCTCGCCGGCCGCGCCCCGATCGTCCTGTCCCGACAGCGGATGGAGGAGCGTCGCCGGCACAAGGGTCCCGAGGCGCGGCGTCGACAGGTCGACCTCGACGCCCGCGGCACGCAGCAGACGCAATGCGCGGTAGCCGGCGAGGCTGGTAACGCTCCAAGCCTGACCGTCAATCGGCGCCTCGGCGAGGTAGCGCGCCGCCGCGTCGAGAATCCGGCGGCGGAGATCGTCGTCGGCGCCCTGCCAGGTCGACAAACCGCGCACGTCCCCGGTGCCGTGGTCGATGCCGGCGCCCGGCTTGTGCAGGAGCTCGGCATCGACTGCGAGGTAGGCACCGACGTCGCCGTTCTCGACGCGCTCGATCGCGGTGTGCAGCCGCGCCGGAGAGGCGGCGTCATACTCGGCTTGCTGTCGTTCGCGCTCCTCGCGTTGACGGACGAATTCCCGTTCGCGCGCCTGCCGCTCGCGCCCGGCGTCCGCGGCAGGCGAATCGATCTCAACCGCGCCGTAGACGTTCTCGATTGTGGCCGCGATCAGCGGATCGGTGGCGCAGGCGCTCAAGACCGCGTCGGCGTCCTCGAACGACGGCGGCCCGCGGAACGTGAGGTCGGCCAAGCGCGCCCAAGCTCGCTTCTCGTCGTCCTCCGGTCCCGCCAGCGCGCGCTCGAGCAGCCGATGGAGATCCTCGCTTTGGACGAGGGGCGCGGCCGTGATCAGATGGTAGGGCTCGATCGCGCCGTCGATCAGCGCCGGCAGCAGGCGCTCAATCAGCCGCCAGCGCCGCGCGCGGTCGGTCCGAATGAGCTGCTCAAGGTCGTCGGCGCGGTACGAGCGGGCGCCGAGCGCGTGCTCGCGGGCGAGCAGCGCTGCAGCGGTGGCGGCGAACGCCGCGGCGACTTCGTCAACCTCGAGGCGCGGCCAGGCCGCGGCGAGTAGATCGTCGATCAATGACGCAAAGCGGCGGTGCTGGCCGACGGTGCCGAGCTCGCGCGCCCACTCGAGCATCCGAACGAGGTCTGCATCGGTGAGGCGCGGGATCAGCTCCTGGCCCAAGAACAGTCCGTAGGCGCCGAGGTAGTTCTCCCGCTTCGGTGGCGTCAACGCGTCGAGCAGCTCCTCGATCGTCAGCGACTCCGGCCAGACGCAGAGCAGCGCCACGCCCTTGAGGTCGTCATCGACGTCCGCCGGTGGGGCCGCGATCGCCAACGGCCTCAGACGCGCGCGCAGCTCGGCCGGCGCCGTCCGCCAAAGCGCCCAGCCGGCGTCTACCCGGATGCGCATCTCCTCCTCCTCGTCGAGAACGCGCTCGACGAGCAGGTCGTACAGCTCAGTCACCGCGGCCGCGCCGGCTAGCTCGATCGCCAGCCGTCGCGCCCGGCTGACACCGTCGGTGACGATCCACGACCGCAGCTGGTCGTCGAGCTCGGGGTGCGCGAGCTTGCCGAGCGTCGCGTAGGCGAGGTCGGTCAGCCGTCCGGCGTCGGCGCGCGCAAGCAGCGCGTCGACCAGTGCCCGCTTGCACGCCTCGTCCATGACCTCGACGTCGGCGCGGAGCGCGATCTCGGGCTCGTTGGCGATAAGCCAGTCGAGGAAATCGGCATCGAGATCGGCCAGCCAAGCGGCAACGCCGGCAAGCTGCGGCACTACCCGCTGCCGACCGGCACGTTCCTGGGCCAGCAGGTTCAGCGCCCGACGGGTGTCGAAGCGGTGGCGGTGGAGGAAGCGGGCGGCGAGGAACTCGCCGTAGCTGTGGTGGGCGAAGCCGACGAGATCGTCGCCGCGGGAGGTGAAGAGCCCCGTGGCCAGCGTCTCCTGGAGCCGTCGCTGGTCGACATCGACGTCGCTGGGGACGGCAGCGAGGTCGGCGTTGGTGCGCTCGCTGCCGCCATCGAGCTCGGCCAGCTCGACCACCGTCGGCGCCGTGCCGCCGCCGCGCAGACGGACCTCTGCACGTCCGCCCAGCACGGTCGCGGCCGCAACGCGCTCCGCGATCGCCAGCCGCTCCTCGGCCGACAAGGTGCCGACACGGCCGGTCTCAACACGGCTTGGATTCTGCTCGCGACAGAGCTCGCGGCAGCCGTCCCGATACAGCTCCGCCGGGCGCGTCGGCAAGGCGCCGTCGCGCGCGTAGCGCTCGAGCAGGAAGCGCAGCGTCAGCGGCACTCGCGCCAGCGGCGCGGCGGCGCGTTCGACGGCCGCGGTGACGAACGCCTCGCCATCGACGCCCGCGACCGCGGCGGCGGCGACCACGTCAGCGCGGGTGAGCGGCTGCAGCTCGTACTCATGCGCCTCGCCGAAGAGCAGTGCCAGCCGATCGGTCAGCGTCGCCGGCCAGTCGGCCGTGCGACAGGCGATGCGGAGGCGCAGTCGCTCGCGCGGTAAATCTCCGAGCTCGGCGATCAGCACGCGGCCGAGAACGCCACGTTCGGCGAGCGCCTCATCGAACGCGTCAAGGAAGAGAACGAGTTCCCCGTCGCTTTCGCCCCAAGCGACCACGAACGGCGCTTCGACGACGAGGCGGCGAAGGCCCTCAGCGTCGGCGACGGCCCCCAGATCGACCTGGTAGGCGCGCTCACCGGCGCCCGCGAGGGCCTGCGCAAGCTCGGTCGTCTTGCCGATTCCTGGCTCGCCAAGCAGAACGAGGCAGCGATGGCGGTCGATATCGTCGTACGTCTCGAGCGTCTGCTCGACACCGAACGGCCCGCCAGGTTCGGCGAGAAAGCCGCCCGCATCAAGGGCGATGCGCCCCGTCGGCGGGGACCAATAGCGCGGCCGCGTACTCACACGTCGAGGCTAGCGCCGGCACGCGCCGCCGGTCGCTGCCGCACCCGGGCACGGAGGCAAGCGCCATGAGATCGAAGGCGCCTGCGGCTAGGGCGCCTCGGCCAACGCCGCCTGGAAGCGCGACCACGCGTCGGCGCGGTCGATGTCCCATTCGATGCAGCAGCTCAAGACACCGACGTAGGTCGCGAACACGTCGTCGCGGTCCCCCTTGAAGCCGTGCACGATTGACGCCGCGACGCCGCGGTCGACCGGCCGCCCCGCCGCCAGGGCCGCCGCCTCGGCCTCGACCGTATCGGCGAGCTCGAGGAAGGCGGCGCCAACCTCCTTGACCAGGGGGTCGCCCGTCTCAACGAGCAGGTCTTCGATGTAGCGCAGGGTCTGGCCGGCGCGCTTGGACGCTGCCTCGACGACCGCACCCTCGTCATCGTGCATCTCGCTCCCGTGCGCGGAGGCGATGACGCCCGAGACCTCGACCAGTGCCCCAAGCCCGGCGGCGCACTCCGGGTAGAGCGTCTCGTCCACGAGCGGGAGCGGTAGGTCGGGCCAGTCGCGCACCTCCTCGGCCGGGAAGGCGTTGTCGAAGACCTTCACCGCGAACGAGGCGACGATCTTGCCGTCCCTGACGGGGGCCATGTAGAAGCCGACGCGGTCTTTGAGCAGCGGCCGACAGAGGTCGACCAGTTCGTCGCCCTCGCGCTGCCAGGCGAAGATCGACGACATGTCGACGAGGATCAGGAAGTCATCGCTCGGCCAGCGGTGCGACTCGGGCTCGCCCTCGCGCCGGACGACGCGTGCGCTGTAGCCGGCGTCGGCGAGACGGCGCTCGAGCTTACTTGCCCGCGTCTGCATACGCCCCGCCGCCCGCTGCCGGGCCACCCGCGCGGCCGCCGCCAGCCCACCCTTGCGCGCGTTCTTCAACGCGACGGCGCTGACGCGGTCGCCGCTCGCCCGTTCGCCGGCGACGGCGAAGATGTCGAGCAGGCCCCCGCGCAGCGCGGCGACGTCGTCGAGCGGCGGTTCGTCGAGCAACCGCCAGTAGTCGGGCGCGGCCAGCTCGTCGAGCTGCTTGAACAGAGTCGGGATCAGCGGCGCCACCGACTCGCCCTTGAACAACCCGACGAACAGTTGGTTCGCGATCGCGGAACCGAGCGAGCTGGCCGGGTCGATCAGCATCGCCTCGCCCTCATCGAGCGGCCCGGCGGCCTCAACCGCCACCGGCCCCGGCCGTAGTCGGTCAGCCACCTCGGCCAACGCGACGGCCTCCTGGTAGAGGGCGTTCGACGGCAGCGTTCCGCGCGCCCAGGCGTCACCGGTACGGCGGACGATGCGGGCGGCGCGGACGACGATCTCCCGCGAGTTGAGGACGTGCTCGGTCGCCGTCTCGGCGGCGACGGCGGCCAGCGCGGTGCGCGCGCGGGCGCGGTTCCAGGCGACCGCGGCCCGCGTCGGCAGGTTGCCGCGGTCGATCATCTTGTCGGCGAGCGGCACCCCGCCGAGGCCAGCGGTGTCGCCGGTCGCGTCGACCGCCCGGCAGACCGCGACCGCGGCCGACGGCGCCAGCGCGGCCAGGTATCGCGCCAGCTCGACGACGGCGTCGTGGGCCTTCGGCTGATGCGACTCGGCGACGTAGGCGTACTCGGCGGCCGCAATCGGGCGCCCACCGTCGTCGACGTCGAGGCGCGCGTTGCGCAGCCACGGCTGCTCGGCCTCGAGGCGGGCGAGCAGCGCGGCCGAGCCGCCGAGGGCGTCGGCCAGCGCTGCCGCGAGCGCTGGGTCGGCCGCGTCAGCGGCTTCGAGCAGCAGCCTGACCTCGGCGAGCGGGACGTTGCGGGCCAGTTCGGCGAGGGCGGCGGCGTCGATCGTGAGCGAGTCGCCCATGCCGGACAGTGACGCCAGTGCCGGTGCCGCGGCGGCGATGTCGGGCGCGGCCGCGAGCCCCCGCTCGGCGACGCCGTCGAGCCGCGTCAGCAGGGCCGGGCGCAGGTCGGTGTACTCCAGCTCGCGCACCCGGGCGATCGTCCGTTGCGTCGCCTCGGGGAAAATGCTGCAGTCGGCTCCACTGATCGCGAAGTAGGTGATCAGCTCGACGTTGGTCGGCGTCGCCTGCTCCTCGTCGAAGACGACGCGCCACTCGGCAGTCGTCCGGTGAAAGCCGACTACCCGCAGCGCCTGCAGTGCCGCGGCGAGCGCGCGGGCGTCGGGATCGCGTTTGAGGCGCGCCGCGAGCGCGTCGAGCACGTCGTCGTCGGCGACCGCGCGCTCGTGTAGCAGCCGCATCACGAACCGCTGCAGTCGCGCCGGCTCGAGCAGCTCGATGACACGCCGCACCGTCTCGGCGAACATCGGCGGCGGCACGGCGTGGATCGCTCGCGCGATGTGCCACGAACGCAGCTCGTGCAGGCCGCTGAGGACGCCGTCGCGCTCGCTGATCAGGTGCTCGTCGACGAGCCGCACCAGGGCGCGCTTGGTGTCCGCGTCGTCGGCGTCGACCGCGCACTGCACTCGAGCGAGCTTCAGGTCGGCGCCGTAGGCGTCGGCCGTAGCGACGAGCGCGAGCAGCTCAAGCTCGAGGTCGCGCCGCTCGCGGACGCGCCGCTCGACCTGAGCGCCGATCGTCTCGGCGAGCCGCGTCCCTTCGGTCAGCAGGTGGCCGTACTCGAGCAGCAGCCGATCGCTCTTCGCGAACGGCTCCCGCCACTGCGGCCAGCTCGTCTCGCCGCTCGCGCGCAGTTCCTGCCAGATCCGCTCGGCCAAGCGCTCGTCGAGTGTCGGGCGCACTTGCACGGCGCCGGCGGCGCTGCGGACGAGGAGCAGGTCTTCCTCGCGGCAAGCCCCGAGGACGGCGACGTCCGCGTGGTGGCGCAGCTCTTCGACGAGCGCGTCGAACCCGACGCGGTCGTCGCGCCCCAAGTCATCGACGACGAAGCCGACGCGCGCCCCCAGAGGCCGGAGCGCCTTGACTAGACGCACGACCGGCGTCACGTCGTCGGCGCCGAGGCGGCGGACGCGGTACCACAGGCGGCGATGCCGCGTCCTGAACGCCGTCAGCCAGATCAGCGCCGACTTGCCAGCGCCCGAGGGGCCGACGGCGAGCGCCAGGCCGCGCGTCGCAACGCCGTCCTCCAGCTGACCTGCGAGCTCGTCGCGCTCGAGCGGCAGCCCAGCGACAACGTGGCCGGGGACGACGTCGACGCCGCTGTAGAACCGCGGCTCGTCGATCGGGGTCGTGAAGTCGACCAGCTCGACGGCGCCCCGGCGCAGCGCCTCGTCGAGCAGCGACGGTTCGACCGACTCGCTGACCTCGTCGATCAGGTGGGCGACGTCGGCGACGGTCATCGCCGCCGGGTCGGCGGCGCTCCGCTCAGGTTCGCCGTTTTCGTCGGCGAGCGCGGCGAGGCGGCCGCGCAGGATCTCGTAGTGAGCCAGGCAGGCCGCTGGCGGCGTGTCGAGGCGCTCGGCGAGCAACTCGACGACCCTCGTCGGCGCGGCGGGCATGACGACGACGTGCGCGCGGCTAAGGAAGTTGTCGGGCGCGACGATCTTCCCGACGGCGCGCGCCACCGATGCCTTAAGCGCGGCATCGGCCGCTTCGGCGAGCGTGCGCTCGAATCCGGTGTCGACCTCGGCCAACGGCCGCTCGAGGACGAGGCCGACGTGGGCGTCGGGGTCGGCAGCTGCGCGCTCGGCCAGGTGCCGCCAGGCGGCGACCAGCTCGCTGTCGCTGAAGTCGCCGCGATGGGCGCGACGCGACTTGGCCTGCAGGTGCAGCCGGTAGCGGCCGAGCTCAAGCGAGACGTCCTCGAGGCCCTCGGGGATCAAGCGGGCGAGCGGAAGCTGGCCGCGCCAGGCACGGACGGCGAGCTCCGTCGCGACCGCGTCTTGGTAGTGGAAGCCACGCCCGGAGTGCGAACCGGAGCGGCTCTTGGCCCATAGCTCGTCCACGGGGCCAGGGTAGCCTGCGCCCCCCGCAAGATCACGGCCGGCGAAATGAGCGACGGCGCGTCACAAGAGCGGCCGCCAGTGCGCCCGCATAGAGCGTGACGAATGCCATCCCGAGGTTCACCCCAACCACCGACACGGCGATTGGATCGTATGATGGCACGTCGCCACTTAGGAGCGGCTCGACTCGGCGAATGAGTTCGATCGAGTTGGGCGCGAAGACTACGGTCGCCGCAGCCGCCAGCATCGTGAGAGGTATTGCTCGCCGCCAGAGAGTGTGGGTCATGGCTGCAATTTCCGGTCCGCGGTCCTCGACTCGAAGCTTCTTCTCCAGGCGAAGCGCAGTCTGAAGGTCGCTGTACCAGAGTGCGAGCAGACCCGAGACGACTGTGAGAATCAGCGACTCCGCACTCAGGAGGTCGCCCGTGCTCACGGCAGCCGCAATCAACCGTACTTCTCGCGGAGTTTCTGGAAGGACGACGCCGCGACCACGTATGTCGAGCCGGTGTTCTCCTTGAGGCGCACGGGCGGAAGATCTGAACCAAGCTGCACGAGGTCGCGATTCAGCTGTTCAACGACCGTCCTCGAATTGATCGAAAGAAGCCACGTGTCTTCTCGCTGAACAGCGTTGTCGAGTACCGCTTTGAGCGTCGCGTCCTTGGCACCCGCGAGTTCGTACTGGTACTTGGCGCTAACCGACTTGATCAGTGATCGGCTCTCGCTCAGCGTCGTCTGGAAGAGATCGCTGATTCTCTGGTCATCGGGAAAACGGTTGTCGAAGGCGTGCTTAATCAGCAGGAGCAAGCGAAACTCGCGGGCGTCTGAACCACGCGTGAAGACGCGTTGACCTAGGAACATACGGATGTACTCTTCAAGCGCGGCCTTCGCAAAGGGTACGAGCGCTTCGTCCAGTTTCGCAGCAGTCGTTCCGAGGATCGCAGCCAGCTGCTTCTTTTCATCGGCGGTGAGGTCGACCGAGACAGAAATTGCCACGAGCGTCCTCCTTTCGTTCGACTAAAGCCCCTTCGAGCATGTGTGACCTCAACGGCTCGCGACGGGCATGTTCTAACCCCCGCTGAACTGAGTCTTACGCACGTCACGGCCGCGGGTCGAGAGGCTCGCTCTCGACCGCCAGGTGTCTATGGCCCATATCGAGGCTGAGCTCTCGCGCTCGAGTCTCGGCAGGCGGCGACGGTGTGCAGCGTTTATGAGCGAAGCGGTCGCAACGGGTCGCCGTCGCCGCCGGGATGGTGGCCGCCATCCTGCCCGCAGGGAAAGCGGCGAGGCTGAACGTGCTCGCCGCGCTGCAGTACGAGTAGCCACCTCATTCAACACGTCGGGGCCTCCTCGGAGGCCCCGACACGTCTCCACTTTCGCTGGCGCGAGATGTGTGTGCCGGTTGAGCTCCGGCCAGCCGGGACCTACTTGGTCTCAGTGCGAGCCCTATCCCCTCTTCCGGCTCGACTCTGCGGGGATCCGCCCCGTCAAGCGAGCGCAGCACCGGTAGTTCATCCGCCGTTTACGTGTGCGGCAGGAACTTCGCGACACGAGTGTCGTCAATCCATCGGTGCCCCCGGAGGCAGTCGTTCGCTCTCCTCCGCCTGCGACAGCCAGTCCGGGTCGGGGCGGGCGAGGAGACGCGCGTTGCTGTAGGCCATGTCCAGGGTCAGGACGGTGTTGCCCCGGTAGCAACGCCCCTCCCTTTCCTTCTCCACGACGAGCGCGAGATCGGCCTTGCCGTCCTGGAGCAGGCAGAGCGGCAGGAGCAGCTGGATGCGACCGCGCCAGTACTGCGGGACCGCCGTCTTGTAGTTGCGGTAGACCCGATCCCGGATCTGGGCCTCCGTCCCGATCAGCGCATTCCGAGCCAGCGAGGGATTGCTGTGCAGAGGCTCGGGAAACCGGTCCTCCAGGTGATCCTCGAGGATGTGCTCGTAGTCGAGCTGCAGATCGAGGCGGCGGTCGTAGATTAGGTCGGCCGCATCCTCGAAGTACTCCGCGAGCGCCGGGAGCTCGTCGCCCGACGACCACGGGAAGATCCGATCGCTCACGGTGTGGAAGCCGTAGAAGTACCACGGCGCGACCGCCGGGTTGGTGTTCTCGCCGAAGAACGCGTAGATGTGCTGCTGCGACGGCGTCGCGAGGCCGGTGTCGAAGCAGGCATAGCGTCGGCCGTCTGCCATCTTCTCGGCGATGGTCGGGTCGCCGGCCTCCGCTTGCTCCTTGAGCTTCGCGAACGTGTAGACGATGTAGCTGTGGAGGATCGGATGCGGCTCGTCCTCGCCGGCGCGCTCATGCTGGAATGACCAGTTCTCCGGCTCGGCCAGCGCGGCTAACTGCGTGAGCCACTCCTCGCGCCTGGGGAAGACCGCGAACTGGTAGAGGAGCGGCCGCGGGTCGCCGTGCTTCACCTGGACGGCGAGCCGATCCCGACCCGACTCCGCCTCTTCTGCGTAGAAGGAGACCCGATCTCCGGGCTTCGCCGTCTTCGTCCCGAAGCCGAGGATCCCCTTGTAGTGGAGGAAGAGCCGCTCGCCGTCGTCGGCCTCGACAAACCTGTGGGGTGCGTTAACTCGGTTCCGTCCTCAGGAGGCGAGTTGCGGCCGTAGAGTCGTCCGCCCCCCGTTGACCTTTCCGAGGAGTTGGTTCTTGATCTGGTCGCTTTGCTACCTGCTGGTCCGCTGCCTGCTGCAGCTCGTCTTGCTTCGCCCTCGCTCGCAGGACTTCAAGGAGCTCGAGATAGTCGTTCTTCGACACGAGCTTGCCGTGCTCCGTCGTCAGACGCGCCGGCCCCAGTTGACCACGGCTGATCGGATCTTCCTGGCCGCGGCGAGCCGCTTGCTGCCGGGCTCGCGCTGGCGGTCGTTTCTGGTCGCGCCGACGACGCTGCTGCGCTGGCGGGTTCGTTCGTTGTGGTCGACGACTACCGGACGGCGCTGGAGGTCGAGCACATCATCAAGAGCGGGCGACTCCGAGGGGTTCCATCGATCTGTCGCGCCCCGTCATCGGACAGGAGGGCGAGGAGGGGACCGTGCCTGCCGGAACTCCACTGGCGCCAGCGGTGTACCGACAGTGAACGAGGACTGCAGACACGCGGAGAAACGCCATGAACCGTGATCGCCTCTCGCTACGTCGCGTGGCCTTCGCCGTCTCGATCACGTTGACGGCGGCGGCGTGTTCCGGCTCCTCGAGCTCCGGCAGCTCGACGGCGAGCCCATCCACCCCTCACCCCAGCGGATCGGCATTGATCGACCTCTCCCGTCTCGAAGGCCGCATCGCGTTTTCGGCCGGGCCGCCGCACGGGGAGGATGTCTACGTCGTAGAGGCCGACGGCTCGGACCTCGTCCGGGTCACATCCGACCGCGTGAGCGAGTTCGATCCAAGCTGGTCGCCCAAAGGCGACCAGGTCGCCTATCGCCACCAGCCCGGCGACGATGACACCACCGAGATCTACGTGGTCGATGCCGACGGCACCGGTGCGCACGACGTGAGCGGGAACGACGACAGGGCCGATTGGGGGCCGGCCTGGTCGCCGCAGGGCGACTGGATCGCCTGGAACACGGCCCAGGAGGCCACCGTCGGCTTCGATCTCGGCCTCGTCCATCCCGACGGCAGCGGGCTCCATCTCGCTAAACCGGGCATCCACGTCGAGTATCCGGCCTGGTCGCCCGACGGCCGCCGGATCGCGTTCATGAGCCAGGTCGCCGACGAGGGCCTGCAGTACGACGTCTTCGTGATGAACGCGGACGGGTCCCACATCCGACGCCTGACGACCTCACCCGCAACGGACGGCTTCCCCAGCTGGTCACCCGACGGAATGGAGATCGCTTTCAGCTCGACCCGCGACGACTGCACCGTCAGCTCGTCACCGCAGTGCCTGACGACCGGGGACATCGGCCCCTTCCACACCCTGTACCTGATGAACCCGGACGGCTCCGATCAACATCGCGTCTCAAGACAGTTCGTGCAGACGATGGACTGGTCACCCGACGGCCGCTATCTGGTCTTCGGGAGCCGGACGGGCCTGACCGTGCTCAGCACCGACGGCTCGTCCAGCGCGACGATCCCGCTGGACGTCGGCTCCGCCAACTTCCCAGACTGGACCGGCTGACACACGGCCGGCTCAGCAGGGCCGGCGCCTAGGGTTCGCAAACTCGACGAAAGGCTGATCGTCACCGACAGCTGAACGAGCGCCCGTGGTTGACCGGTGTCGTTGCGCCGTGGGGTCCTGCTCAGCCGTGGCCAAGCCAGTTTGCGGTGACGGCGAGCTCTTCGAAGCCCCCGCGGAGGATGTTCCGGTAGGAGTTCGAGGGGAGACCGTCCCGCAGCTCTCCGGTTTCGGTGAGGGCAACATCGCAACCGAGCTCGCCGGCGCGACGGATCCGCGCCTCCATGAGCGCGCTTTGGCCGCCCTTACCGCGATGCTCGGGGAGGCTCGCCGCGAAGCTGAGGTAGGCGGCTCCCTCGGCGACGTACATGCCAGCCACCGAGACGGGCTCATCCCCGTCCAGGGCAAGCCAGCAGAGCCATCCTGCCTGCGGCGCCGCGGCCAACAGCGGCTCCACCGCCGACGGCAGCTCGAAGCCGACACAGGCGATGCGTGCGAAAGCCTCTGCCTGCTCCCTGCTTTCGACCTCCTCCAGCCGCAGCCCGCTTCGTGCAGCCGGCGGGTCGCTCAAGCCGCGTCGGAACACCATCCAGCCCCAGCCCGGCACCAGCCCGCGCGCCTGCAGCCAGCCGGGAAGCTGTCGCGGCTCGGCATCCGGGGCGACGGCGACATAAAACGTCGTTCCCGCCAACGCCCCAAGGACGGCGTCCACGTCCTCCTCGCTCGCCGGACGGTCGACGCCCAAGCCGACAGCGCGGTTCAACATCGACGAGGCAGGCGCCTGCGGCCAACGCATCACAACGGCGCTGCCCACCTCCTCCACCTCAGGCGCCAGGCAGCGGTAGGCGCCAAGCAGCACACGCTCCACGCGCCTCACAAAGCTCTCCCTCCCCCATCGCCCAGCAATTTCCCCCTGATCCGAGGCCAATCGCCCGTGGCGACCACCGAGCGTATCTCAACGGATCTCGAAGCCCCGCAAGCGCTCGGGTCGCTCCCGAGACGTCTCGACCCGCGCCACCCACACGGCACGGGGCACGGGGCAAGGCAAAACGATCGTCGGCCCAGCGAGCGCCAACGCGCCGGACTGATCCCAACTGCTCCACCGCTAACCACCACCCCGCCTCCCGGCCAACCACGCTGAGCGCGACCGTGGCGCACTAGCCCATGGCGTACGCAAGACCTGACTTTTCCTGCAAACACGCCGATTCCAGAGAGGCGAACCGAGATTTGCGTACCCCACAGGGCTGTTGTCGACCTGAGCAACTGACCGCGGACACAAAACGGACACATCAGAAACGACACGCGCGACGTCTCGCGACGCATCCTAGAGGCGTCACTCGGCCCGATTTGCAGGAGAAACTGTGTCGCGAGTGATCGCGCGTGTACGCGCGTGACGCCAGAGAACCTCCATGGTAAGGAGGGGCTCGACGAGGTTGACCGTGGTCTCGGGCTGCCTGCAGAGTCCAAAGAGCAGGCATTCCGGATCGCGCGCAAAGTGCCTGAGCGTCTAATCGCACTTCGCGCGCGAGAACTTCAATACCGGGTGGAGTTCTAGATCGTTTGGTGCCCGACCCCTCTGCGGGTTTCCATGCTTGATGTCCCAGAAGCCGACGCCGGTGATCGTGACGTGCCCGTGTAGCTCAACCGGTGAACCGAAGGTTCCGTCGTAGCCGGTGCAGGCCTTTACGAACGCAGCGAACTTCTCGCGTGCCTCCTGCAGCAGCGGCGCGTACGTGGACGACTTCTGTGGCTCGCAGTTCGTGTTCGGGAACTCGATGATCATCGTGTGTGCCGGGTCGGCCTCGCCGTCGTGGTGGGGGTCGTGGATGATGACGTGGAGGTCGCCGTCGTCCTCGCGGAACGCCTGGTGGAGCGTGATGCGGACGCGGTAGCGCCTGAACTCAACCCGCGCGATCCTCCCCACCTTTGCGCTCACCTTGTCGGGGCGTGTGTCGTTCTCGCGCAGTTCGTCGACGGTCGTCGTCCTCGCGGTCTTGTTGACCTGATCGGCCTCGTCGTCGCTCAGCGTCTTGATCTGCCAACGTTCGTGACCGGCGCACTTCGAATGGCTCAGTAAGACCGACGGCGGTAGACGGTGCGAACCTGCAACGGCGCGCGCTGCCAGACCCGCCGTGGCTGCGGTCGACAGGCCAATCGCTATGAGCAACGCCGCGCGCACTCTGATCGAGGGTGCCACCGACTCTCGCGCGCGTCAACGCATAGCGTTGTGACTAATCAGCCGTGGACGACGTCCTCTTCACGACCCGACTTTTTGTGCCGTCCTCGTCGGTTACCCACACCGGGGCGGTGTAGTAGCCGACGCCGAAGACCGATCTTCAAGACTCCAACTACGTGCGACGACCGAGCATCCGGCGCGCAGCTCGTTATCTCTTTTCCAAGAGTTGCGCCACGCGCTGGCGTGACAGGCCGACTACCTGACCGATCAGGGTGAGCGTCGCACCCGCGTCGTGTGCTCGTTCGATCGCCTGCCTGAACTCGTCCCTGGTCTCGTCATAGGAAGCCTCGGCGGCCCGTAGACGCTCGGCGGCTTCTGCGGCTTCCGAGAGGAGACGAGGTAGCTCGGGCATCGGTTTCCGAGGACGCACCTGAACGGGGTTCGGCCCGATCCCGCGCCTCGCCTCCGTAAGAGTACTAGCTTTTTACGCTATATCTCTTGACAAGACCGCTAGGAGCGCGCACCATTGTTCTTGTCATCCGAGAGAGGGGGATGCGGGCGTCCACCAGACAACTCCTCTGCGGCAGGCAGGCCAAATACAGGAGGAGAGAGTTATGCGACGTGGGATCTTCACCGCAGTCCTGATGGCGACGCTCGTCCTGGCGGGCGGCGCACTCGCCGACGTTCCACCCGGAGCGACGCCGCTCGACGTGACCCCGGTCGTCGCCAGCGGCGGCTACGCCGCTCTCGACGGGGGCGGAGTCACCGGAGGGTGCTGGACAGTCACGAGCAGGGTCGGCCAGGACACTTCGACCGGCACCTACTTGCTCTACTTCAAGCCCGTCTGGTGCGGGAACGGAATCAGCATCACCGGCTACGACCTCAGTCGAGCCTGGCCCTACGTATCGGGGTGGTACTCGTTCGACGGCTTCGACGGCGCCTGGCTCGTCGGAGGCGGCTGGGGCGACTCGCACATCATGCCCCGCGCGCAGGGCCGCTTCTCCTGGCACCCGCCGATCATCGGCTACACCTCGTACAACACCGCATGGATCACGCTCTGGCTCACCGCAGGCGGCAGTGCGTTCCTATACGGGTACCAGGAATGAGCAAGATCCTCGCAGCGGCAGCGATCATCACCGCCTTCCTGTTCGGCGTCTCCGTGATCCTGCTCTGGACGAACTACCCCTGGGGCTGAAAGAGACGGGGCAGGGACCGCGTTCCCCCCTTGCCTTCCGTCAGGCAGCACTCGTCTCGATCAACGGTGCGATCGAGAGCACCTGGACTCCGTAGCTTCCCTAGGAGAACGAGCGGGCTCGCGCTTCGACCCCGGTACGAGCCCGCCCGTCTCACCTCGCCCCCCCAGCAAGACCCTCACTACCTTCCCACGCCGGAATCGTCGCTTCCGCGCGGGTCGACCGCCAAGGTCAGGATTCGGTAGACGCGCGTCCTGCTTCGGGCGCGGTACGCAGCTTGTCGTCGCGCGTGCACAGCTCGACAGGCAGGCGCAGCCGGGTACCAGCGGCGTGCTCCGAAAGCGGAGCTTCGGGGGCATCTTGTCGATTTGCGCGTGAACCGAGTTTCGCGACCCACGCGCTCGTAGCTGCTAGCGCTCGAGGCCCGCCACCTGCCACACGAGCGGGTGATACGCGAAACGTCCGCCGCCAGCCCGCGCTCCGCAAGCACAGCAAGCATCGCGGACGGCGGATGGGTAAAGGTCCGGAACTCCCTCCGCAGCAACCTGAAGACGAGGTTCTGGGCGGCGATCAACAGACACGAGACGGCGTTACGCGGCGGATAACTGAACACCAGCAAACGCCGAGTGCGTTCCGCCGCCGCCCCAACAGCCGCTCATAGTCCGGGTAACAACAGACCACCCGGTGCAACACGACGACGTCGGCCGCCTCCACGCCCTCCGGATCGACGGCGATGTCGTGCAAACGCCGCTCCGCGCGCCCCTCCAACCCCGCCGCGCGAAGCAGTGACGTCGCCTCCTCCTCATAGGCCGGTGAGAGCTCGAGGTTGACCGCGCGGGCGGCGCCCCGCTTCAACAGCTCAAGCTGGATCTCGCCGACGCCGCCGCCGACTTCGAGCACCGTCGCCCCCTCGATCCCGCGCAACTCGAGAAACGCGACCATCCGCCGCGCCGTTTCATCCAGTCCCTTCCTTCGGTAGCGCTTCGCTACGCGGCGAGCGAAACGCCGTGTGAAGAACCTGTCACAACCGCGCGGATTGCAGCAGCCCGCCACAGCAAGAGCCTACGCGCGTGGTCGACTCAACGCGCACGCGCTGTCGTCCCTGTCGGGTGCACCAATTCGGTTCCACCGGCAAATCCGCACGTCCTAAGCGGTCGAACCCAATCGGCACCCGCTACGCCTCACGGTCAGCACGCGGCGCGAGCATCTGGGGCATCAAAACTCGGTTCGCTTGGCACCCCACAGGCCCGAGCCGGTCGCCGCGCGCCAAGTAATCGGTCGCTGCGCGTAAGTAATAAGGAGAGCTCAGCGCCTCTGAGCCCGGCGGGTTGCAATTCCCGTCGCAGGCGAGCCGCAGGGTTCGCACACTCGATTTCCCTGCAAACCCCGGGGATCGGCGCCGCTGAACCAATTAACGCACCCTACGGGATTAGCCGAGCACTCGACACCGGTTCGCTTCCTGATCCGAGATCGCAAGTTCACCCGTGACTTCGACACCGTCTTCCGAAGCGAGGGGGTCGAGATCATCCAGACGCCCGTGCGAGCGCCGAAGGCGAACGCAGTCGCCGAGCGCTTCGTGCGTACCGTCCGCTCCGAATGCCTCGACTGGCTCCTTGTCCTCAACCGCCGACATCTCGAACGAGCGCTCCGGGTCTTCGCCGACCATTACAACGGCCACCGGCCGCACCGAGCGCTCAGCCTGACACCGCCCGACCCGAAGCAACCAACGCTCCGGCTCGCGATCTCATCGCGATCAGACCACGTAGAGCGGCGAGATCGGCTCGGCGGACTGCTGCACGAATACCACCTCGCGGCGTGAACCGGATTTCCGCACCCCACAGCGACCTTGACCGAGAGCTACCGCCAGCGAACATGTTGCACCGTGCCATATCAACCGTCCCGTTTTTCGGAATGGCGGGTAGTTATGAGCGCACGACGACGGCGCGGCCCGGAAATCAGCGAAATCCCTGATGCCACGCCGCACGCGCGGGAGGAACATCGGTAGTGCGCTAAGTCCGGATCGCAAAGTAGGGCGAAGCCTCACCGACAAGGTCGTAGGAAGAACCAACCGAACACCTTCTCGATGAGGTAGACGAAAGCGACACCGACTCAACGAAGGTCTAGAGAAGGGCCCGTGAAGACGGGCTCTTCTCCGTTCGTGAATCCAAGGACGGCTCGGGCGACGTTCCGAGCGCATGTTCACATCTCGAGAGGGGTGTGGTGGGTCAGTTTGAAAATCTGGCACGGCGCGCAGGCCCGAAGAGGGCTAGCCTTCGCACCAATCAAGGCAAGGCACGCCGAAGGAGGCACCCGATGTCCGTACTACGGTTCGACCCCTTCCGTGACTTCGATCGGCTGGTCGCCGAGCAGATGGCCGGGTTACGTGGTGCGCCGCGAAGC
>WNFU01003913.1_pt1 | contig 19309 bp, 13 predicted proteins | sample 5400121 | NCBI WGS metagenome assembly WNFU01 (sample SAMN13153360, study PRJNA577476) | soil metagenome | isolation source: 100 cm soil or saprolite under grassland replicate 1 | place: USA:California | collected 2016-06-15 | reverse complement strand
AGAGTCGCTGCCATGCAATCTCGAGCGTCGAGTGGTCGCAGCGGAGATTCCAGCAGCTCGAGCCGTCCTGAAATTACTGGCCATCCTTGACGATCTCGCGCGCGGAGCACCTGGTGTTCTGAAAATGTCGCAGCTCGCTGACCAAATCAAAAGTGGTTATTTTCGCTTGCGAACCGCAGATATTGAAGAGCTCGCCAGGCGTTTTACCGGTAGCTATTCGCACTTACTGCGAGACGCCGATTGTAAAGATGCAAAAGCCGAAGAGCGTCGTAAACGAGAATTCGGGATAGGACGCTGGGACCCCGACACTCTGGAAAATGTCATTGCTTATGTAGGTAGCGAACTGCGCCTCCCTGACTGGCTCGAGCGCTGTCGCAAGTTAATCACGCGTTTGCCCACAGCAGAAGCTACAAAGGAACTATTGCACATCGATTCAATCGAACCGAGTACCGATGATGACGACACCCAGATTGAAGACGCTGAGACTGTTCAAAAGGAAGATAAACAACTAGAGAAAAAGCGACGGCCGCAGCGCGATGTGCACCCGAGCACGATCGCCTGGGCAACACTGGTCATAAAGCACTTCGCCGAATCGATTCAAGCCGTACCTCATGAAGGTGAACCTGCGGAGCTACGTACTGCCCTGATGAAATTATTGGACCAGTTTCAGTTTCGCACGCAGGTAGCCAGGCCGTTGAAGCAGATTGAAGTCCACGAGTTACCCCGCTCAACATTAGACCTCAACGCCCTCGAAGCTTTGCGCCGTGCGTTCGTGACGACAGTAAAAAGTATTCAAATTACCCAGGGGCCGCAGAAAAGGACTCAATTAACTACTTTCATCGAAGAAATGCGCAGGTGTTTGGGATCCCAAACGGAAACGCTCGGCAGGGCTGACAGCAGCGGTTTGCGGGTGCTCGAGGTAACGGACGTTCGCGGCCTGCGTTTTCGCGCGCTCTTTATTGCCGGACTAGTCGAGGGCGGATTTCCGCTCAGCCCTTCACCCGATTGGATCTATCCCCACGAAGAGCGTGAGCGTCTTAAGCGTCATGGTCTGACGCTGGAAGACATTTCGCCGGATACACTATTGAAAGAAGAGCATTACTTTTACCAGGCAGCCTGTCGCGCCACTGAGCGCCTATATTTAACTCGCCCGCTGTTGTTGGAAGGCGACACCGAGACAGTCGCTTCTTACTACATTGATGAATTGCGCCGGGCTATCGCTCCGGCAACGATTCAGAAGGAACAGGTCGCGCGCCCGGATCATGAAGGTAAATATCTGAGTCGTGCTTCTGGCCCAAACGAACTCACCATTGGCTTGATCCGCCAGGAACAACGTCATCTTAGCGGCTTCGACAAAATGGGCTTGCGGCCTTATCCGCAGATCACTCGGTTTCTCTCTTTGGCACGCAATGATGGATTGGTGAGCGAATCAGCATTGGGCCGAATAGCAATAGAGCGAGAGCGCTCCGGACCATCCTTCGGCCCTTACGACGGACAGATTAATAATCCCGACCTGCTAGCACTGATCAAGCGAAGGTTCGGCCCCGATTTCGTTCACAGTGCGAGCGGATTCAGCACCTTCGGCAACTGCCCGTATCGTTTCTTCGCGCAACGGGTGCTGAAACTTGAACCTCGCGGTGAAGCCGCTCTAGACCTTCAGGCACTCGATGCCGGAAAGTTGCTGCATGATATTCTGCGAAGATTCTTTGAACAACATCGAGAAGAACGACTCGATACACGGAGCCGTGAAGAGCTAAAGCGCGAACTTTTGCAGATAGCGGATGAGGTTTTTGATCAGCATCAGGAAGTGGTGCCGCCTCTGAATCGACAGATTTGGAAACTCGATCGTGAGATCCGAAAGATTATTCTTGAACAGGTACTGCTTTTCGAACTTCAGCTTCAGGAAAAGACGGCAGACTTAGGCGTTAGGCCCGCACGTTTCGAACTGGCCTTCGGCGGAACGCGGTCAGCGGCTAAGGATCCGCATTCGACGGATGCACCGCTCGAATTGACGCGCTCGAATTTTGTTGGCGAAGAGAGAATGAGAATTAGCGGTCAGATTGATCGCGTGGATATAGCCCGCGACGAGACACTTATTGCCTACGACTATAAGTTATCAAAAGGCGCCAGGAAGGAAGACATTCTGGAAGGTCGAAGCCTGCAGATTCCTATATACCTGGATGCGCTGGAGAAATTGTTCTTTCCGGATCGGAAAATTGCGGGAGGTGGTTATTATACCCTTCGCGGCGGAACGGAGCGACGCAACACCGGACTGTATCGTGCGGCCTTTGCAGACTACCTGGCCTTGCAGGCGAAGAAATCGGTTTTTTCAGAGCCGGACTGGCACAAGTTTCGCGCAGAGGTTACGGCACGCATATGGGAGTTTCTGGACCGCATGCGCAGTGGAAGATTCACCGTAGACCCATCAGAGGGCGGTAAAACCTGCAGGTTTTGCGACTACAACGCTATGTGTAGATATGAAAAGTGGCGTATTGACGCGAAGCGGCGACAGTGAGCAAACAGCCGGTGCTTTAGGACTAAAGACCAAAGGCCTAAGCCCAAACACTTTCGATTTATGAAAGAAGCCTGCGAATTAAAACCAGAGCAGATTACTGCCGCACACACACTTGATCGACATGTATCAGTAACGGCTGGACCTGGCTCCGGCAAGACCACTGTCCTGGTCGCACGCTATCTTCACATCCTTCGGCAGAACAAGAACTTGCACATCGATCAGATCGTTGCCATAACTTTTACCAATCGGGCCGCTAACGAGATGCGCCAACGATTGAGAAAAGATCTCGAGTGTATATTGCGAAATTGTTCGGGCCCCGAACGTCAACGATGGATGAGATACAAGCGCACTCTTGATGGAGCGATAATCACAACCATTCACGGTTTCTGCGCGCGACTGTTGCGTGAGTTTCCGGTTGAAGCACGTGTTGATCCAGAGTTTCTTCTGCTCGACAGTCATGATGCGGCAATACTGCTCGAAGCTGCAGTAGAGGAGACTTTGACCGAATTCATCAGCCGGGAGCGTGAACTCATTTCGCAGCTCGCGGTCGGTTTCGGCCGCGGGAAGCTCGCCGCAGCGCTCGGCCAACTGTATTCAGATGTCCGCGGCCAGGGACTGAACTTTGACGAACTGCAGCAGCGAACTCTCGCCAGCCACGCTTCAACCGAAAATCACAAACAAGCGTTGGCGGCACTCGACCAAACCATGAATGAGCTTATTGGTTGCGGCCGGCTTCCTCTCGCTGCCGAAGCCAAACGCGGCTATGCGCGTTCAAATTGGTCAGCTCTCCGTCGATTGCTGCAAGCCGAACAACCTTCCCTTGCTGAATACTGCGATGCGATAGAAAACTTCAGAGCTTCAGCCCGAATGTCCAGAAACAGCCCTGTCGGCCCACTGATCGACCGCCTCGATGAACAATTGTGGGGAGCAGAGAAAAAAGGTCCGTTGGGAACGGTGCCGCAAATCTGTTTCGATCGCTTTGCAAAAGAATACGCCCTGGAAGTAATTCACGTGCTTAAGGAGGTCGAGTGGCGCTACCGAGAAAAGAAACAGAGTCTCGCAGCGCTCGATTTCGATGACCTTCAGCTTCGCGCGCTCCAGTTACTGGATCAACCTTCAGTGCTGGCGCGCGCCACGCAAAAGTATCTTTTTTTTCTGGTCGATGAATTTCAGGACACCAACTGCATTCAGCGAGATCTAATGCACAAGCTGACGCTGGAATTGGGAACATCGCGCGCCAACCTTTTCATCGTCGGCGATCAAAAACAGTCGATCTATGGGTTTCGCGGGGCAGATGTAGACGTTTTCCAGCAAACGACGCAGGCGCTCAAAGCTGCAGGCGGGATAGAGCAACCTTTGCATCTAAACTTCCGCAGCCAACCTGCCCTTATCGATTTTTTCAATCAACTCTTCGAGCGATTGTTTCAACCCCTTGAGAAAATGCGGACCGAGCATCTTGGCGAGCTTGGCTTTGTAACCTTCGAGCCGGGCAAAGAGCAGCGTGAGCAGGAGCTTTCCACGCCGGCCATCGAACTATTGATCGACGCGAAATCTCAGGAGGAGGACGATCCGAAGGTTCAACGAACCCAGGCGGAACGCGACGCCGAGCAGGTGGCACAGCGAATTATTTCCCTCATTCAGCCGGGCACGGAAACAGGGCCAGCGACGAACGGCGGGAAGGGCGTCGCCGATCGACTACGCTATAGCGATATCGCTCTGCTGTTTCGGGCCATGACCGACGTGCGAACTTATGAAGCCGTGTTTCGCAGCGCCAATATTCCTTTTCAGACCGTTCAAGGCAAGGGTTTTTACGAGCGTCAGGAAATCTCGGATCTGATTCAATTGCTGCGCTTTCTGGATAATAAGACGGACGAGATTGCGTTGGCTGCCGTTTTGCGGTCCCCCATTGGCGGAGTTTCCGATAATGCTTTGCTCGCACTGCGCTGCGCCCCCTGGCTTAATGAGACCGAAAAGCAAACCATCGCTGGACACTTCAGTCATCCCCGAAAGCTCTTTTACGCGATTCGGCATCATTCCGAAATTTCGTATTTGGACCAGGAAGATCACGACCAACTTGACCGCACCAGTGAGTTGTTGGGCAAGTTGATCGAACGACGCAACCATTACCCCATTGCTAACCTGCTGCGCTTCGCGGTCGAAGAATCCGAGTACCTGACCATAATTGCTGCAAATTTTGATGGCGCCCAACGACTAGCAAACGTGCAGAAGTTGTTTAGTCTAGCCGAGAGATTTGCACGTTCCGGTGCTCACCTGGTTCGTGACTTCGTCCGTTACGTCGAGGAGTTTGAAGCTATTGGTAGTCGCGAGGGCGAAGGACAGATCGATGACTCCGCAAATGCCGTACGGCTAATGTCAATCCACCAGGCGAAAGGTCTGGAGTTTCCGGTAGTGGTGATCCCAAATCTTCACCATCGCAACTTAAAGCCTCAGGAGCATTGGTACGCTCTTGACCGTCATCGTGGCCTGACACTTAAAATACCCGATGGACGAGGCAAGCAAATCGCCGGGCTCACGCTTGAGAATTTTCGTGAGCGTGCTAGGCTGCGTGAGCATTTTGAAAGCGTGCGGCTGCTCTATGTTGCGGCGACGCGAGCAAAAGATCGGCTGATCTTGTCTGGAGTCACTGAAGCACTCTCAAAATTGAGCGGCGCTGCGGACACTTGGCTAAAGCTCATCTGGCAAAGTCTAGAATTAAATGCCAATAAGAGCTGTCTCGTTCGTTTGGGCGGCCGTGCTCAGCTCGCAATCACGGTAAACCTCGCAGAGCACCCATTACCACACGCCACCTCTGTCACAGAGAATGCTGAAGAGTGGCCAACGAAAGAGGCGGAATCGTTGCTGGCAGCTTTCCCGTTGCTAACACCAGTCACCGGTGAACCTGCACGGACACTTCACCATTTGAGCGTTTCCCAGCTCGTGAACTATCAGCGTTGTCCGCGGCAATATTATTTCGACCGCTTGCTCAAGGTACCTACATCGGAGCAGATGGCAGTCTGGAATAGCGCCGAGGCCCCTGAACCGCCAGCGAACTTGACGGCCACTCTGAAAGGGGCGGTGATTCATCGTTTCTGCGAAACGTTCTTGGAAGGTGACAATCTACCCGAACGCCTGGAACGTAGTTTTGACGATGTCTTGAATTCACGACGCGCGCAACTGGCAGATCGACTAGTCGATATAAACAGAAATGAGGCTTTACAAGAGCTTTTACCTCTGGCCCAAAACTATCTTTGCAGTCCCGTTTTCGAGCGAGTGATGCGAGCGCGCAGCATGTCCGCTAATTCATCTACCTGGCCAGCAAGGTCAGCAACCGAGGTGGGGTTATGGAGCGAACTCTCTTTTTGCCTCAGGCGAACTGGCACAGTGCTCACCGGAACAATTGATAAACTTCTCGTTTTAGCGCAGGACGGTAATGCTTTTGATATCGAAATTATCGATTTCAAAACAAATCGCTTAAGAACCAAAACCACCGCCGTGCGAACATCGCAGAATTCCCGCGTGGGCCAACCACCGGGAAACCACTTAGCTCCTTCAGCGAAAATTCGACCGCACTCTCGGAGGGTACCGAAAGCCCCCACAGGATCCGCGAATCCTCAGCAATATTTCTTTGAGTTTTCGCACACGAATTCATGGGGCGAGCCACTACTCGAAAGGGACGAGCTATCGATTGAGGATGAGGTTCAAGTGGTTGCCGCCGATTACCAACTCCAGATGCAGGCCTATGCTCTTGCAGTTCGTGAGCTGATACCAGACTTTTCCAGTGACAATCTAAGAGTTCGAGCGACACTCCATTTTTTGCAGCCGGGGATTGAATTCCAGTTAAAGCCGGAGCTGCTGGAGGCTAACACGTGCGCACGCGCAGTGGATGCTGCAATCGATCTGATGATTTTTTCCTCAGAGCCAACCGACTTCTTAGTTCGGCCTGCTCCGCATTGCCGAACGTGCAACTTTTTAGAGTTCTGTGCAGCTGGTCAGGAACAGTTAGCGGCCACGCGATGTGCAGCATGATGGAAGCTCGATTCTGCGACCATTAGCCCATCCTAATTTCAGGGCACGCATGTATTTTCAAGGCTGATTAAATGACTGAACAAACGAAAGTAGACATAGGGGCAAGAGCGCCGGACTTTAGTCTTCCTGACAGCGAAGGTACCGAGTGGCAGCTATCGAAACGGTTGGGCAAGGTCGTGGTTCTTCTTTTTTATCCCGGAGACGAGACTCCCATCTGTACGCGTCAAATGTGCTCGGTGCGGGATCGGTGGGACGATTACTCGTCAACCGGGGCAGAGATCATAGGAATTTCAACTGATTCGATCGAGTCGCATAAGAATTTCGTTGCCAATCACAAGCTGCCGTTGCGCTTGCTGTCCGACATTGGTGCTAAGGTCGCGAACCTCTACGGCGCACGATCGCTGATTCCCGGCAAGGTTGCGCGATCCGTTTTCGTGATTGACCGAGAAGGCATCATTCGTTACAAAGACGTGCGGCCACTGGGCCTTTTTCGACCCAGAGATGACCAGACCATCAAAGCGATTGAGGCGGCGAGTGGTCGGGGTTAGGGAACTGCAGCGCAAAGACGGACCATGGGGATGTAGCGGGACATGGTTCTTCGCAGTGTTCCTTCCTCCTACTTCGCTTGCTCAGACCTCGAACGCCGCTATAATCGCTGATATAGAGAGTGCAAGGAGAAATTTGGAATGGCTGAGAACATCAAATGTACCCATTGCCGTGAGAAACGGCCGGCGCTTCCCTTTGCTCCATTTCCGAATGAACTTGGTCAACGCATCGCAGCTGAAATCTGCCAACCATGTTGGAGCGAGTGGCTGCAGAAGCAGAGTCAAATCATCAATCATTATGGTCTGGATCTTTCCAATCCAGACGCACAGAACTTCCTCTTCGACAATATTAAAGGCTACCTCTTTGGTGAGACGCCTCAGGTAGCCGAAATCGATACCTCCAAAGAAGGCATGGTTAAATGGTAAGTGGGATTTCTTCATCTGCGCTAAAAACAGAACCAGACTAACTTTCGGCCCGTCTCTTGCTTTGTCGTGGTTCACCTGTAAGAATCTAATTCTCCCGAGCCTTTCTTCCTAAAGCCCCAAACAATTGTGTTCAGTGTGCCCGGTCGGCCACTGGCGTGTTTTGATTCGGACGTATGCTTTTCGAACTTTGTCCGTTGAGGAAAATAGGAGGTTGTCGGAAGAATGAAATACAAATTTGCAGAAATTCTGGCGACGGTGGCCTTGGTGCTATTCTTTATGGGCTGCAATAAAACCAGTGAAAATGCTAATACAGCAAATGCGCGAGCGAATGCTAATGAGAATATGGCGAACGCAAATTCCAATCGGGTCGCAGCCAATGTGAATACGAATGGGAATGCCAATACAAGCGCTCGGGCGCCCACACGTGAAGAATATGAACGCAACAAGGAGCGCTATCAGCGAGAAGCCAAGAATGCCGGTCGGAAAGTGGGCACTGGACTCAACGACGGTTGGCTATGGGTCAAGGCTCGGTTTGATCTGGCAGCGGCGGACGACCTGAGAGACTCCACGATTAATGTAGATGTTGATAACGGCGTGGTCACGCTGGCGGGAACGGTAGCGAATGCCGCTCAAAAAGCGAAGGCGGAATCGGTGGCCAAATCAATAGACGGCGTAAAAAGCGTCAAGAACATGCTCAAAGTTTCTGCCTCAGGAAACGCGAATACGGCAAACGCGAATGCCAATGCAAAGGCTCAGGCGAACCGCAAGTCGGCCAAGCCATGAGTAGCAAATAGCAATTACCGGCGGCGGCAAAAACGGAGGGTGGCTCAACTTATGGGGTCGCCTTCCTTTTGTTACCGTAGCAGGGAATGAGGTCAGTACCACCTCGCGATAGAAGCTGTGTGAAAACGCGAATTGCAATGGGATGAGGTCAGTACCGTCACGCGGTAGCGTCGGGTCAACCTCACCGATCAGAATGCGGCGGCGGAACATTCACCCGACGCTACCGCGTGACGGTACTGATGACCTCATGTCACTATGGCCCGTGTGCTGCTTGACCTTAATGAGAACTGTCAATTCCCACCAACGGAGTAGCGGGTGGGTTTAATCTCCAGTGTGTCATTCCTCAAGAGCTCATTTGCGTAGGAGTGGTCGTCTCCTTCGAAATACCGCTCAATGTTTACTGTTGCGGTGCTTCTACGTTAAGCTTGCGCACTTTTCATTTGGCATAACCCAGGAGGATCCCCCTTTGTTACGAAAAGAGGCTTTGTTATACGTCCGCGGTGTCCTGCTGCTCATCGGGCTGCTTTTCGTCTCTGCCGCTAGTTACTCTCAGACAAAACTCCTGCGGTTTCCGGACATACATGGAGATCGCGTCGTTTTTACCTACGGTGGCGATCTTTGGATTGCAACCACGGCTGGGGGCCAGGCAATTAGACTAACCGCTCATCCGGGAATCGAAGTATTTGGAAAATTTTCGCCGGACGGTAAGTGGATTGCCTTTACCGGCCAATATGATGGCGATGAACAGGTTTACGTAATTCCCTCGACTGGCGGAGTACCTAAGCAGTTGACATTCTATCCCGCCAAAGGACCATTGACGCCTCGTTGGGGCTGGGACAACCAGGTTTATGGTTGGTCCAAAGATGGACAACGGGTCTTTTTCAAGTCGCTTCGTGACTCCTGGTCCTTGCCTCTCGCACGACTATTTTCGGTCTCTGTGGCGGGAGGTCCGGCTGAACCATTGCCGATGCCGGAAGCCGGGTCAGGTGACTTCTCTCCCAATTCTTCAGAGATGGTCTATTCACCGCAGTCTCGCGACTTTCGTCCGGAAAAGCGATATGGCGGTGGCCAGGCCAATGCTCTCTACATTTTTGATTTAAAGACTTACTCCAGCAGAAGAATAAGCGAAGGCCAACGCGCGGCTCGCGACCCACTCTGGATAGGCAACACGATCTACTTCAATTCGGATCGTGACGGACACTTCAACCTTTATGCTTACAATGTTCCTGATGGAAAAACGACTGAGTTAACCAGCAACAAAACCTGGGACATTCGCTGGCCCAGCTCCGATCACCAGGAGAAGATCGTCTATGAGCTCAATGGTGAACTTCAAGTGCTCGACATAAAGACCCAAAAGAGCACGGCCATTTCTATCAATGTGCCGGATGATGGGTTGGCGCGTCGACCAGGTCGCATTTCAGTGGCGGCGAATATCGAGACATATGAACTGAGTCCAAAAGGTGAACGCGCGCTATTTGCGGCCCGGGGAGATATTTTTACTGCCCCGATTGAGAAGGGCCCGACGCGTAACCTTACCCACACCTCCGGGGCCCACGACAAGTGGCCCAGCTGGTCTCCTGATGGAACCCAGATTGCCTTTATTTCGGATTTGAGTGGAGAAGAGGAGTTGTACCTGGTGGCCCAGGACGGCGCAAAGCCTGCGGAACAAATCACCAGAGGCGGCGCCGCCATGCGCTATCAGCCGGAATGGGCGGCTGATGGCAAGCGAATAGCTTTTGGCGATAAAGACGGCAAGCTCTTTGTTGTCACGCTGGCAGATCGTAAGGTCAATGAAATTGTGGACTCCCCGCGCGGTCAGATACGCGATTACGTCTGGTCACCCGGCGGCAATTATCTGGCGTTTAGTATGGTTAGGAATGGCAATGGCTTTTCCTCTGTCTATGTTTGGAGTGCCGACGACGGGAAGGTCCAAAGGGTTACCGACGAAATGTTTAGCTCCACCAACCCCGCATGGGATCCTCAAGGTAACTACCTTTATTTCATCAGCGATCGCGAGTTTGCCCCACAGATTTCTCAAATCGAATTTAACTACGCCACTAACCGACCCGAGGGCATTTACGCTTTGGCGCTCCGCAAAGATGTGAAACATCCATTTCCGCCCGAGAGCGATGAAGTGACACCGGTAAAATCAGACAGCGATAAGGCCAAGACCGGAAATCAACCTGCTGAGGCGAAGCCGGAACCGGACAAGGGGTCCACACAACTGCAGAACGAAGGAAAGACTGAATCAGCCAAGGCTGTGGTCCGGCTGGTGATCGACTTTGATGACATTTCCCAGCGTGTCGCGCGCGTACCGATTGCGGCTGATAATTACGGCGGACTCTCGGCAAAAGCGGGACATCTTCTCTATGTGGTCGGCCCTGCCTTCTTCTATGGCCGGCAAGCCGATCGTCCTCCTCAGTTGCATATTTTTTCCTTTAAGGATCGCAAAGAGACTACGTTGGCCGAGGACATTCGCGGCTATGCTCTGGCCGCCGACGGTTCAAAAGTGCTGGTCGGCCAGGGACAGACCTTCAATCTTTATGATGCCACCCCGCAAGGTGACAAAACGAAGAAAACTGTTTCCACTGCCGGACTGGTAGTCGATCGTGTCCCCGTAGAAGAATGGAACCAAATCTTTAACGAGGTATGGCGACGTTATCGCGACTGGTTTTATGTCTCCAACATGCATGGATACGATTGGGCCGCCCTTCGAGAACAATACAAGCCACTCTTGCAATACGTAGCGCACCGCTCAGATCTCAACTACGTCATCAGCGAAATGGTCTCCGAGTTGACCATTCAACACGCCTATATTGAAGGCGGAGACTTCCAGATTCCGCCCCGCCCCCGGGTGGGCTTGCCCGGGGCCCGTTTTGAACTCGACAAGCAAGCAGGCCGCTATCGCATCTCCAAAATCTTTGCTGGAGAGAATGAAGAAGATATTTACCGCTCTCCGCTGACGGAGATTGGGGTGAATGTAAACGTCGGGGATTACGTCCTGGCGATTGATGGTGAAGAACTAAAATCAGATGACGATCCGTATCGGCTGCTGAGAAACAAAGCAGACAATCCCGTGCAACTCACTGTCAATACAGTTGCTGGTTTTCAGGGCGCCCGCACCGTCTCGTATCGCCCGATCATTGATGAGGGCAACCTGATATACCTGAACTGGGTGAATCAAAATCGCCACAAGGTGGACCAGGCGACGAGTGGACGCGTTGGCTATATTCACATCCCTGACATGGGGGCGAACGGCATTCGTGAATTTATCAAGTGGTACTATCCCCAGATCCGCAAGGAAGCACTAATAGTTGACGTGCGGGCAAATGGTGGTGGCAACGTTTCGCGCATGCTTATTGAGCGTCTACGCCGTAAGCTGTTGGCGCTCAACTATTCCCGCACTAACGACGAAGCGGATACGTATCCCGATGCTGTTTTTATCGGACCAATGGTGGCGCTTTTGGATGGAAACTCGGCCTCAGATGGAGATATTTTCCCGGCCATGTTTCGGGAAGCTGGGCTTGGTCCATTAATCGGCAAACGCTCCTGGGGAGGTGTCGTCGGCATTGCCAATCGTGGACCGCTAATTGATGGTGGAAACATCTTTGTGCCTGGGTCCGGCTTCGCCAGCAAGAGTGGCGAATGGATCATAGAAGGACACGGAGTGGATCCGGATATCGAGGTCGACAATGATCCGAAGTCCGAGATTGAGGGACGCGACCCGCAACTGGAGCGCGGCATTAGCGAAATCATGAACCGCTTGAAGCAAGCGGTCCGTCTGCCCGCTAAACCAGCGCCGCCGGTGAAAACAATTAAGTAACATCAGGTCCTACCGGTGAATATGGTGTTCTCGGCGACAAAGCACAGGCCATTGCCGAACGGATCCTGAGCATAGAATGACCGTTCTCCCCATGGTCGAGTGACAATCCCCCCTGCACTCTCATCGTGTACATCCTCTTGTGAAAGACAGCCTAACTCCCGGGCGCGCCGATGGAACTCTTCGATTTCTCTCACTGAGAAGTAGATATAATCGGGTAAGGCGTTCGCCGTTTCTCCTCCGGGCGTAGGATCTACCAGTGCGAGGATCACTGGACCACAGTCGAAGTAGTGACGTGACCCGCGTATCCTCCTTCCCTCCAGGCCCAGGAGTTGGGAGTAGAAATCGGCCGCTTTATCCAAGTCAGAAACTTGCACGACTATGCGGAATAAAATGGGAGTGTCAGTCACTTTCAACCTCCGTTGACTTGTTCTATAAATTCGAGATGCTACAAGGCGAAATGCTCCTGCGGCAAGAGCAGGGGATGGTGGTGGTGTCCTAATTGGAAATCTCTGCGCAACCTCAGCGTTCTCAGCGTCTCTGCGTAGTACTTACTCTGGCAGCTTCGCTATTGATGCAGTTTCGCAAATGCCTGAGCCGGCGACGATGCTCTCATTGGGCACGGGGCTGGCAGGGATCGCCGGCAAAGTGCGCAAGCGGCGTAAGGAGGAGTTTTTGTCAAATGTTGTGTATGGGAGCATCAGGCGGCGATTCCTTGAGTGCCCTCTTGTAGTCCGTCTTTGAACTTCACACCCGCAATCACCTGGGCCAACAACGCATGGCCTTTCAGGGTGCGCCAGTTTTGTTCCGCGGTCTTTGTCAACTTGAAAGCCATCGCCAGCATGCCGGCGCGCGCCACGCAGCCCCGCGTCTTGGTGGTGCGCAATCGCACCGTCGCGAAGGTCGATTCGAGGGGGTTGGTGGTGCGCAGGTGCAGCCAGTGCTCAGCCGGAAAATCATAAAACGTCAACAAGCTGTCGCGATCCTTGGCCAGACACTCGGTCGCTTTCGGATACTTCGTTCCCTAAGTTGACAAGAAGTTATCAAAAGCCTGCTCCGCGTCCACGCGACACTCGGCCAGCCAGATCTCGTGCACGTCCGCCTTCGCTTTGGCTGGCAGTCCTTGCGGTAGCTTATTGAGCACGTTCATGGTCTTATGCACCCAGCAACGTTGCGCCTGCGTCGTGCCGAAGACCTGCGGCAGCGCTTTCCAGAAGCCTAGAGCGCCAGCGCCAGTCGCCAGCTTGGGGTCCATTGTGAGGCCGCGTTGTTTCAAGTCCAGCAGCAACTCTTTCCAGGACTGTTCCGACTCACGATAACCATCGCTCATCGCCAGCAACTGCTTCTTACCGTCCGCGGTGGCCCCAATTACTACTAAAAGGCACTGACTGGCGTCTTCCAACCGCACTCCAAAGTGCACCCCATCAACCCCCAGGTAGACAAAATTCTTGCCCGTCAAATTCCGCCTCGACCACTGGGCGTATTCTTCTTTCCACACCTCTTTCAGCCGGCTGATGGTCGCCGCCGAGAGTCCCGGCGCGTCCTGGCCCAACAACGCCGTCAGCGCGCTCGAGAAGTCGCCCGTCGAGAGTCCTTTCAAGTACAACCAGGGCAGCAGCTCTTCGATACTCTTCGTGCGCCGCAGGTAACGCGGCAGGATGCTTGAGCGGAACTTGATCGTCCCTTGTCGATCGCGCACCCGCGGCGCTTTCACCGGCACCTCTCCAATCCCGGTTTGAATCGTGCGCGCCGGTAAATAACCGTTGCGCACCACTCGTTGTCGCTCCCGCTCGTCTTTCAACTCGCCATGGCGCGCCACGAACTCCGCCACCTCGGCTTCCACCGCCTGCTGTAACAACTCCCGCGCCCCGCTGCGCAACACCTCAGTCAGCGCGTCCGCCACCGGCAAGGCGATCCCTGGATTCCGATACTCAACTAGGTTATCTTCTTTCACGGCGTATTCCTTCTTAGTAATAAGGTTGATGGTCGTCAGAAAACTCATCAAGAATACGCCACCTTCTTCCTCCCCTCATACACAACTTTCGAGTTTAACTCGAGCTCGGCTCTGGTCCGGATGCGGAGCTCAGAAAAAAGCGGCGAACCCCTGATGCGAGTTTTCGCTTAACTCTCAGCTTCCACCGATAAAGGTTGTCAAAGATCAAGAAGACGGCGCTTGCGGCTCTAGTCACTTGCGGGACCGCTGACCAAACGCGGGCCATTCATCGGTTGCAGCGCGAGCGGCAAACGCTCGAAGGGTTGCTGGCGCGGCGCGATCGCGACCACATTCTGACTGTGCATCGTAACGCGCAGCGGCTCTTGCGCCCGGTGCACATCACTAATCCCTTCGCTCGTGAGTTGACCTTCCTTGACGACCAGACCAGGACCCGGAGAGATCATCTCAAGTACCTCACGCTCATCCGCAGCATCGCGCTTCTTCATCAGTATCAGCGGCTCCACCAACTATCCTCTCTGTTTTCCTATGGTGCATAAGGATCGGGCGTCCCGCATGCTTTGATGATCTTCGCATAGTCAGCTTTGTCTTTCGCGGAAACCAACAGATCATGAGGATGCGAGAACATGTCCGGCTTATTTATTGTAGCCGCAGCCGCGCCGGTTAAGAGGTTACAGTAATCGTCACGGTATTTGAGGTTAATGGGTGAGTCCACACTCCAATCGGCAAAGCTTTGCGCTCTGCTTCCGTCCACGATAAGGCTTCGATCTCTCGATATGTTGCTGTAAGTCGGTACCGTCCGGGTCGCAGTTTTAACGGAATATCTTCCTTTACTCCGAAGATCGTCCCAGGCCGAAGCTGTGTGTAAGCTGACGCTAACTTCTCATTGATGCCCGTTCCATGTTTCCATATCCAGCTACCACCGCCACCTCCAATGCGAACTTCCCGGTTCTTTTGGTCGCAGATTGTTAGCTTCACATCGTGAAGCTCGCTCGTACCCCAAAAACCAAGCAGAATATTTCCTACGTAATACGCGTGTTCTCCGAAATTCTCCAGGTAAGCCAGCACTATGACGGGCTCGCCCGTTCTGTAACTTCTCTTTGAGGTATCGAGAACCAAGCGGATTGGAAATGAGGGATTACTCTTCTTCGTTCGGGGGCAAACCTGTGAGTAGATCTTGTTTGGAAGCAGACAGAGCACAAGAGCTACAAGAACAGCACAAGTGTGATTTCTCTTGAAGCTGCCATTCTCATAGTTATGGGTTCGCCGTGCCACAAGCTTTCGTGATTCTGACATAGTCCTCTTGATACCCTCCAGTGTAGCCCTTCAGACGATTCAGTTCATGAATGAACAACGTCGCTTGCTGAGACAGATTCTCGCTGAAGAAGCGATTGGTTAGATAAATATTTTTCGGTGGAACTGTTCGTCCATTTATTGACGCGAAGGGGGCGCCTTCGGAATAGGCAAAGAATCCACTTGGGTTACTAGCCTCACTTCTGGCTATATTCGCCGCCTTAGAGTACAGCCCTGCTGTCCCTTTATAGCTTGGACTTAGGGTGTTCGCATTCAACACATTCGCCCTCCTCAAGAGAGATTGTGCGTTCTTGAGACCTCCCAATAACTTCGCACAATCAGGATTCTGAAGGCGGTTCTTCACGTCCTTCTTAGTATCTTCAACTTGTTTCTGCTGACCCGAGCTAAATTGCCCACCAATCTGGCCCGCAGCTAGCGCGCCCGCGAGACCCAAGGAGGCAATATCCGCTGCCAGTGATAGTCCAACTGTCGCTCCCTCTAAGGCAGCAACACCTCCAGCTGCAAAAGCGGCGTTGGTCGCTGCAATGGCCGCGGCTCTGGCCGCAACCTCCTGCTCCGGTCGCCGCCGTCTGCAAGACCGGTGCTGTTGCTGCGCCTGCGGCGCCACTGGATGCGCCAGACGAGCCCCCGCCCAAAAAACCAAAGATCGAGTTAGGATAATAATGAGCGATCACGATGATCGCCACCGCTAATGCTATCTGAAACCACTTACTGGTTACGATCTTCTTTATCGCTCGCCACAGCTTGCCCCAGAAAAGGCCAGTTGGGTCCATGCGATTGATTGGATCATTCGCGACGTAGCTGTACATATTGAGCGACTGAGGATCAGTCAATGAAGCAGCCTGCATGCCGATGGGGTCAACCTGGGTGAACCTGCCTTGTTGTGAGTCATAGTGACGATTCACGGCGTAATCTAGACCGGTCATTGCTGAGCGGTCATAGGAGGTGAAGCGGCGGTTCGTCGCGCCTGTGGATTCGTTATCGAGTGCAGTTCCAAAAGGCAACGCCGCTCCATTGCTTACTATCAGGTGACTGAATACCTACTACTTCTTGCTGAACCCATCGTCACAATAAAAACTGTCAATGATCCGGTCAAAGGACTTAGCGGCGTCCTCTGATTTGACGCGGTACCTTGCCATACCCGAAAGAAGGCTGGTCCATCGCCAGCGATCTCCAATTTTTGACCGTCCCCGGAGATCCGCCCCTCTCCCTGTCTCGCACGTCCAGGAACGTTCTGTGAATTCACTGGAGGAGATCAATAGGTCATCTGGCGGATATCCGCTCGACACATTCAGACCGAACCACACTTCCAATAAGTCATGTTTATTCTTTCGATCGTAAATAATGTACAGTTGATAATCGGTGTCCTGAACCTTCTTCAGCATCATGCCTTTGGGCACAGCTAACTTCGACTCATCTCCAATGTACCTTTCCGCTCGACCTGCGATCTGGTGTGAAGGTACTTTCCATTCAGATTGCGCGCTCTCTTCTAAAACGATTTGTACGATCGTCGTTGTCGAGTCTAAAATTTTAGATAGGGGCCTAAAGCCTGGATGCCTAAAGAAGACAACCCGTCCATGAGCAGGCAATCTGAAAAACCCACTGGCATCGGTTTTCGTCTGCACACACGGTTCACATTGACTGGTGACAGAAACATTAGCCAAGGATATGCCTGACTTTGATCTGACAACTCCAGTTAACTCGGTGGCAGAAGTTAACATACTTAAACCGAGCACCAGCAGAATGCTAGAAAGCAAACACCCGGCCGACCGTCTCAATAACATACAAAGACTTTTTTCCTTCGCCTTACCCGTTATTATTTCCTTCATACATGACCCAAACAGTCGCGCATCAAGTACAGCCATGTGCTTTCAGCACATCACTGATTGGCTGAGTGTTAGTCGAGGTAACTGTAACTCCCAATTTCGCCGCGAGCGCAGCGTCACCAAGCCCGGTAAAGGAATGTAATGCTTCATGCAGGATAGTAGAGCCTCTCAGTCCCAGCCCGGTGAAAAAGACACCGCTGCGGGAAGCAACTGTCGATCCTCCGTAAGTTGCGGTCATTGCTCCTAGTCCTGGGTGATTTGCTGCATAGTGTTGTACGGTCTCAACGCTACCGGGCAGCAAGCCAGCCTGTGCTAGCGTTATAGTTGAATGCAGTGCGTCGTATAGTCTCTGCAAAGATAGAGCTTCTTCCAATTTCTCAAAATTTAAATTCGGAACGTTGCCGCGCATGAACAGGAAAACTCTGCATTTGGAGGATGTCTCTATTTTCCTGTGTACCTTGTCTTTCGCTTTATCGTATTTTTGTTGCGCTTTTGCGCTTAGATTCGCTGCGACGCCGGCAACTTGTACGCTTGCCAACCCCAAAGATACAGCCGTCGCTATTCCGCTACTTACGGCTGCTCCTTCTAGAGCTGCCATTCCTCCCGCAGCAAGAGCTTGCTCGGCAGCGAGTTTTGCCGCTTCCCTAGCCGCTCCCGTCAATGCCGCGTGAAGGACGGGTGCGGATCCCGCGTGGGCGGCAGATGCTCCACCGCCTAAGCCAAAGATTGATCCCGGATAATAGTGAGCAATAACAATAATCGCTACGGCAATCGCAATTTGAAACCACTTACTGGTTACGATCTTCTTTATCGCTCGCCACAGCTTGCCCCAGAAAAGGCCAGTTGGGTCCATGCGATTGACCGGATCATTCCCGACGTAGCTGTACATATTGAGCGACTGAGGATCAGTCAATGAAGCAGCCTGCATGCCGATGGGATCAACCTGGGTGAATCTTCCTTGCTGTGAGTCGTAGTGGCGATTGACGGCATAGTCGAGACCGGTCATTGCCGAACGGTCATAGGAGGTGAAGCGGCGATTCGTCGCGCCTGTGGATTCGTTATCGAGTGCAGTTCCAAAAGGCAACGCGACCTGTTCCACGGCCGTGGTGCCCATCGGGTTTGTCTCGGCAGCAGTGGTGATCACTCGAGTGCCCAAGCGATCCGGATGGTGATAGCGAACTGCCTCGCCGCCGCTGCCGTTTGGCTCAAGCGTGGAGAGCAGTCTGGCGCCCAGATAGATGTAAGACTTGGACCATTGCGGAGCGGTTGGCGATGCGGGTGTTTCGCTGTATTCCGCGATTACCGCATCACCGTCTGTTGCATAGTAGGTGCGGTAGTTGGAAGTATCATCACCGTCTTGCGTGATCAGGCGCTGGTTATCATCGCCATAGGTGAATGCCTGAATCGTGTAGTTGTAATCATCCCTCACCTTCACCAAGCGATTCGCCGCATCATACTGAAACTTCTGCGCGGAACCATCGGCACGCACGATGCGCGTCTGATTTCCCGCCGCATCGTATTGGAATCCCGCCGTAGTGATGCGATTTGTTGCGGAATCAAATGCCAGGCTAGCCAGACCATCAGTGGGTATGGGGGCCGATGATCCGGTGCTGCCAGGACAAAGAGTGCTCACCTTAGTGGCAAACTCGGTACTCTGCTCAAAGCCCGCTCGTACTGCGTCGCGTCCAATGCTATTAACCAGACTTTCCCAGCTACTCCAGCCGCCAGAGTCTGGGTCGCGTTGCAGATAGGCCCAGTAGAGGTCGTAAACAAACCAGTGATTGTCACGGTTTCGATTGGCATACTCCGGTGATTTGAAGAGTTGCCGCCCCATGTAAATGGCCGTGGCAACCTCCTGCGACTGGCCCTGGTAATAGGCTTGCCGCAGTTGATCAGTCCACGACTGCAGTTCTACTGCATTCGGTTGGCGAGCAAGCGCCCCTTGATAGAAGTTCTTTACAAATTGAGAAGTGGCCAGATTCTGTGAAGGAGAACACGACGAAGAAGGCGGAGCAAAGGCCTCTTTCACTCGATCTCGCAGTTCCTGAACGTGCACCGCTTTGATCGCAGCCCCTGCAGTTAACGTCGGATCCGTGTAGGAGG
>WNFU01003912.1_pt1 | contig 19315 bp, 17 predicted proteins | sample 5400121 | NCBI WGS metagenome assembly WNFU01 (sample SAMN13153360, study PRJNA577476) | soil metagenome | isolation source: 100 cm soil or saprolite under grassland replicate 1 | place: USA:California | collected 2016-06-15 | reverse complement strand
CGGCGTCACATTCGCCCGCGCGGCGATTCCAGACTTCACTTAAGGGGAGAGTCATGGCGGTTCGGGTAGGGATCAATGGGTTCGGCCGCATCGGGCGGAACGTGCTCCGGGCGGCGACGATGGCGAAGCAGACCGAGATCGAGTTCGTCGGCGTCAACGATATCACCGACACAAGAACACTCGCGCATCTGCTCAAGTACGACTCCGTGCACAAGCGCTTCCCGGGAACGGTGGAAGTGAAGGGCGATGCGCTGATCGTGAACGGCAAGTCGATCAAGGTCTCCGCGATCAAAGAACCCGAGAAGCTGCCCTGGAAGGAGCTGGGCGTGGAGTTCGTGCTCGAGAGCACGGGACGTTTTACGGACAAGGAGAACGCGTCCAAGCATCTGGCCGCGGGTGCGAAGAAGGTCGTCATCTCGGCGCCCGCCAAGGGCGAAGACATCACGATCTGCATGGGCGTGAACCACGACAAGTACGATCCCGCCAAGCACACCATCATCTCGAATGCATCCTGCACCACCAACTGCCTCGTGCCGATGGTGAAAGTCGTGATGGACAACTTTGGCTTCAAGCATGGGTTCATGACGACCGTCCACAGCTACACGAACGACCAGCAGATCCTCGATCTCCCCCACAAGGACCTGCGGCGCGCGCGCGCGGCGGCGTTGAGCATCATCCCGACCACGACCGGTGCGGCGAAGGCCACCGGCCTCGTGATCCCGGAAGTGAAGGGCAAGATCGACGGTATCTCACTCCGCGTGCCAACGCCGGACGTATCCATCGTCGAGCTGGTGGCGGACGTGGAGAAGTCCACCACCGCCGATGCCGTAAACGCGGCGTTCAAGCAGGCTGCCGCGTCGGGCCCCTTGAAGGGCATTCTCGAGACGAGTGATGAGCCGCTCGTGTCCACCGACTACATCGGGTCCCTGTACTCGAGTGTCATCGACACGATGTCGACCGCCGTGATCGACGGCACCCTCATCCACATCTCGTCCTGGTACGACAACGAAATGGGCTACTCGTCCCGCTGCGTCGACCTGCTGGCCTACATCGGAAAGCGGCGTTGAACAAGAGGAGCCTGCGGGATCTTCCCCCGCAGGCGCTGGACGGGAAGCGCGCGCTCGTACGTGTCGACTTCAACGTCCCGCTCAAAAACGACAAGGTCACCGATGACACGCGGCTGCGTGCCTCGCTGCCCACGATCAAATACTTGCGGGACAAAGGCGCGCGTGTCGTCCTGTTGTCGCACTTGGGACGGCCCAAGGGCGGCCCCGATCCGCAGTACTCGCTGAAGCAGATCCTCCCCGACCTCGAGAAGCTGCTCGGCGCGCCCGTCGAGTTCATCCCCGATCCCGCCGCGGGTGTCCCCACGACGCGACGGTTGCCGCGTGGCGGCGTCGCGCTCGTCGAGAACACTCGTTTCTGGCCGGGCGAGGAAAAAAACGACGCCGAGCTGGCGAAAGTCTTCGCCGCGCTCGGCGACCTGTATGTGAACGACGCATTCGGTTCGGCGCATCGCGCCCACTCATCGACCGAAGCGGTCGCGCATCTCCTGAAGCCCGCGGTCGCCGGGTTTCTGATGGAGAAAGAGCTTCAGTTTCTGGGTCAGCTGCTGGGCAATCCCAAGCACCCTTTCATCGCGGTGCTCGGTGGCGCGAAAATCTCCGGCAAGATCGACGTCATCCGCTCGCTCCTGCCGCGCGTGGACGAGCTGCTCATCGGCGGCGCCATGGCGTGCACATTTTTTGGGGCTATGGGGCTAGAGGTTGGGGGTTCGTTGGTCGAGCCCGATCGCATCGCGCTGGCCAAAGAGCTGCTCGCGACCAGCGGCAGGAAACTGATCCTGCCGCGCGGCGGCGTGATCGCGCCATCACTCGAGCGCGCGAGCGAGCATCGCTCCGTAGCGGCTGACGCGATTCCCAAGGGCTGGGCCGTGTTCGACATCGACGAAGCCACGCAGCACGACTTCGCGGCGCGCTTGCTCCGTGCCAAGACGATCTTCTGGAACGGCCCAATGGGCGTGTTCGAGACCCCGCCGTTTGACGCGGGCACGCGCGCGATCGCGAACGCCCTCGTCGATGCGGGAAGGAAGGGCGCCGTGACGGTCGTGGGTGGCGGAGACTCAGTCGCGGCCGTGGCGGGGATGGAGGACAAGCTGACCCACGTCTCGACTGGCGGCGGCGCGTCGCTCGAGTTTCTAGAGGGGAAAGAGTTGCCAGGCGTGGCCGCGCTGGAGAACGCGTGAGGCCCCTGGTCTTCGCGGCCAACTGGAAGATGCATGTGGGCCCCCCCGAAGCGCGGGAGTACTTGCGCGCATTCTTTGCGGCCGGCGAAATCCCCCACGAGCGGGCCGTGTGGTTTTTCCCGCCCGCGGTGTCTCTCGAGGCCGTGGCGCAAAATGTCGCAGGCCATAGGAACGTCGTGGCGGGAGCGCAGGACATCTATTGGGAGGCGAAGGGCGCATTTACGGGCGCCATCTCGGCGCCGCTTGCCGCCCAGGCGGGCGGCCGCATGACGCTGATTGGACATTCCGAGCGCCGGCACGTGTTTGGCGAAACGGATGAGCAGACGGGGAAAAAACTCGCCGCGGCGCTCGCTGCCAACCTGCAGCCGGTCCTGTGCGTCGGCGAGACCTTGGCGCAACGCGAGGCGGGTGAGACCATGGCGGTCGTCACACGGCAGCTCGTGGCCGCATTCGCCGGACACTCCGGCAAGCGTCACGTGAACATCGCGTACGAGCCCGTGTGGGCAATCGGCACCGGACGCAACGCGACCCCAAAGGACGCCGCCGAAGTACACCGCGCAATCCGCAGCTGGCTGAAAGGCAATGCTCCGACGGTCGTCCCGTTCGTGATTCTTTATGGCGGCAGCGTCAATCTGAAAAACGCCGCCGAGCTGCTGGCCGAGCCCGAGTTGGATGGCGTACTGGTCGGCGGGGCGTCGCTCGATCCCCGCGGTTGGGCGCAACTTGTGCGCACCGCCGTCACCTAGGTATCTTGCCCCGCGCATGTACACGGTCCTCGTCATCATCCTGATTCTCGACTCGCTGATCCTCACCACCGCCGTGCTGTTGCAGGCGGGGCAGGGCGGCGGCCTCGCCACCATGGGTGGCGGCGCCGGCACCGAGACGATCATGGGCGGCCGTCAGGCGACCACGTTGCTCACCAAGCTCACGTGGTGGACCGCGGGGATCTTTCTGTTCCTCTCGCTGGTGCTGACGTTCATGTCGCAATCGGGCACGCAGGTTCGTTCGGTGCTCGAGGGCCAGGGACAGAACCCCACGCCGGTGGCACCCACGCCGCTCCCGTTGGAAACTCAACCGACGGCACCTCCAGCTCCCCCCCCGGCGCCGCAGCCTCCGAGCAATCGTCGACCGTAGTCCAGCACCCGCTTACGTCCTCCTCGAGGACGGCACCTGGTTCCCCGGAACTGCTCCTCTCCCATTTGAGCCGGCCTACGCGGAAGTCGTCTTCACCACCAATCTGAGCGGGTATCAGGAGGTCTTCACCGACCCCTCTTATCTCGGCCAGATCGTCGTGATGACCGCGCCGATGATCGGCAATTACGGCATCAATCCCGAAGACGTCGAATCGGACCGCCCCCGCGTCGTCGGTGTCGTGGTTCGCGAGCTGTCGGCGACGCCCTCGAACTGGCGCTCGACCGGTACGCTGCTCGACTGGCTCGCGGGCGCGAAGGTGCCGCTGGTCTCCGACGTCGATACGCGGCAGCTCACGCGACACATCCGGTCCAAGGGTGCCATGCGCGGGGTACTCGCGCTGGGCGAGAAACCCAGCGATGCGATCGGCGCCGCCCTCGCGGCATCGCCGTCGATGAATGGACTCGATCTCGCGAGCGCCGCGACGATCCCCACCGCGTACAGCGAGGGACCGAGAGACGCGAAGCATCACGTCGTCGCGTTCGACTTCGGGATGAAGCGCAACATTCTCCGACTCTTCATCCAGCACGGATGTCGTGTGACCGTCGTCCCAGCTGCGACCACTGCGGCGGAAGTCCGATCGCTCAAGCCCGCTGGCGTGTTTCTGTCGAATGGCCCAGGAGACCCTGCGGCGGTAGGCTACGCGATCGATACAATTCGCACGCTGGCGGACGGGAAGCTGCCGATCTTCGGCATCTGCCTCGGCCACCAACTGCTGGGCCTGGCAATGGGCGGCGAGACGGTAAAGCTCCCGTATGGACATCGCGGCGGTAACCATCCGGTGCGGGATCTTGCGACAGGACAAGTACTTATCACATCGCAGAATCATGGATTCGCAGTGCGGGGCGAGACCGGCGGTGTTCCTGGCGCGAAGTCGCTTGAGGTCACGCACCTTAACCTCAACGACGGGACCGTCGAAGGGATCAAGCACAGGGAATACGCGATTTTTGCCGTTCAGTACCATCCGGAGGCGTCGCCGGGCCCCCATGACGCCCAGGGACACTTTCAACAATTCCTACAAGCTCTTGACACTAAATAAGTAAGCCCGTATGATAGCCCCCGACTTTGACCCGGCAGATGTTCGGGGGGGACCAATGACGAAGGCCGATCTGGTCGAAAAGGTCACCGCGCAAATCGCTCGCACAGCCGGTCCCCTCATTTCCAAAAAGGACTGTGCGCGGGTCGTAGACTCCTTCCTCGACGCCGTCAAAGCCGCGCTGGCTGAGCAGCATAACATTGAGGTACGCGGGTTTGGAACATTCAAGATCCGCCAGCGGAAGACGCGCATGGCGCGTAACCCACGGACTGGTGATCCAGTCGAAGTGGCGGCGCGCCCAGTGCCTGTCTTCAAGCCCAGCAAGGAGTTGCGCGCGATGGTCGCCGACGCGAGTGCGAAGGTTCCCTCCTAAGTCGTCCTGCGACACTGTCATAGGCTAAGTTGAAGTTGGGCCCCGGCACGACGCCGGGGCCCAACTTCTTGCCTGGAGTGATGATGCGCCACTTCACGCTCGGCCTTGCACTCACGCTGCTCCTCGCGGCGCCCCTGTCACTGCGGGCGCAGTCGGTCCGGTACGAAGTCTCCGTCGCGCACGGTGAGTTTCACGTCGCCGCCGAGTTTCCCACGAATGGCAAGGACACGCTCTTCGTCTCACTCCCTGCGTGGAGTCCCGGCAATTACGAAATCCAGAACTATGCGCGCTACCTCCACGGCTTCGTCGCGAAGAATTCGAGCGGGCAGCCGTTGTACTGGGATCGCGCCGACAAGGACACGTGGCGCGTCGCGACCGGTCGGAGCGACCGTGTCACCGTCGAGTTCGACTACTCATCCGACACGATCGATCTCTCGATCGCGCGAACCGCGCAGGACTTCGCGCAATTCCTCGGCACCAATCTCTTCATGTTCGAAGAAGGTCAACTCGCGCGTCCCGCCGAAGTGCGCTTCCGCCTGCCCGCGGGGTGGCAAGTCACGACGGCGCTCAAAGGGCCCACGAGCGGAGTCTATCGCGCCGGCGATTACCATGAGCTCGCGGATGCGATGACGTTCGTGGGGCGCTACAGCCTCGACTCCCTGCAGGCCGACGGAAAATGGATTCGCATCGCGGTGTGGCCCGCAGCCGATTACACCGCCGCGGTCGCGCGCAATCTCCGCAACGGCGTCGCCAAAATGGCGCCGGTGCAGCACCGGATCATGGGAGAAGCGCCATACGACGTGTATACCGTTTTCTTCAACGTCATCCACGGACCGATCGACTTCGGCGGCGGTCTGGAGCACGGCTCCTCACAGTACGACATCATGCCCGCACTGGCGTTTGCCGATCCGTCCGGCACCCTCGGCGACTTCATGTATCCACTCCTGTCGCATGAGTTCTTCCATCTGTGGAATGTGAAGCGCATCCGGCCCGCCGAGATGTGGCCGTATGACTACCACGCCGAGCAGTACACGCCGCTGCTGTGGTGGTCGGAAGGTGTGACGGACTATTACGCAGATCTCACCAATCTCCGCTCGGGGTTGTGGAATCCCGATCAGTTTCTGGCGAACACGGTCAGCAATATCAAACAGGCCGACGATACACCCGAGCCCTGGAGCGTGGAGGACGGGAGTGAGGCGACGTGGATCCACGAAGTCTACGTCAACAGCTCTCAGCTCTACTATCCCAAAGGCTCGCTGCTCGGATTCCTGCTCGACATTTCGATTCGGGACGCGACGGACAACGCGCACAATCTCGACCAGGTGATGCGCGCGCTGTACACGCGCTACTACCGCCAGAGCAAGGGATTCCTCACCGCGGATCTGTTGAATGAGCTCCGCACCGCAGGCATGCCGGACATCGACGCGTTTTATCGCCGCTACATCGACGGCCGCGATTCGCTTCCGTACGAAACGATTTTCGCCAAGGCCGGGCTTGTGTTTCATCGCCAGGTCGTCACCAGTCCGTTTGTCGGGATCTCGGCGAATCCCACGCCGAGCGGCATGGTCGTGCAGCAGGTCACTCCGAAGAGCTCAGCGGAGGCGGCCGGTGTGCAGCCGGGTGACGTGTTGACGAACGTCGGTGGCATCCCGGTCACCGTCGACCAGGATTGGGGCGGGGCGTTTCGGACCCGCTTTCGGGGCAAAGCCGGGCAGCCACTGACGATCACGGTCCAGCGCGACGGACGCGCGCTCGCACTCACCAGCACGGTGCAGGAGCACGCGACGTCGAGCGTCAGCCTCGAGCGCGCACCTCATCCGACGCCTAAACAGGCCAAGATCTGGCAGGGCCTGGCATCGGGACTATAATCGGACCATGGGAAAGATCTCAGTGCGTTTCTTCGCGCGATACGCCGAGCTGGCGGGCTGTACGTGGTCGCACGTCAATGTGCCCACGCCCACGACGGTCGCCGACGTGATTGCGCGCGTCCGCGAGGTCTTCCCCGGGACCCAGGCGATGCCCGCGACGCCACTGGCCGCGCTGAACCAGCGCCAGGTGAAACTCGACGCGCCCGTGACCGAGGGAGACGAAGTGGCGCTGCTCCCGCCACTCTCGGGCGGCTGATCATGCAGATCACGCGTCACCGGCTCGAAGTCGCTGACCTCCTGGCCGGAGTTCAAAGCCCGGAGCGCGGCGGCACGTGCGTGTTCCTCGGAACGGTACGGAACGACGCCGGCGTCACGAGCATCGACTATTCGGCGTACGAGTCGATGGCGGTCGAGGAGATCGAGCGCATCCTGGCGGAGGCGCACGAGCGTTGGCCCGGATCGCGCGTGATGCTCCAGCACCGTCTCGGTGTGGTTCCCGTCGGTGAGGCGAGCATTGCCATCGCGGCGGCGGCTCCGCATCGCGATGAAGCCTTCGCGGCCTGCCGCTACGTGATCGAAGAAGTGAAAAAGCGTTTGCCGATCTGGAAAAAGGAGCTCCGTGCCGATGGCAGCGAGCAGTGGGTCGAGTCCCATGATCACCGATAAGCTCCAGAGGCCGCTCGGCAGCTTGCGAGTCTCCGTTACCGATCGGTGCAATCTCCGGTGCCGCTATTGCATGCCCGAGCAGGACTACGCCTGGCTCCCCAAACAGTCGATCCTGACGTTCGAAGAGATCGCCCGGTTGGTGGGCATTTTCACGTCCCTCGGCGTCGAGAAGGTCCGGCTGACGGGAGGCGAGCCCTTACTGCGGCACGATCTTCCGACGCTCACCGGCATGCTCGCCAGGAACGCCTCGATTCGCGATCTGGCTCTGACCACCAATGGTTTGCTGCTCGCCAAACAGGCGGAGGCGCTCAAGCGAGCAGGTCTCGGCCGGGTCACCGTCAGCCTCGACACGTTGCGGCCGGACCGGATGCGCGAGCTCGCGCGTTCGGACCGGCACGCCGACGTCCTTGCCGGCATCGCCGCAGCCCGAGCCGCCGGGTTCCCCCTGAAGTTCAACAGCGTCGTGATGCGGGGCGTGAACGAAGACGAGCTGGTCGACCTGATCGAGTTCGCGCGGCGTCACCAGGCAGAAGTCCGCTTCATCGAGTACATGGATGTCGGCGGCGCCACCGGATGGTCTCTCGCGCAGGTCGTGTCGCAGCGCGAGATCCTCGAGATCTTGTCGGCTCGCTATGGTCCCATCACGCCCGTCACCACCGAAGATTTGAGCGCGCCGGCGGAGCGCTTCCGGTTGTCTGACGGCGCAACATTTGGGATTGTCGCGTCGACAACCGCCCCTTTCTGCCATTCGTGCGATCGCAGCCGGTTGACGGCCGACGGCACCTGGTTCCTGTGTCTCTACGCAGAGCGGGGAATCGACCTGCGCGAGCCACTCCGGAAGGGTGCCAGCGATGCGGAATTGGCGGAGCTGATCGCCTCGACTTGGCGCGGACGGGCGGATCGCGGCGCGGAAGAGCGGCTCGGTCTCGCGAATCGCACACCGTTGTTTCAGGTCGAGGGCTTGCGTGCCGATCCGCACCGCGAAATGCACACGCGTGGAGGGTGAAGCAGGAAAGTGGCGGTTTCGCGTAGGGGCGCAGCATGCTGCGCCCCTACCACGTACCCATTAACTTCCCCCGCACCATGCTCACAAAGATCACCGTCGTCGGTGCCGGTAACGTCGGCGCCACCACCGCGCAGCGTCTGGCCGAGAAGGAGCTGGCGCGCACCGTCGTCCTCGTGGACGTGATCGAGGGCGTCCCCCAGGGCAAAGCGCTCGATCAATATGAGTCCGCACCGATCGAAGGGTTCGATACCCGCGTCGTCGGCGCGAATGACTACGGTCCGGCGGCGGGATCGGAGCTGGTGGTCGTCACCGCGGGCATCGCGCGCAAGCCGGGGATGAGCCGCGACGATCTGGTACGCACGAACGCCGACATCGTGAAACAGGTCTCCCAGCAAATTAAGCAGAACTGCCCCACGGCGATCGTCGTCGTCGTTTCCAATCCGCTCGACGTGATGTGCTGGGTGACCAAGCAGGTCACCGGATTCCCGCGTGAGCGCGTGATCGGCATGGCCGGCGTGCTCGATACCGCGCGCTATCGTGCCTTCCTCGCGGAAGCGCTCGATCTCTCCGTCCGGGACATCCAGGCGATGGTGCTGGGCGGGCATGGCGATACGATGGTCCCGCTCGTCTCGTACACGACGGTCTCGGGGATTCCCGTCACGCAGCTCCTCGACAAGGCGAAGCTCGACAAGATCGTTGATCGCACGCGCAACGGCGGCGCCGAGATCGTCGCGTTCCTGAAGACGGGCTCGGCCTACTATGCGCCGTCGTCGGCCGTCGTGCAGATGGTCGAGTCGATCGTGCTCGATCAGAAGCGGCTGTTGCCGTGCGCGGCGTGGCTCGAGGGCGAGTACGGGCTGTCCGGGATGTACTGCGGCGTGCCGTGCAAGCTCGGCAGGAATGGGCTCGAGCAGATCGTCGAAGTCCAGCTGACGGCAGACGAAAGGAGTGCGCTCAAGAAATCGGCGGAGGCGGTGAAACAGACGATGGCGGCGGTGATGCTCTAGAGCGTGGTGCGGAACCGCTCCCACTGCCTGCTGACAGCCCATTCAGAGGAGGCCGACACCGACGACGATCTGATGCCCTGAAGCCGCGCTAGCCCTTGGGGTTGAGGAGAGCGTCAAACGTCGGCATGCCGTGGAGCGAATCGAAGCAAGGATCGGTATGCAGCGCGAGCAGCCACAAGTTGGTGTTGTAATAGGCTCCCCACTGGAGGTCCGCGGCGCCCTGCAGCAGCTCCGCGGCGTGCGTCGGATCCCCAAGTCGCGCGGCGATGCACGCGCGCCACAGCGCCGCTTCGCCGCGCTGCGGGATACGGGTCCATCGTGCCGCGAGGAGCTGGTCCACCCGCAACGCTTCGTCGCGCGCTCCGCGCCGCGCGTCGAGCACGCCCTGCACGCCCAGATAGCGTGGGTTGTCGGGGTGCCCGGCCACGAGCCGATCCGCCAGGCTGCGGGCCTCGCTCCAGCGCTCGGCCGCGTACATGAGGCGGAGCCGCTCCTCCAACGATCGCTCGGCGCCGCGTTCAGCTGCTGACCTGCTGTCCACCAAAGCCAAGGCCCGTCGCAGCACTTCACGTCCCGCCTCCGGATGGCCGTGGGCGCGGAGCTCGAGCGCGGTCTCTCGCATCACGTCACCGGGACTTCTGCGCCCAGTGATTCGGGAGATGTCGTCCAGGTTCGTGAGCACGTCCGCCTCGCGACCCAGCGCGGCCAGCGCGACCAGCTCCTCCCGGCGTGGGCCGAGCACGTTTGGGAACTGCCGTTCTGCGCGGCGCGCCGCAGCGAGCTCCTCGGTGTGCTCGCCCAGGAGATGGTACGCGGTGGTGAGAAACAGGTAGTAGGGTCGGTGCCCGCGCAGGGCACCGCGGTCGGGGTGCAACCGCGTGAGGATCGCGAGCGCTTCTCTCGGACGTCCAATTGCCAAGGCGTCGCGGGCGAGCTCGCACGCCGCCGCCTCAGACGCGGGAAGCGCCACAACCAGTTCGCGCGACAGCCGATACCCCGCAACCAGATCGCCCCGACAAAACGCCAACTCGCGCTGCAGATACAGCCCGTCCACGGGCGCCAGCTGGTCAGCTCGCGCCGCCAGTGCGCGACCGAGCGAGTCCGTCTGCGCGCACTCACCGCGCATGCGATGCACCCAGGCAGCCCAGACGAGCGGCAGGCTGTAGCTCGAATCCAGCCGGGCCGCGCGGTAGAAGTAGGAGAGCGCGAGTGCGGGGTCGTCCGCATCGTACCAGGCGTCGGCGCCCGCGGCGAAAGCTCGGTACGCCTCGTAGGTGGGGGGCTGGCTTACGAGGTTCGCGAATTCGCTGAGCTTCGGATTGATCACCGTGGCGAGCGCGGCCGTCACCCGCTGGGTGAGCGTCCCGATCGCGGCACGCGGATCGCGGGCCGCCCCCAGGACGGGGCTGACTCCCCGCAGCAAGGTTTGGTGCACTTCGTCGCTGATGCGCGTCTGGAACTCGATACTGTCGCCGTGCCGGTAGACCGCACCCGAGACGGTGATACCAGAGCCGGTAGCGAGCGCCAGCCTGCGCGCATCGGTCCCGCCCTCGGTTCGGCGCCTTGCGCCCGGCCCGCCAGGGTCGGAGCCGGGATCAGCAACTTGAACCAGGCCGCTGCGCACCAACCGATCCGAGATCCATGCTGCCGCCAGTTCAGCGACGCTGTTCAACGAGCTGTCATCGGTTCGGTTCACGAATGTGCTGACGGCAACCCGATTCGGATCGAGGCTGGTAGTGGCGTGCGGGCTTCGCCCGAGGACCAACGCCAGGGACGTGAGCCCCACAAGTGTTGCGGCAACGAGCGCGCCGAGCAAGCGGACACGGTTCCGGCCGGGCGCACTAATCGCGGCGAGCGCCTGTGCGGTACGGATCCACGCAGGAGGGGACGGCTCGACAAACCCCGGCTCCACACGCGCCCGCACGCGTTCAACCAGCGCCCGCGTCTCTGGTGCCGGCTCGACTTCCAGCTCCTGAGCAAGGTGGCTCGCAAAACTGTCATAGGCCTCGACGGCTCCAGCGCGATCACCGCTCCGGTCCCGGAGCGCGATCAGCCGTCGCACTAGCGCTTCATCGAGTGGCGCTAGTCGGACGGCTCGACGGGCGCGGGCAATCGCTGTCGCGACGTCCCCGTTCGCCTCGGCGCGCTCGACCAGTGTTCGCGCACTCGCGACCGCCGCCTCCCGCAGCCGTGTCCGTTCCCGCTCGAGCCAGCGCTCGAACTCAGGCGCGTTCGCGACGAAAAACCCCGGGAGCAGGTCGCCGCGATACAGCTCGATCGCCTCCTCGAGGCGGCCGGCCGCGGCTGCCGCGTCGAAGGCCGCAACATCGCACGCGATGGACTGCGCATCGAGTCCGATTTCGTCTCCGCGACCCAGGATCACACGCTCGCCGAGCGCGTCTCGCAACGCGTGCAGCGCCTGGCGCAACGCGAGGCGGGCGTGCGCCTGGTCGCTCTCAGGCCAGAGCAGGGGAAGCAGCGTGTCGCGTCTGTGGGAACCGCGTGGCGTGGCGGCGGCGAGGTAGGCGAGGAGGGCGAATCGCTTCGGCTGCGCCAGGACCTCGGAGCACTCGTGGCCGCCGTCGTCGATCAGCTCGAGAGTCCCCAGCAATCGCAATTGCAGCACGCACCACTCCTATCTGCCGCAGCGCCCGCTCGCGTTATCCATCGCGGGGAGCCGAGATAACGCTGATTGAGCGATCCGATAACGCCGGTGCCGCAGCTTGGCCCACGGCAGTCAACATATCGGCCCGCCGGGCGTCGGCGGAAGACCTTTTCAGGAGGTTGCGATGCGCGCACGACAGAGACTCGCAGGAGTTACGCTGCTGGCCACGCTGGCGTCTGGGTGCACTCTGGATAAGGGGCCTGTCGGACCGCTCTCAACGGCGTTCGATCGAGCGGCCGAGGAGTCCTCAGTCCCGCTCGTCCTTCACCTCGTCGCCCCGCAGGTCACGGACCCGGCCATCGACCGATTCCTTGACGCCCACTACGTCTGGCTCGACACGACCGCGCAGTCCCAGCACCGGCTCCTCGTGTTCATGCCGGGCACCGGCCAGCGGCCGGCGCAGTTTCAGTTGATTGAACAGGAGGCGGCTCGCCTCGGCTTCCACGTCATCGGTTTGGAGTACGTCAACAGCGGCGGCTTGGCGAAAGTGTGCCCGCTCGCTCCCGATCCCACGGCGTGCTTCGAGGACGCGCGGCTCGAGATCATCGACGGCGTCGATCGCACCACGATCGTGAACGTTACCCCGACAAACAGCATCGATAACCGACTGGCGAAGCTGCTCGGGTACCTCGCTATCAATTACCCCGACGAGGGATGGGCGCAGTTTCTCGATGAGGAGGGAGGCTCGAAGTGGCCTCTCATCGCGGTGAGCGGACTGTCCGTGGGCGGTGGGGAAGCTGCCATGATTGCGCGCGTCCGTCTCGTGGATCGAGTGTTAATGTTCTCCGCCGTACCCGACTCCATCGGCGACGAGTCGGTTTCCTGGGTCGGATCGCCACACGTCACGCCCGTCAACCGGTATTACGGCCTCGTGCACGATCGGGACGCGTTCTTTCCGGTGTTTCAGGCGGCTTGGGACTCGCTCGGACTGGCCGTGTTCGGCCCTGCCGTGGCGGTGGAAACGAGTGAGGCGCCCTACGGATGGACGCATGAGCTCTACACCGATCTCACTCCGGTGGGTGGCTTCATAGGCCAGGCGGCGCACGCGAGCACCGCCACCGATGCGGCGACTCCGCTGGCTCCAGATGGCACGCCACTGCTACGGAACGCCTGGCGCTACATGCTCACCGCGTCGCCTAGACGCCCCGGTGCCGGCGCAGCGATCGCGGTGGCGAGAGAGTAAGCACGGGCGCTGACAGGACGAAGGACACTCGGCGGCGCGCCTTACAAACGCCGCCGAGTGTCACGCGGATCAAAGACGTCGTGCGTAACCGACGAACACGACGATCGCAGCGAGATCCCCGGACCCCAGCGTGCCACCAGAATTCGTGATGGCGCTCCGTGAGGCCAGCCGCACAAACGACCGCACCGGAGCACTCACGGTGACCGTGTTCGGGCCACGCTGGAGGACGATGGCCGGGTCCGCGAAGATGACGTACCCCGGGCGGCGGAACCCGTCGCTGCCGCTAATCAGATCGTGCCAGGGAATCCCGTCGATCCGGCCGCCGAGACTCACGGAGAGCCCTTGTTCCGGGAGAATGCCGTATGTCAGCCCGATCCGCGCCGTGTACACGTCGGAGACAGAGATGCGAACGGCGGCGTTCGGCTGGCCCGCAGGCGCCCTTGTCACGTCGCTCTGATTCCGCGGGCTCACCAGATACGATCCGGTGAAGTAGGCGTAGCTGCGGGACGCAACCCGTCGAAAGGCCTGTGCCTGCAGAATCACCCCCCACCCACCATCTCCCAGCTCGATCGACTGGTCAACGGGATGCACCACAGAGCTCCCGTCAGCGAAGAAGAAATGATCCCTCACATCGTTTCGACCAGTCGGCGTCTTGACCCCGAGCCCGAGTGCAACGTTGCCGGCTGTCCGCTGCCGGGGGTCGAGGAGCCACCTCGTTGCAACCAGACTGATGTCGCCGAGCCCGCCAGCGCGCGCGACGTGACGAGCCGTGTCGGGGTAAACGCGCGATTGCGACCCGCGCGACACAGGCACCGTCATCTGCAGGATCACGCGATCGGAGAGCCCGTACGTAACGTTGAAATTGACGGTATGGATATCGATGATGATCGGCTGACCAAAGAACTGCGCCGGAGGAGTGCTCTGTTGACTACCAAAAAAGAACTGGTCGGCGTGAATGTGTCGATAATCGGCCGCAAGCTGCCACTCATGCGCCCGCAGATCGCCCGACCCTGATTCGCCGTTTCCCCCCAAACTGGGGGTTGTGAATCGGATCGGGACTCAGCCCTGCGCGAAGGCTATTCGCGGCAGCAGCAGCGCGAACGTGACAGCCGCGATCACAGCACCTTTCATTGTTTCCCCCATTGCAAGATCGTGCGCAAACCGCGCTCCATCGCGTCCGGCGTGATCGGACCTTGGTTCACGAACCGGACGACACCGAGTGTGTCAATGAATACCGATGTTGGGACGCCGCGCAAGCGATAGGCCTTTCGGACCTTGCCCTTGCGGTCGAGCAGCACAGGAAAGGGCATCTGCAGCTCGTTCACGAACTGCCGCACATCCGTCATGTGCTCCTGATCGGTGAGGTTGATTGCCAGCACCACGAGATGCTGGTCGGCGTGCGCGCTATAGGAGCGAATGATGTCCGCCATCTCACCGCGACACGGCTTGCACCAAGAAGCCCAGAAGTTCAGGAAGACCGGCCGGCCCTTCAGGCTCGCGAGGCTGACACTATCGCCGGCGAGTGCGGCGAGCGTGAAATCCGGCGCCGGCGAGGCGGTCGCTTGGCTCGCAAGCGCCGCGGCAACGATGAGGATGACGTGCGGCGGCCTCACCGCAGGACCTCGTAGCGTTCCCACTGCGCCTTCAAGTCCCGCATGAACGCAATGAATCCCGGGTCACGCCGGATGCCATCAAGGTCGGGATCGGTCGCGAAGCAGGGGTAACAGGGGAGCCCATCCTCCGCCGCCCGGCGCAGCCACTCTACCGCCGGGCCCGGTTGACCGAGGAGGGCGTAGGCGGAGGCGATGCGCGACGCGGTATGGTGGAAATGGATGTAGTCGGCGCCGATCGCTTCGGCCCGTTGGATGTCCTCCGCAGCGCCGCGCCGATCGCCCCGTTTGGCGCGCAGAAACGCGCGGGCGCTCGTGAGCAACCCGCCGCGATCCTCAGGATGCCACACCAAATACTGCTCGATCAGCGCGGAAGCCTCGCTATCCCGCTGAAGATGGAGCAAGGCCCACGCAACGTGATAGTGCCACAGTGGAGGGTTCTTGTCGGACGGGATCTGTCGGAAGATGCGCAGCGCGTCTGCGTACTTCCCCTGATGCACAAGCGCTACTCCAATGCGTTGCTCCACGAGCCTGTCAGTCGGATCGATGGCGAGTGCCTTTTGGAATTCGTCGATCGCATCGTCTAGGAACCCGATGTGCAAATAGACCAGGCCGAGTTGGTGGTGGGCATCCTCCAGACTTGGGTTCAGCGCGAGCGCACGACGGTACTCCTGGATCGCTGCGAGGTGCGGGAATCGGTAGGCCGGGCTCCACAGGAGGTACCCCCTCGCATAGTGCGCCTCGGCAAGATCGGGACGGAGTCGCAGCGCCTTTTCCGCGTCTACGAGGGCGTGCTCCCAGGCCACCGTGTCGCCAGGGGCGACGGCGAAGACCTTTTGCCCGTATGCGTGCGCCAGTTCTGCGTACGCCGCAGCGAACCCCGGATCGAGGACGACCGCCCTCTCGAGCAACACAATCGCGTCCCCCAAATGCGCCGGTTCGACCGTCCTGACCGCCAGACGGCCGCGCAGGTACAGGTCGTACGCTTCCGGGCTGCTCGTCGGCATGGTCCCGAGGCTCCGCTCCTCCGAGGCCGTTACTGGAACCTTCAAGGCAGCCACGACACTGCGCCGGACGCGGTCCTCGAGCGCGAAGCGGTTGCGGTCGTTCTCCTCGAAACGGTCTGCCCAGAGCTGGTAGCCTGACGCCCCGTCGATCAGGCGCACGTCGACCCGGACCTGGTCACCCGATCGCTGCACTCCGCCTTCGATGACCGCATCCACGTGGAGCTCACGGACCAGGTTACGGAACGATGCCGTGTCGGTGACTTGCTGTACCGCGCCACGGGAGGTCACTCGCAGTGCGCTGACGCGCCCGAGGTCGGTGACCAACGCCTCGGTCATACCGTCAGCGAACCAGGAGTGAAGCGTGTCGCGGGACAGGTCCGCGAACGGCAGCACAGCGAGGGATTTGATCCGTCCGCCGGCCGGGCGGGGCCACAGGCGACCACGCAGACCGCCCGCGTTTGCGGCGAGCAGCAGGCCTCCCAGCCCCGCGGCGATTAGGGGGAGCAACACCGCGGGTCCGGGGCGGCGCAAGCGAGCTCCGGTCGCCGCCGCAGGGGTGCGGCCGACGGCCCGCGGCGGGAGCTCCACGGGGGCCGCGGTTTCCCGGGCGCGGACCGCGGCGAGTAGCGCCTTGGTTTCGGCGGCGGGCTCGGCCTCGAGCTCGGCGCCGAGCCGCTTGGCAAACTCGTCGTACGCCGCCACGGCGCCGGCGCGGTCGCCGGCGCGATCGAGCAGCGTGAGCAGCCGGCGCAACGGTTCCTCACCATGAGGCCCGAGTTGCACGGCGCGACGGGCCCATTCGATCGCCGCGACGAGATCGCCGCCGGTCTCGCTCCGCGCGACGAGTGTCCGCGCGGCTCGGGCTACCGCTTGCTGCAGCCGCGCCCGCTCCCGCTCCTGCCAGTGCTCGAACTCGGCGGCGCCCGGTATGAAGAAGCCGTCCAGCAGGTGACCGCGGTACAGCTCGAGCGCCCGATCGAATTGTTCGGCCGCGATCGCCTCATCGAACGCAGTCACATCACACCACAGGCGCGCCAGGTCGAGCCCGATCTCCTCGTCGCCGCGCGTGATCACGGCCTCCGAGCCCAGGGCGCCCCGCAGGATGTGCAGGGCCTGGCGCAATGCGGCGCGGGCGTGTTCCGCGTCGAGCTCCGGCCAGAACAAGGCGAGCAGCGTGTCGCGGCGGTGCAGACCGCGCGGCGTGGCGGCGGCGAGGTAGGCGAGCAGCGCGAGGCGCCGCGGCCGGGTGAGGAGGCTCTTCACCTCGCGTCCCGCCGCGTCGGTCAGATGTAGCGTCCCCAGCAGCCGGAGCTCGATCATGCGAGGTCCCTCGCGCACTGGCGGGGTCGCCGTCACCGCGGTCGGTGACGGTCCGGTCACGAGCCGGTGATGCGCCGGGCCGAGATTGGCCCCTCGGCACCGAAGCTATGTACCCATCACCGGAGGTCAACATGAAACCGCTCACCGCAGTTGCTTCCCTCGTCGCCTTGGCCGGGCTCGTCGCGGCGTGTGACACCCACAGGGGCCCACTGGCGCCCGGGCCGCTGTCGCTCAACGCCGAATTGGCGGATTACTCGGATTGGTCCACGCCCGTCAACCTGGGCCCGGTCATCAACACCGCAGGGGACGAAAACCGGCCCGCAATCTCCAAGGACGGGCTCAGCCTCCTTGTCTCGACGAACCGGCCGGGCGGGTTCGGGGGCCTCGACCTTTGGGTGGCCGAGCGCGCCAGCGTCGAGGATCCGTGGGGTCCGTTGCAGAACCTTGGGCCGGCCATCAACAGCGACTCCAACGAGTCGGCGCCGACGTTTTCGCCCGACGGGCACCGCCTGTACTTCCACAGCTTCAAGGTCGGCGGTTGTGGCGACGCCGATCTCTATGTAGCCCGGCGGCAGGACAGGCGGGACGACCTGGGTTGGGGACCCGCGGATAACCTGGGTTGCATCGTGAACTCTCCGTTCAGGGATGCCGGACCCACGATCTTCGAGGACGGCGGCGTGACCACGCTCATGTTCACAAGCACACGGCCCGGCGGCCCCGGCGACTTCGACATCTATCAGAGCACGCGGGTCGGCGACGAGGGAGAGTTCGGGCCGGCTACCCTGGTTCCGGAGCTGTCCGGCCCCTTCCGCGATACACGCACCACGATCTCGCGCGACCAGCTCGAGTTGATCCTGTCGTCCGACGTGAATGGTCGACCCAACGGTGTGGGAGGCCAGGATCTGTGGGTCTCGACGCGCGCGACGACCTCCGGCCCATGGTCCACCCCGGTGAATCTCGGCCCGACCGTCAACACAACCTTCTTCGACGGTGCTGCCGCCCTGTCGTTCGATGGGACAACGCTCTACTTCTTCTCGAACCGGCCCGGCGGCTCAGGAGGGAACGACATCTGGATGACCACGCGAACAAAGCTGCGCGGCCAGTAAAGAACAGGCGGGGGCGCTCAGTTTGAGCGCCCGCCGGCTCGCCTCAAGGGCGCTTATATTTCGGCGCCCTCATCCGAGAAGTGGAATGACGACTTCCGTTCGCGACCTGCAAGAACGCAGCTTCGGCGCCACGCTGCGCCGCGACGCCTGGTGGATCGCCCCCGCGCTCACGGCCCTGGTCCTCGGCAGCTTCGGCATCTACGCCACCTGGGTGGCATGGGTCGGCAACAACTATGAATGGGGGCCGTACCTCTCGCCATTCTACTCGCCGCTGATTCAGACGTCGTGGTTTCCGTTCTCCCCGGCGTTCCTCATCCTTCCGTTTCCGCTCTTCTTCCGCGCGACCTGCTACTACTACCGCAAAGCGTACTATAGATCGTTTTTCCTCGACCCCGTCGCCTGCGCCGTCGGCGAGCCGCGCCACGGCTACAAGGGTGAGACCAAGTTTCCGTTCATTCTTCAGAACATGCACCGCTTTTTCATGTACGCGGCGGTGATCTTCATCTTCATTCTGTCATACGACGTCTTTCTCGCCTTGCGCTGGCCCGTGAACGGCGTGCTGGAGGGCGGCGCGATGGCCCCTGGGCCGCGCGAATTTGGTGTCGGCATCGGCACACTCGTCATGGCCGTCAACGTGATTCTGCTGGCCTGTTACACGTTCGGCTGTCACTCAGTGCGACACTTGATCGGCGGGCAGGTCGACTGTTTCTCCTGTGCGCGGGGCGGGAAGGCGCGCTTCCAGGCGTGGCGCGGCGTGAGCGCGCTCAACCGCCATCACATGCTGTTCGCCTGGTGCTCGCTCTTCTCGGTGGCACTCACTGACGTCTACATCCGCCTCTGCGCGATGGGCGTCCTCCACGACATCAGGATTCTGTGACGATGACCGGCTCCGTTATCCGTGGGCTGAAGCCCCGGCTCGGCCAAATCGCGCGTCCTCAAGGACGCTCGACCTCCGCTCGCCCTTTAGGACGCGTGTCGTTGCCGAGCCGGCGCTTCAGCGCACGGATACTCGAGACTCGGACAACCGCCTCA
>WNFU01005615.1_pt1 | contig 19326 bp, 18 predicted proteins | sample 5400121 | NCBI WGS metagenome assembly WNFU01 (sample SAMN13153360, study PRJNA577476) | soil metagenome | isolation source: 100 cm soil or saprolite under grassland replicate 1 | place: USA:California | collected 2016-06-15 | reverse complement strand
TTCTGCCACACCGAGATGTGCTTCCGGCTCTCGCTCGTGAAGCGCTCACGGCGCCAGTCGCTCCAACGGTCGCGCAATGTCATCCCAGCGAGTCGCGCCATGAGGTCGAGCTCTGAAGGCCAGACGTAGCGATGGAGCGAGGAACGAGCCTCGAGTTGGCCGTCGATCACCCAGAAGTGGTGCGAGACCGCTATCCGCGTCGCGATGTCGTACTCCTCGAACCCAAGATGGGCAGGCGTCGAGGTGAAGACGTGGAGGGTCTCGCCGGGCGGGAGACGTTGAAGCTCGGGGATGTAGTTCTCGATGACGAAACAGCCGCCGGGCTCCAGGTGTGCGGCGACGTTGCGGAAGCACTCGACCTGTTCGTCTTGGGTGGTCAGGTTCGTGATCGTGTTGCGGAGGAGGTAGGCGAGCGTGAACGTTCCGCCCACCTTGGCGGTCGCGAAGTCGCCGATGGTCACGCCGATGTCGGACGCACCCTGCTGCGTTTGTAGCTGCGCGACCATGGCGGGCGACAGCTCGATCCCGTGCACACGAACCCCCCGCCGGCTGAGCGGCAACGCGACGCGACCCGTACCGATGCCAAGTTCAAGCGCAGGGCCAGCGCCTGCTAGATCGGCGAGGAAATCCACAGCCGGGTCGAGCACCGCCGGATCGAACAGCTCCGGCCACAAGGTCTCGTATCGCTGCGCTATCCATTCATCGAAGTGGGTCTCCGCCACGCGGCAAAGCATGCCAAGCGCTCGCGCGGAGCTTCGCGGCTACACCGCGGAGTCGAGGATCTCGGCGTGCTCTCGCTCGGGCGGGGTGCCGTAGGCATAGAGGACGAGATCCTCGTCGCCGTGGTTCGCCGTCTGGAGCGGTGTGCCCGGCTCGACGTGGATGAGCCCGCCCGTGGGCACGTCCTGACGCTCCGGCGGGTCGCCGAGGTACATCGACAGCGTCCCCGCGAGGACGACGAACGTCTCCTCCTGGAGCACGTGCTTGTGGCGGCGCCCCTTGGCGCCGGGCTCGTAGCGCCAGACGTTCGCGCGGGTGTGGGCGAAGCCGGCCAGCTCGCTCAGCCCTGCGACGTGGCGTGGCGCCTCCTCGGGCTCGTGGTCGCGCGTCGTCCACTCGAGCTCGTCGGGACGGATCACGCGAAAGGCCACGCCGGCAGCCTAGTCACAGATAGTTGAATGCCGCGAGATCGTTGGCTGCGGGGCTTCTCAATCGACGGCCCGCCTGTAACGATCCAGGCACCAGTGGCCGAGCTGCCGACCGGAACCGTCACCCTTCTCTTCTCTGACGTCGATGGCTCTACCGAGCTCGTCAAAAGGCTGGGGGAGCACTACGGCGACGTGCTTGCCGAACATCGCCGTCTTCTTCGGGCGGCGTTCGCCGAGAGCCGCGGCATCGAGATCGACACGCAGGGAGACGCCTTTTTCGTCGCCTTCGGCAGTGCGCGGGACGCCGTCGCGGCCGCCGTTGCAGCGCAGCGGGCGCTCGCCACGCACTCGTGGCGCGACGGAGTGGAGGTTCGCGTCCGGATGGGTCTCCACACCTGCGAGGCTCATCGGTCCGAAGAGAGCTATGTCGGCGTTGGCGTCCACCGCGCAGCGCGAATCTGCACGATCGCGCACGGTGGCCAAGTGCTGCTCTCGCGCTCTACGGCTGGAATCGTTGACGACGAGGAGATTCCGGGCGTCGCCGTGCGTGACCTGGGCGAAAATCGGCTCAAAGACATTGACCGGCCAGAGCGGATCTTTGAGCTCGTGGTCGAGGGGCTGCCAAGCAACTTCCCGCCGCCGCGGACGATCGATCAGCAGCTTCCTTTGGCCGGCACGGTGACGATCGTCGTGACGGAGGGGCGGCGGATGATGCGCCTCTCCCTCGAGTTGGCACCAGAGGTCTTCGGCGCGCTCCTCAAGGAGTATCAACGGCTCCTCCAGGGGGTGTTCGAAAAGATGGGAGGACGTGAGGTAGAGGTCGCCTCCGACACGGCCATGGCGGCTTTCCCGACCGCCAAGCAAGCTGCCCTTGCGTCGGTTGCCGCCCAGCGCGCCGTCGCAGCCCATGAATGGCCGCACGGACTGAGACTGGCGATGAGCGTCGGGCTCCACTCCGGAACGGCAGGGGTCGGCTGGGCCGGGCCGGCGGTGCTCCGCGGCTCCGAGCTCTGCGACGCCGCTGAGGGCGGACAGATCTTCCTGACGCAGGCGGTGGCCAGCCTGCTCGAGGAAGAGAACCTAGGCGAGTTGTCGGTGCGAGATCTCGGAGAGGTGCCCCTCAGAGGGAGCGATCAGAAGGTGCGGGCATACGAGCTCGTCGTCCCCGCCGCCGTCGAGACGACAAGATCTGGATTCTCTGACTCGTGACCTAATCTGATTCTGTCGGCCATCCGCAGGACGCGGAGTGCGTTCAGCGTGATCATCTCGTTCGGGCCGCGCCTGCCCCCGTCCGCCAATGGGCCCCGGTCCACTTCTTGTACGGATCGCTCGTCAGCCGCCCCAGGGCGGCCGCTCGAGCGCCCGTTCGTAGGCGGCTCGGTCGTGCACCGGCTCGCCGTGCGACACGATCACGTGCTCGAACGGGAGCTCGAGCAGCGCCCGCAGCGCGGGAAGCACGCGCTCCTCGTGCCAGGGCGTCGCCCAGACGCTCAGCTCGCCCGCCGGCGCGGTCAGCGCATCGGCGAAGACGAGGGCGCGCTGCTCGGGCAGCCAAAGCGGTGTCTCGTTGCGGCCGCGGCCGTCGTACAGCGTGACGAGGCCGCCCGGAAGCTCGGTGCCGGGCTCGATCCCTTCGAGCTCGATCTCCGGGATGTTTCTGCGCCAGAAGAGATGGGGGCCGAACCCGCGCGCGCCGTAGCGGCGCGCGAAGAGGTCGACGTCCCGGACGTGATCTGGCTTGAGGACGACGAGGAGGGTCGGCGGGCGGGCGTCGAGCCGGTCCCACACCTCGTCGGCGTCGTCGGGCGGCGCGATCGGATCGAGAAGGGCAACTTCCCCGCCCGACTCGACGCACGTCGAGGTAACCAGTGGCTCCCAATCGACTCGGGAATTCCAATCGGGATGTGCGACGCGCCACAGCCACAAGCCTGCCGCGACGTCCCGGACCTCGGCCTGCATGCTGTGCATTCTGCCTACGGCTAGCCCTGTCGCTAATCCTCCGCCGGCTGGTAGGTGAGATCGAGGACGCCGGTGCTGAATGTCTTCGTTTCGACGAGCTTGAGCGGCTTCTGATCGCCCCCATCCTTGAAGAGGCGCTTTCCGCTGCCGACGACGATGGGGTGGACCATGAGCCGAAGCTCGTCCAGGAGGTCGTTCTGCAGCAGCCACTGGGCGAGGGTGCCACTGCCGGACATGGAGATGTTCTTACCCGGCTGCTGCTTCAGCTTGGTGATCTCTGCCGCGACATCCCCGTTGATCAGTGTCGAGTTGTTCCACTCGACCTTCTCGAGGGTCGTTGAGACGACGAACTTGGGAACGCCATCGCCGCTCCGATCGCGTCGCCCATCTCGTCGTTGAAGTACGGGAAGTGCCATTTGTCGGGCGACTCGACGACGCCGTCGAGTGAAATGAAGAACGCTGCAACGAGCTTTCTCATCTGAGCTCCTTGAAGGTGTTTGTCGGGTCGTTGGCTGTAAGAGGCTCCAACATAATGAGCCTTGTGCCTCCGGGCCGCGCTGCTCGCCCCGAGGCTTTGTCCTCAGTCGCGCCCAGGCTGAGTCAGTCTGGGCGCTCCCTGCGTCCTTGCCTCGGAACGACCATCGCGCCCCGGCGACGAAGCGTCATTATGTTGGAGCCTCTAAGACGATTCGCCGCTCGAAAACTCATCGGTTCTCACAGACGCCGAGGAGGTACTCGCGTCCCCGGAACGAAGAGGGCGTCGACGGCGGTGGCCCGCAGCCACGGCGAGCGCGTCGACTCGACTTGACAGACGCTGCCGCGCGAGGCACCGTCAAGGCGCACAGGCTGCGGCGTCGCGGCAAAAGCGATGGCCGAGTTTCCTGGAATCGACAACGTCGGGCTTGCGAGCACCGGCGTCCCGCGTGCTCAGTCGACGAGGACGGAGCTGCTGAGGCGCGGCTTCTCGCAGGAGACCGCCTGGCTCCTGCCGGTTCTCGTCCCGGTCGGCATCGCCGGAGCAGCGGTCGTCGTCCTCGCGGTGTGGAGCTTCTCTGCCTCGACCTCGAGTCTCAGCACCCTGGCAGGCGTTTTCGCGCTGATGGCCGCGTCGACGATCGCCGAGGCGGTTCCCGTTCCGATCGAGTCGGTCGCCGTCGGCCGAACGTCGCTCGCGAGCATCTTCATTGTCGGCTCGGCTGCCATCTACGACTGGGCTGCCGGGGCGCTGGTGGCCTTTCTCGCGATGGCGCTGGTCGAGGTGGGGCGCCGCCGACCATTGCGGCGCGTGATCTACAACACGGCGCTCTACTCGCTGGCCGCGGCGGCGGCCGGTGGAGCCGCGGCCCTCGTGGAAGGAAGCGACACCGGCGCGCTCGCGCTCCGCGCCCTGCTCGGCTCGGCGGCGTTCTACGCGGTCGACATCACGTTGCTCGCGGCGGTGGTCGCGCGCTCGACGCGGGCGGCATTCGTGCCGTTCCTGGGCCGCTACGCCTACTCGACGCTGCTACCGCTCATGATCATCTCCTCATTCGCCGTGATCCTCCTCGTGCTCTGGGATCGCTCGCCGTTCATCGCTGTCCTCCTGGCGGGCCCGCTCGTCGCGATCGCTCTCTACCAGCGCTGGAGCCACGGAGCCCTGGAGCAGCTCCGCGAGTTGGATCACCTGAAGGATGACTTCATCGCTGTGGTCTCGCACGACCTGCGAACGCCGCTCGCCTCCGTCTACGGGGCCGCAATGACGTTGCAGCATCGTGATCTCGACGAAGAGAGCAAGAAGAGCATGCTCTCGATCGTCTACCGAGAATCGGCACGCCTCGCCCGCCTGATCGACAACATCCTGCTGGCGAGCCGCCTCGATTCGGGAAGCGTCGAAACGGTAATCGAGCGCTGCGATTCAGCCGAGCTGGCACGGGGCGTCGTTGACGGCGCGGCAGCTGATCTCCCGCCCGCTCTCACGCTTGAGCTCTTTGCGCCGCCGTCACCGCCGGCAGTTGCCGCCGATTCCGAAAAGCTCAAGCAGGTGCTCGTGAACCTGATCGAGAACGCGGTCAAGTACTCCCCCGACGGCGGAACGATCGAGGTCAGGCTCGAGCGCGCGGACGGCCGCGTACGTTTCCTGGTCCGAGATGAGGGATTGGGCATTCCCGCCCAAGAGCAGCCTCGCGTCTTCGAGAAGTTCCACCGGCTTGATCCGCTCCTGACCCGCGGTGTGGTGGGCACTGGTCTCGGCCTGTACATCTGTCACGAGCTCATCCGGCAGATGAACGGGCGGATCTGGGTCACCTCCGAGGAGGGACGAGGCTCGACGTTCTCCTTCGAGCTGCCGCTCGCAGCCGACCTGATGGGAATTCCGGCCGCCCGATAGTCTCCGGCCGGTGTTGGACGAGCTGATCGCTGTCGTCCGGTATGACCCTCAATGGCCGCGCCGCTTCGAGGCCGAACGCGCGCTGCTGGGGCACGTGCTCGCGCCATGGCTGGAGGGTGGCATCCACCACATCGGCTCCACCGCAATTCCAGGGATCGCGGCCAAGCCGATCATCGACATGATTGCTGGAGTGCACGACTTCGAGGAGGCGCGCGCGGCGTACGAGCCGCTGGGCGAGCAGTCGTACATCTACGCGCCCCACCGGCCGGGAATAGCGCACCACTTCAGCAAGCCGTCGCTGCGCTTGTCGGAGATGCGGTTCAGCCTCCATCTCACGGAGCCCGAGAGCGATCTCTGGCGCGAGCGGCTCGCCTTCCGGGAAGCGCTCAGGGCCGACTCCGCCCTGGCGGCCGAGTACGAGGCGCTCAAGAGGCGGCTCGCAGAGGAGAACGGCGACGACACGGAGGCTTACACGACGGGCAAGCGCGACTTCGTGGGCCGCGTGCTGGCGAGCGCGGGTCTTCAGTTCGGCCGACGCTGACGTTCGTTCCGCGATTGCCTTTGCTGAGCTCCAACAGCGACGGCCGGGATCTCTTCCCGGCCGTCGGCTTGTCTTGGTGCTCTGAGGGGACCGGTCTTAGCCGTCCCACTTCCACCCGGCGCAAGCCAGGGAAGCGGCGACGAGGGCCAGCCGTGCGAACCAGAGGTTGAGCTGTGGCATGAAGGACTCCCGGTAGATCGGACTGCGGGGACGTCCTGAGATCGGCGAACGGCCGCCAGGCAAAACCCCTCGAACGAGGGTGTAGGACCCCGTAGGGCTTATGCGTCTTGATCGCGCAGCTCGGTGACGAGCGCGGCGACGACCTTCTCGTCGAACTGTGTTCCGGCGCATCGCTCGAGCTCGTCGACCGCCTGCTCTTGGGTCAGGGGCTCGCGGTAGGCGTGCTCGGAAGTCATCGCGTCGAACGCATCGACCGCGAAGAGGATTCGCGCGGGGAGCGGGATCGCCTCGCCGGCCACGCCGTTGGGGTATCCGTTCCCGTCCCAGCGCTCGTGGTGGTGGAGAACCCAGGCGGCGAGGGGGCCGAGGCCGAGCGACGCGAGCATGTTGCAGCCGACTGCCGGATGCCGCTCGAGGATTCGGCGCTCGTCGAGATCGAGCGGCCCCGGCTTCTCCAGGATCTCGTCCGGAATGGCGACCTTTCCGAGGTCGTGGAGGCGGCCCGCGAGCTCGATCAGCTCGCACTGCTCCGGGTCGCAGCCCAGGCGCGCTCCAACGCTGACCGCGAGCCGAGCGACCGACTCCGAGTGGCTGCCCGCAAGGGCATCCCTCGCGTCGACGGCGCGGGCCAGGCTCATGGCCGCCTGGAGTCGCGCTGCGCGATCGTCGGTGATGCCCGTAGCAAGGGAGAGCTTGCTGGGCTCCGTTCCATCCGCGGCGGGGGCGCACACGCTGCCCGGCGCGTGTCGCTTGCAGTGATAGAGCGCTTCGTCCGCGCGCTCGAGGAGACGACCTGGCGTGTCCCCGTCGCCGGGATACGAGGCGATCCCGCCCGACACCCTGATCGACTCTTCTACGTCCGGTCCGAGGGCGATGTCGACGAGCGCGAGCTCGACGAGCAGCCGAGCTTGCTCGGGCTCGAGCCCGGGCAGGAGCAGCGCGAACTCGTCGCCTCCGACCCGGAAGGCCTCTCCGCTCGCAGCGAGCCGGGCGCCGACCGCAGCGAGCGCGCGGTTGCCCGTCGGATGGCCGTACCGGTCGTTGATGTCCTTCAGGTTGTCGACGTCGAGCACGCAGAGGCTGACCGTCTTTTCGCCCTGATCCGGAGGCAGCTCGTCCTGGAGTCGCTCGTCGAACCGGCGGCGGTTGCCGAGGCTCGTGACGGGATCGGTCAGGGCCGCCCGCATGGCCTCCAGCGTCCGCAGCTGTGACCGCTGGTAGAGGTCGAAGGCGAGAAGCGGACCGAAGAGGGCGCCGACGAGGAACGGCGAGCGGTCCCAGAGGATGACGAGCACGACGCTCAGCGAGACCATGATCGTGAGCGGGACGAGCGTCGCGCCGACCGTCCGCCGCAGCAGCGAGAGGAATGGCTCCCGGCTCGTCCGCGCGACAACGAGCGCGATCAGCACGAGGTCGACTGCGTAGAAGGATGCGGCCGCGGCCGTGGTTGCGACAGGCACGTTGCCGAGCGCCGACCCCTCGGCGGCCGCCGCCGCCCCTCCTGCCGCCGCCGCGGCGAGCGCGTAGACGGAGCTGTTGTACGCGACCGTGACCGGCGGTCGTCGTCGTCCGGTCTCGACGCCGAGCTGCATGAGGAAGGACATGAGAGTCGCTGCCGCCCACCCGTAGATCGCCGCCGTGCCGACGAGGAAGACGCTGGCGAGCGATGTCCTCCCGATCGGGATGCCGCGGATGGGGAGCGGCACGGTCTCGGTGAACGTCGCGGCTGCGAGCAGCGCCACGAGCCCTGCGATGGAGGAGGAAGAGGGCCGCTCGGACACGAGGCTCGCCGACGCGGCGACGATCGTCACGGCCGCGCCCAGGGTAAGGGGAAGCAGGAACGCCAGGACTCCCGGTGAGCCAGACGCCGCTTTCGTCTTGACGTGGAGCACGGCTTCCCCTTTGTCGCCGGGGGGCCGCCCCCGTTCTAACCCTGTCGGTCCTCTATCTCAGAGTAGTACGGGCATCGCCTGGATGTCGACGATCAGCGGGAAAGGCCCCCGGGCCTCCCCGAGGAATCGGGCGCACTCCTGCTCGAGCTCGTCGGAGACAAACGAGCCCGGCGGAGCCTTGTCGTCGCCCTTCGGGGCAATGGGCGGTCTTTCGGTCTGTGGTCGACCAGGCACTTTTTTGGCTACCTCTCGAACTCTGAGCTATTCCCGCTCTCGCCCTCGGATCTCTGCTCGGCGCGGGCCGAGATCGAGTGTACGCCGCCGGGCATCGGGTTCGATCCCTCCAACGGGTGATCGCCGTTGAGGGAATGCAGCAAAGAGCGGCGGACGGCCGCGAATCCGGGCGCTCCTCGGCCGTCTCGAGCCCTACTCGTCCTCGATCGCCGCGGCGACAACTCCTCTGACTCGGTCGGCGGGTTCCAGGCACCTTGCAGCTCGCGGGCCGATGGGGGGACGTCGTCCGGCCGCTCCGCCAGGCCGTTCAGATACCGGATCGGTGGCCGGTGATACGCAGCCTCCTGGCTCCAGTTGTAACAGTCGGTCACCCATCCGGAGCAGTCGGTGGAGAGCGGTAGCTTGCGAGGCTGCCCGATTCCGTCGATCGGTCGCAGCTGCAAATAGTGGATCTAGGCCCGGTTGCGAACGCCCCAGTTCGCGTGGCTGACGATCTTCGACCGGAGAGCCGGCATCGCGATCGCATAATGCCCTTTCCTGGCACGCGGCTTCCGTGCTCCGCCGGAGATCAGGAGCTCGTGCCGCCGAGGGCCCGAACTACCTCCTGGGCCGTGGCGCGGCGACTCTACCGGTGCCGATAGACGATCCGGCCGCGTGTGAGGTCGTACGGCGAGAGCTCGATGTTGATGCGGTCGCCCGGAAGGATTCTGATCCGGTAGCGGCGCATCTTCCCTGCGGTGTAGCCGAGGGTCTCGTGGCCGTTGTCGAGCAGGATCCGGTACATGCCGTTCCGAAAGGCCTCGACGACCTCACCCTCGAACTCGATCTTGTCTTCCTTGCCGGCGATGTCGTCACCCCCTTCGGGTTTGTGCCCCGCGCCGCGGGCCTGCCGCGGCGCGGGGAGTCATCTGTCCTGCGTCAGGCGGTCACGACGACGTTCGTCGCCTCTGGGCCCTTGGCGCCTTCACGCGCCTCGTACTCGACTTTCGCGTTCTCCGCGAGCGTCTTAAAACCTTCGCCGGCGATGTTCGTGTGGTGCACGAAGAGATCCTTCCCGCCGTCTTCCGGCGTGATGAATCCGTAACCCTTCGCGTCGTTGAACCACTTCACGGTTCCGGTTGCCATAAAATTCCACCTCCCTTACCACTCACGAACGGTAAAGGGGCTAGCGCCACCGGTACACGTTCTGGTTCTCTCGCCGAGATTGTAGCGGGTCGAGCCGCCGAGGGGGCTTTCGCGCATAGGGATCTCCCCGAAGCGACCACACGGCAGGCGACCTAGCTTAGGCTTGACCCCGAAAAGGAGGCCCGCATGGCCAGCATCATGCGAGGAGCCGCCGTGTCCGCGGCCGCGCTCCTCGTCCTCCTCCTCGCCCCGGGCGCCGCCCGCGCGGACTCCGACCAGGCGCTCCTGGACAGGTACCAGCCCGTCACAGTCTTCGACCCGCTGGAGCAGTTCGAGCCGACGAGAGTGCAGTCGTTCGTGCACGACGCCGACCTCGAGCGGCTGGTGTCGGGCACCTGGGTCCTCGTCGACGACGACCCCGACCTGGACGAGCTGCCCGGCCCCGGGACCGGCGTCTGGCGCCTGAACCAGGACTCCTGCACGCCGGCGATGCCGCTCGGCGGCCTGGCGTGCTACGCCGCGGCCGACGAGGAGCGGCACAGCCACAGCACCGTGTACGGGCACGTCGCTCGTCCGGAAGGAGCGATCGTGCTCCAGTACTGGTACTTCTACTACGACGACGTCTACTCGTACACGTACCCGCCGAGCGACCTCCTCTGGCAGGCGCACGAAGGCGACTGGGAGGTCGTCAACGTCGTCCTCTCCGAGGCCGAGGCCCCGCTCTACGTCGGTTACAGCCAGCACTGCCTGGGCGAACGGCGTGACTGGGCCCTGACCCCGCGGCTCGACACGCACCCGGTCGTCCACGTCGCGATCGGGTCTCACGCCAACGAGCTCGCGGCGGGGATCCATCCGATCAACACCGCCTGCCTCCCTCAGCAGGTGATCGACTTTCTCCGTGCCCGCGGGCTTCCACTTCCCGTGGACTACGCGGGAGAGGGCGACATCGGCGGCCCACCGGAGGCGGGTGGCATCCTCACGCGCATCCGTCGACTGGACGGGGATCCTTCGAGCTGGGTCGCATTTCCGGGCTTCTGGGGCGAGCTCCAGTACTTTCATGCCCCGCCGCCCTTCGGCACCGTGCAATTCGGCACGTCACCGAACGGGCCCGCGCAGCACGCGGTCTGGATAGACCCGCTCGGCACCCTCGCCAGGTGGCCGGTGGGATAGCGAAGCACGGCCGAGCCGGGCCGAGCTGCGGGCCCGGCTCGCGCCGGCTTTGCTGCGAGACTTCCGAGCGTGCACAGCACGCTGCCGGCTGCGGCACCGCCTCGACTCGCGCCGCCCGCGCTCGTCGTGCCCGCGCCGCGCGAGGTGTCGTTCGGACGCGTTGCCGGACGGGTCGCGCCGGGAACGCGCCGCATCCTGATCCGTGTGGACGGCCGCCTCGTGGCCGTGAAGCAAGTACGGAGACGTCGCTTCGCGCTCGTCGTGTCGCTGCCGCGCCGCGACATCACGCTTCGCGTGACAGCGGTCGACCGGCGAGGCCGTCGCTCATCGACCGTCGTCGGCCCCGTCTTCGGCCTCCCCCGCCACGCCGCCCCGTACGGCCCGGCTCCGCCTCTGCGCGGGTACGAGGATCCCGCGCTGGCGCGCACCGTGCACAGGCTCGCCCATCGCTTCCACGGAACCTGCGCGGTGTTCGTCGAGGACCTGCGAACCGGGGCAGGCGCGGCCTGGAACGCGCGCGCCCGCTTTCCCGCCGCCTCGACGCTCAAGGTGGCGATCGCAATCGAGCTTCTACGCTCGTCTCGCGGCGCCTTCGCGCGGGGCACTGCTCTCGGGAGCCTCCTCTGGCGGATGCTCGTCTACTCGGACAACCGGGCGGCGAACGAGCTGCTCGTCCGGATCGGCGGTTCGATCTCGGCGGGGGCGGCGCGCGTCAACCAGACGATGCGCGAGCTCCGGCTCGCCGACACGGAGATGTACGGGGGCTACGAGGGGGACTCGATCGGCCGTCGGCCGATCCCGCTCGAGATCGTGAGCAGCCCGACCTTCGTCGGCAAGTACACGACGGCCTGGGACCTCGCTCGGCTCGGCCGCTACCTGCACCTGGCGACGATCGGCAAGGGTGCGCTCGCCCGGCGCTTCCGCGGCGCCTTCACGCGGGCGGACGCGCGCCACCTGCTCTACGTCCTCGCGCACGTGCGAGAGCCAGGCCGCCTCGAGCGCTACCTGACCGGGGGAGGAGTGGCCGTGCTGCACAAGGGCGGCTGGATCGAGAAGGCCCGGCACGACAGCGGCCTCGTCTACTGGCGCGGCGGTGCCTTTGCCGTCACGGTTCTCACCTGGAACGCGGCGGGCGCCGGAACTTCGTCGGACGTGCTCGCGGGCCGCGTCGCCCGGGCGGCGCTCGAACGGTTCCGCGAGACTGCGGCCGGTGGGTAGCCAGCTCGCGGCGTTTCTCGGCGTCTCGGCGATCGTGATCATGACGCCGGGCCCCGACACGGCGCTCACGATCCGGAACACGCTGATGGGCGGGCGGCGGGCCGGGATCTTCACGGCGATCGGCGTCTCGAGCGGGCAGGCGGGCTGGACGTTGGCCACCGCCGCCGGTATCGCAGCCCTGCTTGCCGCCTCCGAGCCGGCCTTCGTCGCGGTCAAGCTCGCCGGCTCCGCCTACCTCGTCTGGCTCGGCGCCCAGGCGCTCCTCGGTGCGCTCCGTCGCGCACGGATCACACGACGCGACCCTCCGGGACGCGGGCGCCTCCGACCCCGGACCGCTCTCCGCCAGGGACTCGTCAGCAACCTCGGGAACCCGAAGATGGCCGCCTTCTTCCCGAGCCTGCTCCCGCAGTTCGCGCCGCAGGAGCACGCGTTCGCCGCGCTGCTCGCCCTCGGCTCCGCCTTCTGCCTGATGACGCTCGCCTGGTTGACCGCCTACGCCTTCGCGGTCGCGAGGGCCGGCGACTTCCTGCGGCGCCCGTCGATCCGGCGGGTGATCGAGGCGGTCACGGGCGCTGTCCTGATCGCCCTCGGCCTGCGACTGGCGTCCGAGCGCCGCTAACCCGACGCTGCGGCGACCCGGCGGGCGAGCTCGATCGTCACTCCCTCCACGGCGAGCTCCGGCGCCACGCCGTCCCTGCCCCACAGCTCCCGGGCCTGCGCCTCTAGCGCGACCAGATCCCGGTCGGTGTGCAGCGGGTCGTGGTGGAAGAGCAGGAGCCGCCCGACGCGCGCCGCACGGGCGAAGTCGACCGCTGCAGCGACGCTCGAATGCCCCCAGCCGACCTTCGTCTCGTACTCGGCCTCGGAGTACTGCGCGTCGTGGAGAAGGACGTCCACCCCCTCCGCAACGCCGAGCCCCGAGATCCACTCCGGCGGGAGCGCCCGGAGGTCACCGCCCAGCGCCGGCTCGTGGTCGGGAATGTAGGCGAGGGAGCTGCCGTCGTCCTCGAGCCGGTAACCGACCGTCGGTCCAGGATGTGAGACGGGCTCCGCCTCGATCCGCGCGTCGCCGATCTCCCAGGGCTCGTCCGGCACGTCGTGAAAGGTGAGCCGCGCCGGGATCTCCGAGAGGTGGATCGGGAAGAGGGGTGGGGAGAGGTAGCGCGCAATCCGCTCCTCGAGGGATCGGGTCGGCGAGGGCGGCCCCCAGACGTGCAACTCGCTCCCGGCGCGCCACAGCGGCATGAAGAACCCGAGCCCCTCGAGGTGATCCAGGTGGAGGTGGGTGAGCAGCAGGTGGATCGGGCCCGAGTAGTCCTCGAGCTCGAGCCCGAGCGGGCGAATCCCGGTTCCCGCGTCCAGGACGAGCAGCGTGCCGTCGGCGAGGCGGACCTCCACGCACGAGGTATTGCCCCCGTAGCGCAGGGTCTCGGCGCCCGGCGTGGCGAGCGATCCCCGGCACCCCCAGACCGTCGCTCTCATCGCGCTACCGGTTCTGCCCCTCCCAGAAGATGGCCACCATCCCCACCAGCTCTTCCGAACGCGCCAGCAACGGGAAGGCGGTGGCCGAGATCGTGCGCGTGACGCCGTCGAGGCCGGTGATGCGTAACTCGCGGTGCGCCGGCCGGCGTTCGAGCAATGCGACTCCGCCGGGATTCTTCTCGAGCGGCACGGGCGTCCCGTCGAGCTCCTCGATCTTGAAGAGCGACGCCCACTCCTCCGCCCGTATGTCGCCCGCCTCGGCAAAGGTTCTCCCCAGAATCACCTCGGCAGGCTCGTTGTAGAAGACGAGGTTGCCCTCCGCGTCCGCGATGAAGGTCGCGGTGGCGAGCTTCGACGCGAACTCTCGGGCCAGGATCAGGACGAGGTTCTTCTGCTGTCTTCCCTGAACGCTCGGTACGGCCATACCCAGCATGATGCTACGCCGTAGCGGGTAGGTTCGCCCACGCGTGCGCGCCCGATGGCTATCTCCGCTCTTGCGCGAGAACCGCGAATTCCGGAGTTTCTGGACGGGCCAGACGGTCTCGCTGTTCGGAGACCAGATCACGCTGATCGCGCTTCCGCTCACCGCCGTGCTCGTGCTGCACGCGCACGCGGCCCAGATGGGCTACCTGATCGCGGCGGAGCTCGCGCCGAACCTGCTCTTCTCCTTGCACGCGGGCGCCTGGATCGACCGCCGCGGCCGGCGGCGCCAGGCGATGATCGCGGCCGACCTCGGGCGAGCCGCCCTCATTGCGACTGTGCCGCTCGCGTACGCCTTCGACGCGCTCACGATCGAGCAGCTGTACGTCGTCGCATTTCTCAGCGGGACCCTGACAGTGCTCTTCTTCGTCGCGAACGCCGCCTTCTTCGTCGCGGTCGCGCCGCGCGAGGACTACATGGAGGCGAACTCATTGCTCTACGGGAGCCGCGCGTTCTCGTTCGTCGCCGGGCCGAGCGTCGGCGGCGTGCTCGTCCAGTTGTTGAAGGCGCCCTTCGCGCTCGTGGTCGACGCTGTTTCGTACCTCGTCTCGGCTGCCTTCCTCGGCTCGATCTCGCCGCAGGAGCCGCCGACGGAGGAGGCCGAGCGCGGTCACGTCATGCAGGGCGCGCGCTACATCCTCGGCACGCCGTGGATCCGCGCGTCTCTCCTTGCGACTGCGACGATCAACCTCTTCAACTTCGTCTTCCACGCGCTCTTCATCCTCTACGCCGTTCGCTCGCTGCACGTGCGACCCGGGACGCTCGGGCTCGTTCTCGGCGCAGGGGCGGTCGGCGGCCTGATCGGGTCGGCGAGTACCGGTCGTCTCGGCCGGCGGATCGGGATCGGGCCCGTCTTCGTCCTCGGCTGCGTGGTGTTCCCGGCGCCGCTCGTGCTCGTCCCGCTCGCGGGCGGGCCGCATCCGCTCGTGCTGGCGATGCTCTTCCTCGCGGAGTTCGGCTCCGGGCTCGGCGTGATGATCCTCGACATCAGCGCCGCGTCCATCCGTGCCGCGCTCGTCCCCGACCGCCTGCGCTCGCGCGTCTCGGGGGCCTACATGGTCGTCAACAACGGGATCCGGCCGATCGGGTCGCTGATCGGCGGCGCGCTCGGCAGCACGATCGGCCTTCGCCCGACGCTCTGGATCGCCGTCGTCGGCGCGATTGCAGGCTTTCTCTGGCTTCTGCCGTCACCTCTGCCGAAGATGCGGGAGCTGCCCGAGTCGGCGGAGTGAAGCTCAGCCTCAGGTTGAGGTAAGCTCGCGCTGATGCGGAGCGACCTGCTCGGGTAGATTCGCGTCAGTGTCCGCCGCGCGCACCCTGCCGTGGAGCTGGTACTCCGATCCGGAGGTGCTGCGCCGGGAGCAGGAGCGCATCTTTCGCCGGGCGTGGCAGTACGTCGGCCACGCCGGGCGGGCCGAGAAGCCGGGAGAGCGCTTTGCCGCGTGGGCCGGCGACGTGCCGGTCCTCGTCGTTCGCGCGGACGACGGGCTCCGCGCCTTCCTCAACGTCTGCCGCCACCGCGGCTCGCTCCTCGTCGAGGGCCACGGCAGCCAGGCGACCATCCAGTGCCCGTATCACGCCTGGACGTACGGCCTCGACGGCGCCCTGCGGTCCGCGCCCCGCTCGGAGCGCGAGGCCGGCTTCGACTCGTCCGAGCTCTCCCTCCTGCCGCTTCGCCTCGAGGCATGGGGCCCGTTCCTGTTCGTCAACCCCGACGAGAGCGCGCCGCCGCTCGCGGCGACACTCGGCGGGCTGCCCGACCTCGTCTCCGTCGACGGGCTCGTCTTCCATTCGCGCGACGAGCACGAGCTCGCGGCGAACTGGAAGATCGCCTGCGAGAACTACCTCGAGTGCTACCACTGCCCGGTCGCGCACCGAGGGTTCAGCGCCGCCTACGACGTCGCCCCGGACGCCTACCGGCTCGCGCCGACGGCCGATCACGTCCTCTCGCAGTTCGCTCCCGCGCGCGGCGCGGGAGAGGGGCAGTTCCACTTCGTCTGGCCCAACCTGAGGGTGAACGTCTACGCCGGCCCGCCGAACCTCTCGATCGGGCCGCTCCTGCCGAGGGGCCCGGAGCGCTCGACGGGATTCCTCGACTACTTCTTCGCCGCGGGCGCGGAGGACGGCTGGGCCGACGAGCTGCTCGCCTTCGACGGGCAGGTCGGCGCGGAGGATCGCGCGCTCGTCGAGCGGGTGCAGCGGGGTGTCCGCTCCGGGCTCGTCGAGGAGGGCCGCCTGTTGCCCGAGAGCGAGCAGCTCGTCGCGCGCTTCCAGGAGCTCACCCAGCAGGCGCTCTCGCGCTAGCGGCGCATACTCCCCAAGCATGGCGATCACGGTCGCGCTCGCCGGCGACACGATGCTCGGCCGCAACGTCGCCGAGGCGCTCTCGGCCGGACCGCCGGAGTCGCTCGTCGCGCCCGAGGTGGTCGAAGCGGCGGGCAAAGCGGACCTCTTCGTCCTCAACCTCGAGTGCTGCATCTCGGAGCGGGGGAGCCGCTGGCCCGACCCGCGCAAGCCGTTCTTCTTCCGCGCGCCGCCGGCGGCGGTCGACCTGCTCGTGCACCTCGGCGTCGACTGCGTGACGCTCGCGAACAACCATGCGCTCGACTACGGCGAGGACGCGCTTCTCGACACGCTCGCGCACCTCGCGGCCGGCGGCATCGCCGCGGTCGGGGCTGGGGAGAACCTGGTGCAGGCCCGCCTGCCGGTCGTTCTCGAGGCGGGCGGCTTTCGGCTCGGAATCGTCGGCCTCGCCGACCACCCGGCCGAGTACGCGGCCCGCCCGGACCGGCCCGGCATCGCCTACGCCAACCTGGGGCGCGAGCCGGCGCCCGAGTGGGCGTGCGACGTCGATGCCGACGCGATCCTCGTCACGCCTCACTGGGGCCCGAACATGACCGCCGCCCCCTTGCCTCATGTGCGCGCGTCCGCGACGGCGCTCGTCGAGGCGGGCGCGACGCTCGTCGCCGGCCACTCGGCTCACGTCTTCCACGGCGTCGCGGGGCGAGTGCTGTACGACCTCGGTGACTTCCTCGACGACTACGCCGTCGACGGCGCGCTGCGCAACGACCTGGGCCTCCTCTTCCTGGTAGAGCTCGGGCCGGAGGGGCCCGTCGGGCTCGAGGCGATGCCCCTGAAGCTCGAGCACTGCCACACGCGGCTCGCCGAGGGGGCAGACGCGGAGTGGATCCGGAGGCGGCTTCGGCGCGCTTGCGCGCTGCTCGGGACCGAGGTCATCGAAGAGGATGGCCTTTTGAATATCCCCCTGCACTGAGTATCCTTCTCGTGTGGCTAGGGGGAGGGGAGCCCTTTTGGCGCTCGTGCTGGGCACCGTTGGTCTCGCGCTGCTTGCGAGCCCGGGCGGCGGCGCCGCGCCGCACCCGGAAAACCTCTACCTCGAGCCCATTCCCGGGTCGCCGTACTCCGCGCCGACCTTCCTGACTGCGCCGCCGGGCGATGCGAGCCGCCTCTTCATCGTCCAGCAGGGAGGCATCATCAGGATCGTCCGTGACGGCTCGCTGCTGGCGACGCCGTTCCTCGACATCACGAGCCTCGTCCTGAGCGGCGGCGAGCGCGGCCTGCTCTCGATGGCCTTCGCGCCGGATTACGCGACGAGCCGGAAGTTCTACGTCTACTACACGGCTCGCACCCCGGAAGGTCAGATCACGGTCGCCGAGTTCCTCCGCGACGCGTCCAATCCCGACGTGGCCGATCCGGCCACCCGCCGCACGGTGATCACCGTCGATCACATGACCTACTCGAACCACAACGGCGGCCAGCTCGAGTTCGGCCCCGACGGCTACCTCTACCTCGGCACAGGGGACGGCGGTAGTGGGGGCGATCCCGACCACAGGGGGCAAGACCTCACGGAGGGGCTCGGAAAGATCATGCGCATCGACCCGCTGCGGGGAGATCCGTACGAGGTTCCGCCCAACAACCCGTTCGTCAACCAGCCGCCCGCGCTTCCCGAGATCTTCGCCTACGGCGTCCGCAATCCATGGCGGTACTCCTTCGACCGGCAGACCGGCGACCTCGTGGTCGCCGACGTCGGCCAGAATGCGTGGGAGGAGATCGACTACACCCCGCTTGCCTTGGGAGGCGGCAACGGCGCGAACTTCGGCTGGAGCTGCTACGAGGGAAGGCATGCCTACAACCTCAACCAGCCGCTTTGCATGCCGCCGCCGCCGACCGTCATGCCGGTCTTCGAGTACCCGCACTCAGGGGGGCATGGCGGCTGCTCGATCACCGGCGGCTACGTCGTTCGTGACGCCGATCTGCCCACGCTCCTCGGGCGCTACATCTACGGCGACTACTGCACGGGCACGATCTATTCGAACATCCTGCAAATCCCCGACGCGCAGGACGACCAGCCCACCGGGCTCAGCGTCGGCGCCCTCTCTTCGTTCGGCGAGGACGCCTGCGGACACGTCTACGCCCTGTCTCTCAACGGTCCCGTCTACCGGATCTACGACACGCCGCCACCCCCACCGCCGAGCTGCGGGCGCGCCTTCCCGAACACGCTGACCGGCGACGTCGGCCCCGACTACACGATCCATCTGCGGGATCCCGACGGGAACGATCTCGACGGGGGGACGCTGCCGGCGGGGACGTACACGGTCGAGATCGACGACTTGAGCGAGATCCACAACTTCCATCTCTTCGGCGACGCCGTGGAGTGCGTGCCGCCCTCGACTTGCCAGACGGACGTGGCCGGAACCGGCCACGAGGTCTGGACGGTGAACCTCACACCGGGGACGGCGGAGTACCAGTGCGACCCGCATTCGTCGCAGATGCACGGCATGTTCACGGTCACCGAGCCGCCACCACCACCTCCGCCACCACCGCCGCCACCGCCTCCTCCGCCGCCGCCACCGCCTCCACCGGGGGGCTACACGACGAACACGCAGAGCGGGCAGTCGATCATCCCGGGCACGCTCGACCTCGGGAACCACTGCGACGACTGCACCTCGCCGCTGACGCTCCCCTTCCCGGTCGAGATCTACGGCCTCCCCTAGCGCGATCGTCGCCTCGAACGGCTCGCTCCAGTTCACGACCGACAACGAGGGCTACTCGAGCGGCTGCCTGCCGCTGCCGATCGTCGGGCTGGGACGGTCCTTCATCCCCTACCAGGACGACCTGCGCACCGACATCGGCGCGGGCGTCGGCGTCTACACGGCCACGATCGGCAACCCGCCCAACCGCCAGTTCGTGATCGAGTGGCGGACGACCTACTTCGGCCGCTCGGGCACGGCCAACTTCGAGATCGTCCTCACGGAGGGCTCGACGACGCTCTCGGACATCTACGGGGCGACGGTCGACAACGGCTCGATGGAGGTAAGCGGCGTCCAGGACTCCGACGCCGGCCCCTTCACGCAGTTCTCCTGCGGTGAGGCGACGCTCGTCAACGGCCTGCGCGTGAACTACGTCTGGGGCGGCGGGCCACCACCGCCGCCACCGCCACCGCCACCGCCTCCGCCTCCGCCTCCGCCGCCTCCACCACCGCCACCACCTCCACCACCGCCACCACCTCCA
>WNFU01005977.1_pt1 | contig 19335 bp, 20 predicted proteins | sample 5400121 | NCBI WGS metagenome assembly WNFU01 (sample SAMN13153360, study PRJNA577476) | soil metagenome | isolation source: 100 cm soil or saprolite under grassland replicate 1 | place: USA:California | collected 2016-06-15 | reverse complement strand
TTCTCGCCTCCCGGCAACCTGCCCAACGTCATCCCCGCCTCGCCCGGGCTGCCCCCGCCGCTTGACTTCATCCCCGGCTTTAGCCCCAACCCGGTCGGCGACGCCTTCTTCAGCGCGCTCGACACCGGCAACCTCAAGCGCTGCCCGGGATCAAACGAGCGCAACCCCGGCGACAACTCGACGCCGTTTACCGAGGGCGGCACGCTGGACTGCGATCCCTCCGAGGTGCCCCCGGGACCGTAGCGATGAGACGCCTCGCCATAACAGCCATGCTGCTGCTCGCCGCCGCCGGCGCGCTCGTCGCCTCGGCGGGCGCCGGCGACAGCCACACCTACACGATCGAGCTCGACAACGCGTTCGGGATCGTCGAGGGCTCGGAGGTGCGGATCGCCGGCGTCAAGCAGGGCTCGGTCACCCACCTCGCGGTAAACGACCAGAAGCGCGCCCTGATCACGGTCGAGGTCTCGGGCCCGCTGGCGGTGCTCGGCCAAGACACCGAGTGCTCGTCGGAGCCGCAGTCGCTGATCGCCGAGTACTTCCTCGACTGCGAGCCCAAGGGCGACCCGATCCCGACAGAGGACGAGGGCAATGAGACCGAGCCCAACATCCCCGTCTCCCAGACCACCCAGACGGTCCAGGCAGACCTGGTCCAAAACACCCTGCGCGAGCCGTTCAAGCGCCGCCTGCAGCTGATCATCGACGAGTTCGGCACCGCCCTGGCGGGCAACCCCCAGAACCTAAACGACGCGATCCGCCGCGGCGCGCCGGCGCTGCGCCAGCTCGAGGAGGCGCTCAAGATCCTCGGCGACCAGAACACGATCATCCGCGACCTAAACGCGAACTCGGATGAGATCATCGCCCGGCTCGCCGAGCGCCGCGCCGACGTCGTCAAGTTCATAAAGGAGGCGCGCGACACCGCCGCGGCGTCGGCCGAGCGCCGCACCGACCTGGCGGCCAACTTCGACCTGCTCGACGACTTCCTCGCCGAGCTGCGCCCGACGCTGGTCAGGCTGGGCGGCCTGGCCGCCGAGCAGACCCCGCTGCTCACCAACCTGCGCGCCGCCGCGCCGCAGCTAAACGAGCTCGCCGTCAGCCTGCCGGCGTTTAACCGCGCCACCGACGTCTCGCTCGCCAGCCTCGGCGAGGCCGCGGTGGTGGGGCGCAAGGCGCTGCGCAAGGGCCGCGACGAGATCAAGCAGCTCAAGAAGACGGCCAAGAAGGCGCCCGGCGTCTCCGAGCTGCTGGCCGACTTCCTGCGTGACCTCGACGACCCCAGCCGCGCCGTCGCAGAGGACGCCCGCGCCGCGCAGGAGACCGGTCGCCAGGCGCCGACCGGCTACACGGGCCTCGAGGGCCTGCTCAACTGGGCCTACTACAACGCGGGGATCCTCAACCAGTACGACCCCACCAGCCACCTGCTGCACTTCTCGATCTTCAGCGTCGGGACCCCGTGCGGCGATTTCAGCACCGGTCGCGACCCGGACACCGGAGCGCCCGGCGTGCCCGCCAAGGACGGCGGCACGACCACCAGCATCCTCGACGCCCACGCCTGCGTCGCGTGGCTGGGGCCGAACCAGCCAGGCATCAACGAGGACCTCAATCTGCCGCGCTACGACAACTCGGTCTGCCCCGAGGGCAGCAGCGCACCGGCGCTGTGCGACCCCAACATCTCGACCAACTCGGCGGGCGGCGGCGAGGTCCAGACGACGAGCAAGGGCGGCGAGGTGCCGGGCTACCAGCCGTCCGAGCCCACGGCGCCCGAGGAGCCCGGCAACAACGAGCCGGTGGTACCCGGGCTCGACCTGCCGGGGAACGCCGGCGACGACATCGACGACCTGCTCGACATCCCCGGCGTGACGGGCGAGGGCGCCCAGGACCAGAGCGGCGGCGGCGACCAGGCCGCAAGCGACCTCCTCGACTTCCTGTTCGGCAACTGATGAACGAGACGCCGACAAGCACTCCGGAGCGGCGGCGATGAGGGGCCGCAGCCCGCTGCAGTCGCTCGCCGCCTCGCCGACGATGGTCGGCGCGATCACGACCCTGATCGTGATCGTCGCGGTCTTCCTCGCCTACAACGCCAACCAGGGCCTGCCCTTCGTCCCCACCTACAGGGTCTCGGTCGAGATCCCCAACGCGGCGCGCCTTACCAACAACAACGAGGTCCGGATCGGCGGCCACCGCGTCGGAGTCGTCGAGTCGATCGAGGCGATCCACCCCGAAAAGACCCAAGACCCGCCCTCCCAGGCCGCCGCCACCGGCGAGCAGACCTCGCCGGCCGCCAATCCCAACGCGACGATCGCGCGCCTCAACCTAAAGCTCGACAAGGACGTCGACCCGCTGCCGACCGACTCCACCTTCCGGGTGCGCTACCGCTCCTCGTTCGGGCTCAAGTACCTCGAGATCACGCGCGGCGACGGCGGCCCCGCCCCCGAGGGCTACACCTTCCCCGCAACCCAGACCGTCGAGCAGACCGAGTTCGACGACATAAACAACACCTTCGACACCGACACGCGAACGAACTCGCGCATAAACCTCGAGGGGTTCGGAAACGCCTTCGCCGGCCGCGGCACGTCGCTTAACCAGACGATCGAGGCGCTTAACCCGCTGTTTACGAACCTAAAGCCCGTGGCGCGGGTGCTCGCGGCTCCGGCGACCCGGCTTAGGCGCTTCTTTCCCGAGCTCGCCGACGCGGCGCGGATCGTCGCCCCGGTCGCCACCGAGCAGGCGCAGCTGTTCACGAACATGGCGGTGGCGTTCGCGGCGATCTCCGAGGACCCCGAGGCGCTCAAGGAGACGATCTCCGAGGGCCCGCCGACGCTTCAGACCGGGATCGACGTGCTGCCCGGCCAGCAGGTCTTCCTGCGCGACTTCACGACGCTGTCGCGCCTCTTGCGCCCCGGGATCCACGACCTGCGGATCTCGCTGCCGACCCTCAACTCGGCGATCGACGTCGGCACCGACGTGCTGCCGCGCACCGTGCGCATGAACCACAACCTCCAGCGCGTCTTCAGGGAGCTCAAGCAGCTCGTCGAGCAGCCGACCACCCTGCTCACGCTGCAAAGGCTCGAGGAGACGTTCGACGAGGCCACCCCTCTCGCGGAGCAGGTAGTCCCCGCCCAGACGGTCTGCAACTACTGGAACTACTGGTTCACATTCTTTCCCGCCCACATCGACGAGCAGGACCAGTTCGGGTTCATGGAGCGGGTCGGGGGGCCGAGCTTCCCGCCTGGCGCGCTCGAGCTTGCGACCGGGCTCCCCGCTCCGCTCGACACCATTCGCTTCCCGGGCGAGGTGCAGACGCCGCTCGGCGGGTACTCCGGCCTGCAGGCCAACGGGCGCGCCTACGACCCCAACGTCGAGGAGGGCGGCGAGTTCGAGCCCTACGAGCTGCCGATCCTGCACGGCAACCCCTACGGGCCGACCGGCCAGAAGGGAACCCACGCCGACTGCCAGGCCGGGCAGACCGGCTACCCGCTCGGCGACCTGCCGGTCCCGGGCCAGAGCGCGGACAACCCGGCAATCGCGGTATCCGACCTTCCCGGTAGCCGCGGCCCGACGACGCTCTACCTCACCCAGGGCGGCCAGATCCAGCTCCGGGACACCCGCGTCGATTCGAGGGCACCATGAGGCCCGGCCAGCACAAGCGGCTTCCCAACCACGTCGTCGGGATGATCGCCCTGGTCATCATCACGATCGGCTTCCTGCTCGCGTTCACCAAGCAGCTTCCGTGGTCTGAGGGCTACGAGGTAAAGGCCGTGTTCACCACGGCCCAGAACATCCGCACGGACTCGCCGGTGAGGATCGCCGGGGTCGAGGTCGGCAAGGTGACCAAGGTCGAGCAGCTAAACGCCGGCGACGACGAGCTCGCGGCGCTCGGCGACGACGCCGCCGACGCGACCGACGACGCGACCGCCGGCGAGCCCAGCGGCCAGCAGGCCGCCCTGGTGACGATGGAGATAAACGACGACGGGCGCCCGATCAAGACCGACGCCACGATGCAGCTGCGCCCGCGGCTTTTCCTCGAGGGCAACCTGTTCGTCGACCTGCGGCCCGGGACGCCCGGCGCCGCCGAGGCCCCCGACGGCTACACGCTGCCGATCGACCAGACCTCGGTCTCGGTGCAGCTCGACCAGGTGCTGACGACGCTGCAATCCGACGTGCGCACCGACCTGCAGGTCTTCCTCCAGGAGTTCGGCTCGGCGCTCGTCGATCACGGCGGCGCCGAGGGCTTCCAGGAGCTCTACCGCACCTCGCCGGCCGCCTACAAGTACAGCTCCGAGGTAAACGAGTCGCTGCTCGGCACCGAGCCCCACGACCTCTCCGGGGTGATCCACAACTTCGACCGCGTCGCGCGCGGACTGGTCGTCCACGAGGAGCAGCTCAAGGACCTGGTGACCAACTTCCGGATCTTCGCCGGCTCGTTTGCCGCCGAGGACGCGAGGCGCTCCCGGGCGTGCGCTCGTCGCCCCACACGCTCGACGTCGCGACCCCGTTCGTCCACCAGCTGCGGCTCTTGGTCTCCAAGGCCGAGCTGCGCGGGCTCGTGCACGAGCTGCGCCCGACGATCCCGCGGCTGGCGAAGCTCTCCAAGAAGACGATCCCGTTTCTCGAGCAGAGCCGGGCGCTGGCGAGCTGCTTCGACACGGTGATCATCCCGTGGTCTAACGACAGCGTCAGCGGCGGGACCGGCTACCCGCATCCCGCGGTCGGCCCCGTCTACAAGGAGACCGGCTACGGCCTGGTGGGGGTCTCGGGCGAGAGCCGCTCCGGCGACGCCAACGGCCAGTTCATCCGGGTGCAGGCCGCGGGTGGGACGAACACGGTTCAGCTGCCGGCCACATCTACCTCGCCGCCGCAGGTCGGCGTGCTCCAGCAGCAGCTCCTCGGCCAGATGCCGACGATCGAGTCGTCCGCGAAGCCGCCGTTCAAGCCCAACCAGCCGTGCGAGAACCAGGAGCCGCCCGACCTCAACGCCGGCCCGCCAGGCCTGCCGCCTAGCCAGGCGAGCGCTTCACCCGAGCCCGCGCCGAGTCCCGACCCGGTGCCCGGCGACGTCACTCCGCACAGCATCGAGCAGCAGCTGCTCGATCTGATGTCGAGCAACTTCGACTCCGGCGGCGACGGCTCCCAGGGAGGCGGGCAGTGACCTCGGCGATCCGCAAGCACCTGCGCGACTTCATCGCCGTCGCCGTGCTGCTCGTCGTCGCGCTCCTGGTCTCCTGGTACATCGTCCAGCACGAGCGCCTGCGCGTCCCCGTGCTCGAGGAAAAGCCCTTCGAGCTAAAGGCCGAGTTCGAGACCGCCCAGGCGGTCGTCCCGGGCCAGGGCCAGACGCTGCGCGTCGCGGGAGTGAGGGTCGGCGACGTGCAGTCGGTCGAGGTCGTAAACGGCAAGGGCGTCGTGACGTTCGCGATCGATCGCGAGTTCCTGCCGATCTACGACGACGCGACGATCCTGATGCGCCCGACCACGGGCCTCAAGGACATGTTCTTCGACATGGACCCGGGCTCGAAGGCCGCCGGCGAGGTCGACGAGGGCGCGACGCTGCCGGTCTCAAACACGGCCCCCGACGTCAACCTCGACCAGATCCTCGAGGCCCTGGACTCCGACACCCAGGCCTACCTGCGGCTGCTCTTGGTCGGCGCCGGCAAGGGATTGGAGGGGCGGGGGCGCGACCTCGGCCAGGTCCTCGGCTCGCTGGGCCCCCTAAACCGCGAGCTGGCGAAGCTCAACTCCAAGGTCGCACAGCGCAAGGAGGCCCTGGCGCGCCTTGTCCACAACCTAAACCTGCTCACCCAGGCGGTCGGCGACTCCGAGGACGACCTCGCCCAGCTCGTCGACTCCTCGAACGCCGCGCTCGGCGCGATCGCCTCGCAGGACACCGACGTCCAGCATGCGGTCCGGCTGCTCGGGCCGACGCTCGCCGAGGCCCACCAGGCGCTGGCCCAGGTCGCCGACTTCGCGGCCGTCCTGGGCCCGGCGTTTAACGACCTGCGGCCGTTCGCGCGCAACCTCGACGAGATGAACGCCTCGGTGGTCGACCTCTCCGAGGACGCGACGCCGGTAATCCAGCACCAGATCCGGCCCTTCGTGCGCAAGGCGCGCAACCCGGTCAAGAACCTGCGCAAGGCGTCCAAGCCGCTCGTCAAGGCGACCCCCAAGCTCACCGTGGTCGGGGAGAAGATCAACAGGCTGGGCAACATGGTCGCTTATAACCCCAACGGCGCCGAGCCGCCCGGGACGCAGGGCCGCGACGAGGGCTACCTGTACTGGGTCGGCTGGCTGGGCCACCTCGGCAACAGCATCTTCTCCGCCGGCGACGGCACGGGGCTCTACAGGCGCATCTACCTGACGTCGAGCTGCGACAACCTCGACGACCTGATCAACGAGGCGTCGTCGGGGGCGCCCATGTTCGCCCGCCCGATCTTCGAGAACCTGACCGGGTTCAGCGTGCTCTTCCAGCCCGGAGGACTGTGCAACCCATGATGGAGGTGAGCGGCTGATGCAAAAGCAGGCTCCCTCGATCGGGCGCATCCTCGTCGCCGTCGGCTTCGCGCTGTCGTGCTTCGGCCTGCTGCTCTTCCTGTGGGTCGCCTTCGGCGGGCCGATCCCGCTAAAGCCCAAGAGCTACCAGTTCAGCGCCGACTTCCCCGAGGCGACGACGCTCGCCATCGAGGCCGACGTCAGAATCGGCGGGGTCTCGGTCGGCAAGGTAAAGACGCTCGAGCTGCCCGACGAGGGAAACGCCACCCGCGCGACGATCGAGATCGAGCCCGAGTTCGCCCCGATCGCCGAGGACACCCGGGCGATCCTGCGCCAGAAGACGCTGCTCGGCGAGACCTACATCGAGCTGACCCCGGGGTCGAAAACCGACGCCGGGGCGCCGGTCTCGCTGGGCGCCCAGGGGGGCGCGACCGACGCCGAGGCCGAGTCGGTGGAATCGGTCCCCGAGGGCGGCCACCTGTCGTCCACGCAGGTCCAAAACGCGACCCAGATCGACGAGATCTTCAACGCGCTCGACGAGCAGACCCGCGAGTCCTTCCAGCGCTGGCAGGCAAACGCCGCCGTCGCGATCCAAGACCGCGGCCTCGACGTAAACGACGCGCTGGGCAACCTGGGGCCGTTCGTGACCGACGCCTCCGACGTGCTCGAGATCCTGGACCGCCAGAAGGTGGCGCTCAAGGGCCTGGTGCGCGACACCGGCGAGGTATTCGCGGCGCTTACCGCCCACGACCAGGAGCTCGCCAGCCTGATCACCAACTCCAACGACACCTTCGACGCGCTCGCCTCCGAGGACCGGGCGCTCGCCGAGACCTTCCAGGTCTTCCCGACCTTCGAGCGCGAGAGCCGGGCGACGTTCATCCGCCTCGATCAGTTCGCCGACAACACCGAGCCGCTGATCCGCGACCTGATCCCGGTGGCGCGCGACATCAGTCCGACGCTGCGCAGCGTGCGCGAGCTGTCGCCGAGCCTCGAGAGCCTGTTTAAGGACTTCAGGCCGCTGATTCGGGTATCCAAGAACGGCCTGCCGGCGCTGCGGCGCTTCCTAGACGCCCTGGCGCCCGTGCTCGACCGCCTCGACCCCTTCCTCGCCAACCTCAACCCGGTGATCCGGTACCTGGGCGCGTACCGCCAAACGGTCACGGACTTCCTCGTCGGGCCGCCATCCAGTATGGCCGCCACCCTGCCGCCGCAACCCGGCCAGCCGTCGGCCCGCCACTACCTGCGCCAGGCCGTCTACCTGAGCACGGAGTCGGTCGCGATCCAGCCCGAACGGCTGGAGACCAACCGCGGCAACGGCTATCCGCAGCCGCTGGCCTTCAACAACTACCAGGCCGCGACGGCGGGGATCTTCCCCAACTTCGACTGCGACCCCAGCGGTGGCGAGAAGCTCGAGAAGACGGTCCTCTCCGCCGCGTGCGTCATCGCGCCGCCGTACGGCAGCGAGTTCGGCGGCGGCCAAGCGCCCAACCTGTACGCGGATCCGTAAGCCGCGCGCACCTCAGCGGGGGTCCACTCAGCACTTAGACTCGCGGCGTGAAGATCGGCGTCGCGCTCCCGACGGTCGGGCTCGATCACAAACCCGACCAGCTGCTGGAAGTCGCGGAGACGGCGGAGCGGCTCGGCTTCGACTCGGTGTGGGCGACCGACCACGCGCTGATGTCCTACGCGCGGCAGAGCGAGTACCCCTACGGGCGCTCCGGCACGGAGATGGCGATGACGCCAGGGATACGGTGGCTCGAGCCACTGTCGACGCTGGCGTTCGTGGCCTCTCGCACGGAGCGCGTGCGGCTCGGGACCAGCGTCCTGGTGCTGCCCTACCGCAACCCGATCATCGTCGCGGCGGAGGCCGCGACCGTACACCTGCTGTCTGGTGACCGGCTGATCCTCGGCGTGGGGGCCGGATGGATGCGCGAGGAGTTCGCGGCCCTGGGCCTCGACGCGGCGGAGCGCGGAGCGCGGCTTGACGAGTACATCGAGGTCCTGCGCACGCTGTGGCGCGACGATCCGGCCTCGTTTCACGGCCGCTTCGTCGACTTCGACGACGTCGTGCTCGCGATGACCCCACGCGGCGCCGAGCCCCCCGTCTGGGTGGGGGGCAACAGCCGCCCGGCGCTGCGCCGCGCCCTGCGGCAGGGGGACGGGTGGCACGGGTTCGAGGTCTACGCCGAGGAGATGCCCGACATCCGGCGCACCCTCGACGAGCTGGCCGAGGAGGTGGGTCGCGACCCGGCGGAGCTGGACCTGTCTGCGACGCGCGGCATGGTCCCGCCCGAGCGGGTGGGCGAGACCTTCATACCGGACCGCCGCAACCTGGGCGAATCGGCGGCCGAGATGGTCGACGAGCTGGGGCGCTATGCGGAGGCGGGCGTCGGGCTCGTCCTCATCCAGGTCGGCTTGCTCGCGCCCCAGACACCAGGGGCCATGGAGTGGTTCGCCGCCGAGGTCATGTCGCAGCTCGGGTGACGATTCGCAGGGGCGGCCGCGTTGCCGCGTCCCCGCCGGGGACCGCTGTGCGGGGATTCTGGAAGGATTCGGCCCAGATGGGCGCACCCCCCGCTCATCGAATGCCGTTTTCCCCAGGGAGGAGAGACGATTTGGCCTATTTCAAGGACGCCCAGGACGTCTACGACACGATCGGAAAGCTGTTCGTGGACCTATCCCAGGACGATGAGCTGGCGCCGAAGTTCAACAAGGCGAACGCGATCGTCCGCTACGAGTTCACCGACCCCGACTCGGCGATCACGACGCGGCTGCAGGAGGGAGAGCCGGGTCAGGTCGACTTCGGCGACTCTGAGATGGAGCCCGACGTGACGATGAGCATGGAGGCCGACACGGCGCACCGCTTCTGGCTCGGCAAGGTCAACGTCACCGTGGCGATGGCGCGCGGTCAGATCAAGGCCAAGGGCCCGGTCGCGAAGATCCTCAAGCTCGTTCCGCTCACCAAGCCGGTCTTTCCTCGTTACAAGGCCCAGCTAGAGCAGCAGGGCCGCGACGACCTGGTCAACGTCTAGGCGTCGCGCGCGGGCACTGCCGGGATGGAAGCCGAGGCCTCAATGGCCGGAGCCCGCCAGATGGCGGGCTTCAAGCCCTTCTACCAGTTCTCCAGCCCGACGCGGGTGATCGCCGGCGAGGGCCTGATCGAGAGCGCCGGGTTCGAGTTCGCAAAGGAAGGGGCCGCCCGGGTGATGGTCGTGACCGACGCGGTGATCAGAGACACCGGGATCCCGGGACGCGCGGCCGAGGGCATCGAGGGCGGCGGGCTCGAGGTCGCGGGCACGTTCGACGAGGTTCCGCAGGACTCCGACACCGAGGTCGTCGCGCGCTGCGCCGAGGCCGCCAGGGACGCGGGCGCCGACAGCTTCCTCGCGGTCGGCGGCGGGTCGGTGATGGACACCGCGAAGGCCGCCAACGTCCTGTTCACCCACAGCGGGACTGTGCGCGACTGGGAGGGCTTTCTGACCCTGCCGCGCGAGAGCGACGGGATGGGCCGACCCGTGCCCCTCGCCCCGCTCGCCGCGATCCCCACGACGGCCGGCACGGGCTCCGAGGCGAGCTTCGCCGCGGTTGTCAAGGACCGCGCCGAGAAGATCAAGGTCGAGATCGCCGATCTCGCCCTTTTCCCGGACCTAGCGATCCTCGACCCGGCCGCTACCGAGACGCTGCCCGCCCCGATCGCCGCCTCGACCGGCATGGACGCTCTGACCCACGCGATCGAGGGCCACGTCTCGTCGGAGTGGAACCCACACGCCGACGCCTTCGCCCTTCAGGCCGTCCGGATGATCCGCGACAACCTCGAGCGGGCCGTCGCCGACACCTCGGATGCCGAGGCGCGCGGCAACATGCTGATCGCGGCCAATCTCGCGATCGCGCCATCCGGCTCGGGAGCGATCGGGATCACGCACTCGATGTCGCACCCGTGCGGGGCCCACTACGAGGTGCCACACGGCGTCGCGAACGCGATCAACCTTCCGTGGGTGATCGAGTACAACGCGGCGGGTGGCGAGGACATCGCCGACCGCTACCGGACGATCGCGGAGGTGATCGGAGCCGACGCGTCCGGCGGCGGGGAGGCGATCGGCAAGGGGCTCGCCGATCACGTCCGCGAGCTCGTCTCGCGCCTCGGGCTTCCGGGGCGGCTATCGGAGGTCGGAGTCCCTGAGGAGGGCATCCCGGCCCTGGTCGAGGGAGCGATGGGCGACGGCTGCACGCTCGTCAACCCACGCGAGCCGAGCGAGGACGACTTCGCGGAGCTCTACCGCAAGGCACTTTGAGCGCCGAGCGCGACACGCGGTTCGGTGGCGAGCGCCAGGCCGCGGTGAGATGAGCGCCGGGGACGAGGCTCAGGCCTGGGCCGAGACCGTCGCGGCGCTCGCAAAGAAGCGCGGCCTGCGCTATGAGCCCGTCGGCGGCCTCAACCCCGCCGGCGGTCCCGCGGCACTTTGCCCGGGAGGCACCAACCGCCTCACCGGCCAGCTCGCGGAGGGCTTTTGGGGGGCGTCGTGCGATGCCGACGAGCGCGAGGAGGGCGGCATGTTCTCCAAGACGGTCCTGCCCCACGCCGTGCTCGCCAAGGCGCACATGCCCGACCTCGCCGAGGTGATGCCGCAATGGAACGTCGAGTCGCTCGAGACGAGGCCGGAGGACATCGTCGAGCGCCGCGTTTCCCGGCGCAAGGTCGAGTTCGAGAGCATCGAGTTCAACAAGCGCTTCCTCGCCACGGTGCCGAGCGAGTACGACCCCGTGGCGCTTCGCGAGATGTTCAGCCCCGGTTTCCTGACCTGGGTGACGACGATCGACCGCGAGATCGACTTCGGCGTCTCGGAGCGCCAGCTTTATTTCCTCTGGCGGCTGCGCGGGCGCAGTCGCGACGAGCTCGAGCTCGCGATCGACAACGCCGGAAAGCTGTTCGAGCGCGTACGCCGCGAGATGGACGAGCACGGCATAGCGACGTACCCCGCGGGGCCGTGGCACGCCGGCCTGGCGCCATTTCCGGCTAGTCCCGCTGCTTGAGACGCCCGCGCGCGGTGCGATAGAAGCGGATCGACTTCGTGAGGTTGCGGCGGTAGCGAGCCATGGTGCTCTCATCGGGAAGCTCGAAGCCGCCGATGGCGCGTCGCGGCACCACCGCCCAGCCGTCGCCGTCGCGCACCAGGTCGCCGCGGACCTGGAAGTTCTCCTGCCACTCGAATCGGGGACCGTGGCTGTGGGCCGTCAGGCACGCGCGCCCCTCCGCGATCGGCAGGCCGGCGGGCGTCGACCCGACCGCGATCCGGCCCGCCCGCTGATCGAGACGCACCGGTACCCGTATCGAGATCGGAAACCCGTCGGGGCCGACCCACGCGAGCACCGCCGTCTCGTACCGCCGTCCAAGCTCGTTGATGCGCTCGTCCCACTTCGGCGCGCCGCCTTGCGGCGGTTCGTGCTCGGCCGGCGGCTCCTCGGTGTGCCCGGAGCGCACCTCCTCCAGGCGCGCGTCGTGGACGGTCGGGGGGGTGGAGTGGTCGCCTTCCGGCCACACGAATACGCGCTCGGGCCGGACGTTGACGTAGATCCGCGTGTAGTACCAGCCGAACATCCCGCGCAGGAGCTTGGGCGGGTGCATTTCCTTGGTCGCCGGCAGCTTCTCGCCCGACTCGCGCCAGTAGCGCTCCCGGTTCGCATCGAGGTCGCGGTCGTCGACCTGCGCCGTGCCCTGGACGAGCACGCGGCAGCCGCCCTCGATGCCCGAGCCGGTCGGATCGGAGAACAGCAGCGAGACGTAGCGGTTTCGCTGCGCGTCGTCGGCCTTCTTGGGATAGCCGAGCCCCGTCGTGACGTCGATCGTCGGCTCCCCCGAGCGGTAGTACGGCGTCACCGGCCAGGTGATCGGCTGCTGGCGCGAGTCCACCGTCGTGTACTCGGTGGTGATGAAGCGCTCGAAGACGTCGCGGACTTCGGGTGGAAGGCTGCTGGTCATGTCCTAGTTCTACTCGTACCCGGCTTCGCCCGGCAGGACGACCCGCCGCCGCTCGCCCTCGCCGACGACGCGCGGCAGCACCGGGGTGGGAGGGAGCTCGGCGACCGCAGCGAGCGCCTCCTCGGACCCCTTGTAGGGGAGCAGCGACTCGAGGTGCTTGATCGTCGGGAAGACGAGCTCGAGCCCCCCCGCCCGGTGGCGATCCAGCGCCGCGCGAGGCTCGAACCATCCCGCGTCGACGGTCTCGGCGCCATCGGGCTTCGGCGGCGAGTGGGCCGGAGCGAGCGCGAGGTAGAACCGCGTGTCGAAGCGGATCGGGACGACCTCGGGGGTGATCCAGCGCGACCACGGCCGCAGCTCCGCGGCGGACAGCGATATGCCGGCCTCCTCCTCGAGCTCGCGCACGGCGCACGCGCGGTGTGCGAGCTCGTCGTCGTCGATCTCGTCGGCGAAGTCGCCGCGCGTCTCGCGCGCCGCCTCGACGTCGTCGTCGCCGACGGCTCCGCCGGGGAACACCCACACGCCGGGCATGAACTTCGCCTCGTGGTTGCGCTGCACGAGCAGGACCTCGAGCGCCCGGTCGGTGTGCTTGCCGCCGCGCCGCAGCAGGATCACTGTGGCGGCCGGTCGGGGGGTGGTGGGGTCGCCGGGCATGCCTCCAATCTATCCCGCGGGCTGCGTTAGTCTGCGGCGGCCGATGGAGGCGAGCATCGAGGCCAAGCAGCTTTGGATGTGCACCTCGTGCGGGTTCATCTACGACCCCGACGAGGGGGACCCGGACGGCGGCATCCCGCCGGGGACGCCGTTCGAGGAGATTCCCGACAGCTGGTTCTGCCCCGTGTGCGGTGCCCGCAAGGCCGACTTCGAGCCCTACGAGGGGTAGCGAGCCGACAGGTCTCGCTTGACATACCGGGTGGTATTCGGATACCGTACGGTATGTGAGCTCCGAGCCATTGCCGACGCCCCCGAGCACCTTCCTGTTCAGCGATCTCGTTGGCTTCACGGCGCTCACGGCGGCGGCCGGCGACGACCGCGGCGCGGAGGTCGCGATCGAGTTCTACGAGCGTGTACGGCGCCTGTTGCCGACGCATCGGGCCGAGGAGCTCAAGACGCTCGGCGACGCCCTGATGCTGCGCTGCGAGGACGCCGGCGCGGCGGTCAGGCTCGGGCTCGGGATCGTCCGCGAGCTCGACGCGGTCCCGGGCTTTCCCCCGGTGCGCGTCGGCATGCACACGGGCCCCGCCGTCTACCGCGCCAACGACTGGTACGGGATGACCGTCAACGTCGCGGCGCGGCTCTGCACCGCCGCCGGCGGCGACGAGGTGCTGGTGAGCGAGGTGACCCGGCGCGCCGCCGGCCGGCTGGCGAAGGTCGAGTTCGGCGAGCGCCACCTGCACTGGCTCAAGAACGTGACCGAGCCGGTCGCGGCGATGATCGCCAGCCAGGTCGAGTGCCCCCGCGGCATCCGGTGGCTGGCCGCGATCAAGCCGCAGCGGATGGACCTGAGCGTGGGGGGTGTGCGATGAGCGGCGCCGCCGTGGTCGCCGAGGTCTACCAGGCGGTGCGGCGCGGAGACATCGACGCGGCCGTGGGCCTGTACTCGCCCGACTGCGAGATCCACGCGCCCGAGGGCGTCCTTCGCGGCCACGCCGGGGTGCGGGCCTTCTGGGAGCGCCGCAGGGCCGGCTACGCGAGCGTCGAGGTCGGCGAGCCCGAGGATCTCGGAGACAGGCGGGTCCTCGTCCAGGTGCGGATCGTGTCCGATTCGCCGCAGGGCCCGGTCGAGGTCAGGCCCGCGACCCTGTGGACGGTCCGCGATGGTCGGGTCGCGCGCTGGCAGTGGTTTCCGTCGCGGTGGATGGCCCAAGAGTCGATCGGCGCGGGGAACGCGAGCGAAGCTGGAGCCGGCTGATGCCGCCCCGGCTGACACGCAAGGAGCGCAAGGCGAACACGCGCTCCAACCTGCTGCGCTCGGCGGCGAAGGTCTTCTGCCGCAAGGGGATGGAGGGCGGCTCGATCGACGAGGTCGCGCAGGACGCCGGCTACACGAAGGGCGCCTTCTACGCCAACTTCAAGAGCAAGGAGGAGCTCTTTCTGGCGATGCTCGACGAGCGCTTCGAGGAGCGGCTCGAGGAGATCGACCGCGTGGCCGCCGCCGGAGGCGGGATCGAGGACCAGGCGCGCGAGGCGGGCGCGGACTTCGCCCGCCATCTCGGCGACGACGAGTGGCATCGCCTCTTCCTCGAGTTCACGGCCTACGCGGCGCGTGACGAGGACTTCCGTCAGGAGCTCACCACGCGGCTTCGCTCGCTGCGCGAGCGGATCGCCGCCGTCTACCGCTCGACCGCCGAGCAGGCCGGCACCGAGCCGCCGCTGCCGGTCGAGCAGGTCGCGATGATGACCTTCACGATGGCCAACGGATTCGCGCTCGCAAAGCTGCTCGAGCCCGACGAGGTCCCCGACGAGCTCTTCGGGACGATGCTGGCGGTGCTCTTCACCGGGCTCGGCGCGATCGCCACCGAGCGCGAGGCCGTGTGAGCGTCGTCGTCACCGGCGCCAGCTCCGGGATCGGCGAGGCGGCGGCCGTGGAGCTGGCGCGGCGCGGCGCGACCGTCGTTCCCGTCGGCCGTGACGAGCGCCGCCTGCGCGCCGTGGCCGAAAGGATCGGCGAGCTGGGCTCGGCCGGGGAGCCTGAGCGCGCCGACTTCGCGTCGCTCGACGACGTCCGCGACCTCGCGGCGCGCCTGCTCGAGCGCCATCCGCGCATCGACGTCCTCGTCAACAACGCCGGCGCCTTCTTCGGGCGCCGCGAGGTCAGCGTCGACGGGCACGAGCTCACGTTCCAGGTGAACCACCTGGCTCCGTTCCTGCTCACCAACCTGCTGCTCGATCGGCTGCGGGCCTCCGCGCCTTCACGGGTCGTGACCACGAGCTCCGGGGTACACGCCGGCGGGCTGCTCGACCTCGACGACCTCGAGCTCGAGCGCTCGTGGTCGGGCTGGCGGGCGTACTCGAACTCCAAGCTCGCCAACGTGCTCTTCACGCGCGAGCTGGCGAAGCGGCTCGAGGGCACCGGCGTGGTCGCCAATTGCCTGCACCCGGGGGTGATCAGGTCGCGGCTTGGCCGCAATGCCGGCGGCGTCACGGGGATCGGGTGGTCGGCGGTCCGCTTGCTGCTCGGCTCGCCGCGGCGCGGCGCGCGCACGGTCGTCTACCTGGCGAGCGCGCCCGAGGCCCAGCGCGTATCCGGCGGCTACTTCGCCGGGGAGCGCCAGCGTCGTGTGGTCGGACAGGCCGCCGACGACTTCGTCGCCGAGGAGCTGTGGCGGCGAAGCGAGCAGCTCGCCGGCCTCGCCGAGCCGGCCTCGAGCCGCAGCTAGTCGAGCGCGCGCTCGCGGCGCCGGCGCGCCGTGCCGCGTGCGATGAGCCACCCGATCGCGGCCACGACCCCGACCGGGACCAGGATCGCGAGGCTGACCAGCGCCACGCCGGCGATCGTGCGCAGCACGGCAACCGAGTCGTCCGCGGCGTCGCCCAGCGTCCATCCGTCGCCCCCGTCGCCCTCGACGGTGACGCTGACGCGCGCGAAGCGGGCGCGTCGCGCGAGATCCTCGACCTGGCTGCGGGCCTGCGCGATCTCCCCCCGCACGGCGTCGATGCGCTCGCGGATGCTCGCCGTCTCGCGCGGGCTGTCGGCCGCGGCGAGCTGCTCCAGCAGGCTCTCCAGCTCGGCGCGCGCGTCGGCGAGCCGCTGGCGCGCGGAGACGAACGGCTGGGTGATGTCGAGCATGCTCTCGCTGCGCGCGCTCACGTCGGCGAGCGCAGAGATGTCGGCGAGGGCGTCCTGGAGCCTCGTCGCCGGGATCGCGAGGTCGAAGCGGGCGACAGAGCTCTCACCGTCCCCGCCGCTGACCTGGGACGAGACGACGATGCCGCGGTAGCGGTCGGTCACCGCGATCACGTCGTCGGCGACGTCGGTGACGTCGTCGGGCTCGGTCGACAGGCTGAGCTGGGCGGCCTGCTCGACCTTGCGGTTCTGCTGGCCGGGGACGAGCCCTTGGCGGTCGGTCTGCACTCCGATGTCACTGGGCGCCGGCTGTGCGGGGGCGGCCTCGCCGGCGGGGGCGGGCTTGGCCGGACCCTGAAGCGACTCCGCGGCGCCCGAGGGCTGCGTCGCGGTCGTCAGCTCGCCGCCGCCGCTTCCGCCGCCCTGTGAGATCGCGACTGCGACGACCACCGCAAGCGTCGCCGCACCGAGTGCCGGCGCCAGGATCCGGTGCGGCGGGCGGGCGACGATCCATCCCCGCGCCCACGCAACCGGCCCGGTGGAGTCGGCACGCGGGAAGCCCTCGGTGGCGCGGGCGTCGAGCCCGGCGGCGAATTCGGGCCGCGGGACGGGGCGCTGGGCGCGCAGCTCGCGCGCCAGCTCGGCGACCCCGATCAGCTCGGGATCGACCGCGTGCCCGGCGAGCGCCGCGTCGAGGGCGTCCAGCTCGCGCTCGATCTCGGGGCTCAGGGTCTCGGTCTCACGCAGCCTCATCGCAGGCCCTCCTCAGCTTCTGGATCGTGCGGTGCAGCCGGGTGCCCGCATTGGTCTCGCTGACGCCCAGCACGGCGGCGATCTCGGCGTTGCCGAGGCCGGCGAAGAACTTGAGCGCGACCAGCTCGCGCTCGCGGGGCGACAGTCGGGCGAGAGCGCCGCGCAGCGCAGCCCGCCGCACCCCGACCTCGGCCGCGGCGTCGGGCGCCGCGGCGTCGTCCGCGGGCTCGGCGGCGAGCTCGGCGTGACGCCTGCGGCGCCGCAGCTCGTCGAGCGCCGCGTTGCGTGCGATCCCGAACAGCCACGCACGCGGCGTGCCGCGCCGCGCGTCGAAGCGGGCCCGCCTGCCGTAGGCGCGCTCGAAGGCCGCCGCGGTGACGTCCTCGGCGGCCGAGCGGTCACGCAGCAGTCCCGCGACGTAGGCGTAGACGTCGTCGCGGCTCGAGCGATACAGCGCCTCGAACGCCGCGTCGGCGTCGCTGGGGATCTCGGTGGCGGGTGCCGCCAGCGTCTGCTCCACACCACTACTACGGCCGCCAGTCGCTTCCATCACACTTCAATCGGCATGCAGCGGGGGCTCGCATGAGACCGATCTGGCGATCGCAGGTGCGTGACGTGGAGATCGGGTCGCTTCAGGACGGTTTCCTGATCTCGGCGGTGGCAACGATCCTCGTCATCCGCCTGCAGCTCTGGCTCACGCAGTACCCGCAGCTCGGCGGAGGGAAGCTCCACATCGCGCACCTGCTGTGGGGCGGCCTGCTGATGCTGATCGCGATCGGCCTCGCGCTGTCCTACGTCGGGCGCTCGTTGCGCATGCCCGCCGCCATCCTCGGTGGAGTCGGGTTCGGGTTCTTCATCGACGAGCTGGGCAAGTTCATCACCTCCGACAACGACTACTTCTTCCAGCCGGCCGCGGCGCTGATCTACCTGATCTTCATCGGGCTCTACTTCGCGACGCGCCAGATGCAGCACCGGCGCGGCTTCTCGCAGCGCGAATACCTCGTCAACTCGGTCGACGCGTTGGCCGAGGCCGCCCGCCACGACCTTGACGAGCGCGAGCGCAAGCGCGCGCTGGCGCTTCTCGATCGCGCCGATCCAGACGACGCGCTGACCGCACAGGTCCGCGGGCTGCTCGAGAGGATCGACGCACTACCGACGCCCGAGCCTGGTCGGGCGACACGGGCCGCGCACGCCGTCCGGGCCCGCTACTTCGCGCTCATCGACAGACCCTGGTTCACGAGGGTGGTGGCCGGGCTGTTCAGCGTCTGGGCGCTCGGGACGATGATCCAGGTGATCGGCCTGGTGCTGATCGCGGGCTTTGCGCTCGGCGGCGGGGACGCTCCCGTCACCGTCAGCGGGGTCGGAGACGAGCACGTCTCGTTCCTCAACGTCGCCAGCCTCGCGTCGTCGCTGGTCTCCGGAGCTCTGGTGATCCTCGGCCTCGTGCGGCTGCGGAGCGGGACGCGGCTCGAGGCCTACCGCTGGTTCAACCGCGCCCTGATGGTCCAGATCTTCATCGGGCAGTTCTTCTCGTTCGTCGAGTCCCAGTTCTCGGCCGCGATCGGACTCGGCTTCGACGTCCTGCTGCTGATCACGCTGCGCTACATGATGCGCCGCGAGCGCGACCTGGAACGGCGGGACTACGCGGCCCGGGCGACCTCGGTGGGGACCGCGGCGCCGGCGGTGGCGCGCCCCGCATCGAGCTCGGCCGGCAGCTCGCCGTAGGCCGCCTCGACCGCGGCGCGGATCGAGTCCGCGGTGATCCGCACGAGGCGCCGCAGATCGGCCTTGGTGATCGCCAGCGGCGGCATCAGGACGATCACGTCGCCGAGCGGGCGGATGATCGCGCCGCGGCGCCGCGCCTCGATCGCGACGCGGTGGCCCAGCCGCAACGCCGCGTCGTGCGATCCGAGGTCGATCCCGATCATCAACCCCCGACCCCGCACCTCGGCCACCTCCGGCATCGCGGCGACCTCGGCGAGCAGCTCGTGTGCGAGGCGGATCTTCGGCTGCAGGCGGAGCAGGGTGTGCTCGCGCTCGAAGGCCTCGATGCTGGCGAGCGCGGCCGCGCAGGCAAGTGGGTTGCCGGTGAAGGTGTGGCCGTGGAAGAAGGTCCGGAACTCCTCGTGCGCGCCGAGAAAGCCGTCGTGGACGCGTTCGGTGGTCAACGTCGCGGCCAGCGGCATGTAGCCCCCGGTCAGGCCCTTTCCGAGGCACAGGAAGTCGGGCGCGACGCGCTCCTGCTCGCAGGCGAACATCGTCCCCGTGCGCCCGAAACCGGTGGCGACCTCGTCGCAGATCAGGAAGACGTCGTGGCGGTCGCACAGCTCGCGGA
>WNFU01006455.1_pt1 | contig 19344 bp, 13 predicted proteins | sample 5400121 | NCBI WGS metagenome assembly WNFU01 (sample SAMN13153360, study PRJNA577476) | soil metagenome | isolation source: 100 cm soil or saprolite under grassland replicate 1 | place: USA:California | collected 2016-06-15 | reverse complement strand
GCGCGGTTCCAGTCGCTGTGGGTCTGGCACCGCCACGACGGATACAGCTCCAAGTGGTACGGGCTGGTGAGGCTCTCGCTATGCCCGATCACGTTGCGGAGCTGGATGTGCAGGCGCTGCATCAGCCACAGGGTGAGGCGGTACGACGCGGCGATCTGGGGCGGGTTCCGGAGGACCTGCCGGTCGCTCTCGCCGACGTCCTCGATCCCGATCGAGGTGGAGTTCAGCCCCACCGTGTGGCGGCACATCGTCCCCAGCGGCACCAGCTGGTAGATGGTCCCGTCGGTGTCGACGATGAAGTGCGTGCACGTGCCGGGCAGCTCGCCGAGGTGCCGCGCGTTCGACGCGAACGTGTTCCAGGCCGAGGAGAACGACGTCCCGCCGGTGAAGTGCTCCACGATGACGTGGGGCTCTCGAAGGCGCCACGTGCGCGTGCCGTAGTGGCGCTTGGAGTACGCGGCCATCTGCATGCGGCGCTTCTCGCCGAACGGGATCTTCTTCCACACGATGGCCGGCTTTCGGGCGTTCGGCTCGCCGGCGGCCGGAGCCGAGGTGGCCGGAGGCGGCCCCGCCACCACCATGACCGCCGCCAGCGCCGCCACGCCCCGGGTCCGAACCGACACGAGGCCTGAGTGTAGTGCCGAGGTAGACGAGCGAAGGGGCCGGCGCCCGTGGGTACCGGCCCCTTTGCTTCGTTCCCTCTTACGGCGAATACGTCACGGTCGCGCAGTTCGGCGACGTCGCACCGTTCGCGTCGGAGCAGTGGATCCGGTCGTTCGGCGGGGCCTGGACCTTGGGCGTGATCGGGGAGTTGGCCGTGAGCCAGTCCGCCACGACCTGGTCCATGAGGTCCCGGCTGGTGAACGTGTTGCCGAAGGCCGAGTACCCGTCGCCCCCGGCCGCCATGAAGTCGTTCATGGCCACCGTGTACGTCGCCAGGGGATTCACCGGGGTGGACGAGCACGTGCCGTCGGGGTTGGCGAGCACCATCGACGTCACGCGGCTCCCCACGGGTAGGGTGATGTCGTAGCTGAAGCAGAGCCCCGACAGCTGCGGGAACCGGCCCTGGGCTGCCAGCCCGGTCGCGGTGGCAGTGCCGTTGACCCCGTTCTCGAGATTCGACTTGATCTGGGCGCCCGTCAGGGGGCCGGTAACGACAATGTTTCCGAACGGCAGGACCGTGTTGACCTGCCCCCGGGTGATCGGGAAGTCGCCCGGCGCGAACGGGTAGAGGCTGGCCGGGCAGAAGTCGCTCGGGTTGTCCGTGGTCGGACAGGTCAGATCGGCGCGCAGCCCACCGGAGTTCGTGATCGCGAAGTCCGTCCCGTAGGTCAGGCGCATCGCGTCTGTGACCGTGTTGCCCTCGAGCGACTCGCAGGTCCGCCCGGCGGTGTTGCCGCACTGGTCCGTCCGCGGGACGGCCTTCGTGGAGTGGCCGACCACCTGGTTCATGATCGGCGCGAGCTCGGCGTTCAGCTCGTCGATCCGGGCCTGGATGGTCGGGTCCGCGGTGACCCCGATGTCCCACGGCTTGTGGAAGTCGGCGGTCATGTACACGACCTTGTGCGTCGTGACGTCCACCACCAGGCGGATCCGGGTGAGCCGGATCCCCTTGCTGCGGTTCTCCGTGACCAGCACCCCGTTCGGCCGGGTGGTGAGGACCTGGAAGTCCGTGTGGTCGCCGATGACGGCATCCACCTTGTTGACGTTGTCGGCCAGGTCGATCAGCGGCCCCGCCGGGCTGGTCAGGGTCCCGGATGTGGCCCCCAGGTGGCCGAGGGCCACGACCGCGGACATCCCGCTCTCCTTGCGGAGCTGGGTGGCGCGCTGGTTCACCGCCTGGAGGGGATCGGTGACCACGAAGGGCCCCAGGGAACCGGGCTTGGTGAGCTCGGGGATGTCGGGATTGGAGAACCCGATCACACCGATCTTGAAGCCGTCGAAGCTGAACACGCGGGACTTCGACCATTCCTCCGGCGTGTCTTGGGTCGTGCCGTCGAGGATGTTGGCGGAGACGTACTTGAACGTCGCGAGCGGGATCAGCTCGTTGCGCAGGTACTGCTCGCCCCTGTCGAAGTTGTGGTTGCCCAGGCCGTCCAGGTCGAAGCCCATGTCGTTCATGAGCTCGATGGTGGGCTTGTCCCCGAAGAAGCTCGAGATGGGCGGGGTCGCCCCCACGGAGTCACCGCCGGCCACCGTGAGCGTCGGGCCCTGGGCCTCCGCGCGGTAGACGTCGAACCAGGGCTTCAGGAACGCTGCACCGCCAATGGTGAACACCGGGTTCACGAGCGGAGCAGCCAGGTTATCCGACGACTCGGTCAGCGGCACCAGCTGCCCGTGGTAGTCGCTGATGTCGAGGATCGTGACCTCCCGTAGGTTCGTCGGGGGGTCGAGGATCCCGTACAGGATGCGCCCGCGGGCGTTCTGGGGCCCCGGGTAGCCCATGAGGAACGCGATGGTGGGCGCGATGTCGATGGCCCGAAGGCCCGCCACGGGAGCGAGCCCCGAGGCGATCCCCGGTCCCGACGCCACGAACGTCGCGTGCATGTTGACGTTGTGGGCCAGGTCCACGAGGTTCGGCAGGTAGCCGTGCTGCCCGAAGAAGTGCGACAGCGCGATGTCCTGGCCGTTGGTCCCGGCGTCGGACTGGTACGGAGGCCGGAGGACCACCACGACGTCCCCGCTGCGGTTGGGGTGCAGCGAGTCGCTCCCGTCGACGTCGCGCAGTTCCTCCTTGTTCATGACCAGGTCCACGACCGTGGCGCTCGGGTTGTTCGTGTCGGTCAGGTTCTGGAACGCGTTCCTGACCGCCGCGCGGACGGCGTCGTAGGTGATGCCGGTGGGAAGCGTCGTGTTGACGTAGACCTGGATCGTCCCGCCGGCCCAGCACGCCTTCGCCAGGTCGCTCGTCGTCGCGCCACAATTGCTGGCGTTCGCGTTGCTGGCGTGCAGCGACACGTCCGTGTTCGTGGACGTGTTGTGGACCGTGTTGTGGTTCAGCACGGCGTTCCCGTTCACGGCCCACCACTGCGGGGCGAAGCCGTGGTCGGAGCCGGCGAAGGTCGTCGGGCTGCCGCCCATCAGCGACCGGGCCAAGGCGATCTTGGAGTCGGCCTCCACGTAGGCGCTGCGGATGTATCCCTCACGGACCGCCACTCGACCGGCCGTCCCCGCACCGGTGCACGCCGTATCGCTGAACACCGGCGTCACGTCGTAGCACGGGTTGGGGTTGCCGTCGATGTCGGTTGGCGTGACGAGGGCCATGAACTGATGGGACACCTCGTCCGTGAAGGGATAGCCGACCAGCGCGAGGTCGGTGTTCGGCTGGAGCGTCCCGAGGATGTAGTTGAGCACGGCGTTTCCGTAGGCGGCCTCGAGGTCGCGGCCCTGCTGCATGTAGGTGTCCTCGTCGATGACGCCGCCCTCCTCGGGCGCGAAGTCGGCCGCCGCCCACGGCGGGAGGTTGTTCGCGATGTAGGCCTCCAGCGGGTCCTCGCCCGTGAGATGCGGGAGCGCGGTGCACGCGGCCGTCGAGCAATGGGCTGCGGGCCGCGCGATCGAGGTCGCGTACAGCTTGAAGTTCGAGAGGTCGGGCGCGAGCGAGATCGCCTTGATGTAGTGGCCGGCCAGCTGACCGGCCCGCGTCCCGGTCAGCGTGACCTTGACGCCCTTGAAGTCGCCGACGGCGAGGTCGAGGGCGCCGACGGCTCCGTTCTTGTCGTTCGTGGCCACGACGACGTGGTCGTAGGCCGCGGTGCCGTTGATGTTCGAGTCGTAGGCGTAGACGTTGTACGTCCGACTCGGGTTCGAGGCCGACGTCGATGGGATCGCCCACCCGCCGGAGATCTCCTTGGGCGGTGCTGCCGGGTCACCGACGGGAACGCCCGTCCACCCGCTGGCGGCGACCCACGATCCGACCTGGTAGTTCGTCCCAAACGCTGCCGCCCCGGCCTGCTCCGTCGTGTTGAGCACGCCGACCAGCACGCCGCGGTTGGAGTAGAAGGTCGCGAAGTCGACGGTCGGTCCGTTGATGCCCGCGTTCAGGCCCCCCACCCAATCGACCTGGGCCACCTTCTTCCCGGCCCGCTCGGCGGCGGCGGCGATAGTGTCCGCTTGGAGGATGCCCGAGGCGGAGAACGACGTCCGGTTCGAGAACGTGTCGCCCGACCGGAAGAACGTGTTGTTGGTGGAGCCGTGCTCGCTCGGGTACGTGCCGGTGGCCATGCTGTACCAGCCCACGCCGGTGTTCGGCGGGAAGACCTGGACCATGCCGTTCGCGCCGCGCACACCCTGCGCCATCAGCGACGCGTACGTGGGCATGTAGCCCTGCGAGGCGTACTGCTCCATCAGGTCCGGGCGCATGCCGTCGGACGAGTACAGCACGACCCGGTTGGCGGTTGGCTTGCCGCCGGCCGGCGGCGTGGCGCCGACCGGCCCGGCTACCCAGGCCATCGTGGCCACGACTGCGAGGATCGCTGCGAGCGCTGCGGAGCGCAGCATGCGACGAAGGTTCATTTCTCCCCCTTCCCCTGGTGCGGATTTCGGTCGATCGGTCGGGTCGCGCCTCGGATCGCGGCCCGGCCCGAACTTACCGTCGGTCCGCAAGCAGATGCAAGCCCCGAATCTCGCGGCCCCGGGGCCGAGGCCGCACATCTCGCGGGCTTGTTCTTGAAGTCGGCGTCCCGCCGGGCCTCGCCCTGGACACCCGCAATCCGCCGTGACAGTCTCTGCCGTCGGGCGCAGGGGCGACAGGGGGAGGGGCGCAATGACACGGGTGGGCGCACTCAGGGCGTGGTTCGTGGCGATGGCGGTGGGCACCGCGGTGCTGGCCCCCGGCTGGTCGCTGCCAGCGCACGCGACTTCGCCGAACCTCGTGGTCGGCCAGCTGTACGGCGGGGGAGGCAACACCGGCGCGCCGTACACGAACGACTACATCGAGGTCTTCAACCGCAGTGTGGCCCCGGTGTCGCTCGCCGGGTACTCGCTCCAGTACGCGAGCGCCACCGGCACCGGCCTCTTCGGCGCGACCTCGACCATGATCACCGAGCTGCCGGGCGGCGTGCTCCTGCCCGGCCAGCACTGGCTGGTCCAGGAGTCAGGGGGCGCAACGGGCGCTCCCCTCCCTTCGCCCGACTACGTGGACCCCACGCCGATGACCCTGTCGAACACGACCGCCGCGTTCCGCATGGACGGCGGCTGCACGGACACCGACAACAACGGCGCCGACTTCAGCGCGGCCGCGCCCGCCCCCAGGAACTCGCTGTCCCCGCTCCACTTCTGCGACATCGAGAACGCACCGTACGTGTCCAGCACGACTCCCACGAACGGCGCCACCGGCGTCGCGCGCGACGCGAACATCACCATCGACTTCAGCGAACCGGTCACCGTCAGCGGGGCCTGGTACTCCATCTCGTGCGGGACGAGCGGCTCGCGCACGGCCGCCCAGAGCGGCGGGCCGCAGTCCTACACGCTCGACCCGGATGCCGACTTCGCGTTCAGCGAGACGTGCACCGTCACCGTCTACGCGAGCCAGGTCTCGGACGTGGACCTGCTCGACCCGCCCGACAACATGGAGTCCGACTACGTGTTCAGCTTCACCACGGAGGCGCCGCCCGTGGAGATCCACGACATCCAGGGCGCCTCGCACATCTCGCCGCTCAACGGCCAGACCGTCTCGGGCGTCGAGGGGACCGTGACCGCCCTCCGGTTCGTCTCCGGTCGCGGCTTCTACATGGAGGACCCGACGCCCGACGGGGACCTCGCGACGTCGGAGGCGATCTTCGTCTTCACGAACGTCTCCCCGACGGTCGCCGTGGGCGAAAGCGTCCGGGTCACCGGCACGGTGAGCGAGTTCCGGCCCGGCGGCGCGGCGAGCGACAACCTCACCACGACGGAGATCACCTCGCCGACCGTGACCATCCTCTCGAGCGGGAACGCCCTGCCCGGTCCGACCGTGATCGGAACCGGAGGTCGGACCCCGCCCTCGATGGTGATCGAGGACGACGCCTCGGGGAGCGTCGAGACGAGTGGCGTCTTCGACCCGGCGCAGGACGGGATCGACTTCTACGAGAGCCTCGAGGCGATGAGCGTCCAGGTGAACGACGCCGTCGCGGTCGGGCCGACGAACGCCTTCGGTGAGATCTTCGTGCTCGCCGACGATGGAGCCAACGCCTCGATCCGCACGACGAGAGGCGGGATCGTGATCCGTCCCGACGACTTCAATCCGGAGCGGATCCAACTCGACGACACGCTCCTGGCCGGGTCGACGCCCACGGCGAACGTCGGCGACCACTTCACGACGCCCGCCGTCGGTGTGCTCGGCTACGACTTCGGCAACTTCGAGCTGAACCTGACGGCGCCGCTCACGCGCGTGGACGGGGGCCTCGAGCGCGAGGTCACGCGGGCCCCGACAGACCACGAGATCGTCGTCGGCACCTACAACGTCGAGAACCTCGATCCCGGTGACGGAGCGGCGTTCGACCGCCACGCCGACTACATCGTGAACCACCTCCGCTCGCCGGATCTGCTGGCCATCGAGGAGGTCCAGGACAACGACGGCGCGACGAACTCCAGCGTGACCGACGCGTCTGTCACGTGGAACCTGCTGATCTCGGCGATCGAGGCGGCCGGGGGGCCGACGTACGAGTACCGGCAGATCGATCCGGTCGACGACCAGGACGGCGGCCAGCCAGGCGGCAACATCCGGGTCGGCTTCCTGTTCCGCACCGATCGCGGCCTCGAATTCATCGACCGCCCGGGCGGCGACTCCACCACGCCCACGACGGTGGTCAACCAGCCATCCGGACCGCGACTCTCCTTCAGCCCGGGCCGGATCGACCCGGGGAACGCGGCCTTCGTCGACACGCGCAAGTCGCTCGCCGGTGAGTTCCGGATGCGCGGCAAGAAGGTCTTCGTGATCGTGAACCATTTCAGCTCGAAGGGCGGCGACGACCCGCTGTTCGGCCGGTGGCAGCCGCCGGTGCGCTCCAGCGAGGAGCCAGCGGGGGACGGCACGGGTGGCAGGCACCCCCAGGCTCAGGTCGTGAACGACTTCGTCGACCAGATCCTCGCCGCCGATCCGCACGCGAACGTGATCGTGCTCGGCGACATCAACGACTTCGAGTTCTCGACCACGGTCGACATCCTCGAGGGCGGGGTGCTCACGTCGCTGATGGACACGCTGCCGAAGGAGGAGCGCTACTCGTACGACTTCGAGGGGAACTCGCAGGTGCTCGACCAGATCCTGGTCAGCAACAACCTCCTCGGGAACTTCCCGATCGACTACGACCCCGTGCACGTGAACTCCGAGTTCGCCGACCAGGCCTCCGACCACGACCCGCAGGTGGCCAGGATCGACCTGAGGGGGAGACCCCTGCCCAACAACTAGCCCGGATGGTCCTCGACGCGCATGATGGACCCGGCCCGGCGGCAGCCGAGGTCGCCCCCGGGATGCCGGTGCCGGAACGGCGTTGGGCGACTTCAACATCGACCGCAGGGACGACCCGCTGTACCAGGCCTTCACCAGCACGTGGTTCGCGCACGCCGTCGACATGCCCGTCATGTCGCTCCAGTACGAGAACGCGGGATGTTCAGCTTCAGCGGTGGCCTCGTGCCCGCCGAGAGCCTGACGCAGTCGTCGTGGCGGATCTCCGACCACTTCCCGCTGTGGGTGGAGTTCGGCGTGCCGGCCTGAACCCGCCTCCCCGGGTAGGGTGACGCCGTGCCGGGGGCCGACGTCGTGGTGGTGGGCGGAGGCGTGGTTGGGTGCGCCTGCGCCCGGGACCTCGCGCTACGCGGCGTGCGGGTCACGCTGGTCGAGCGGGGCGAGCTGGCGGCCGGCGCCTCCGGGCGGAACCACGGCCTGGTGCTCACGCCCACCGACGCGGCCCTGGTCCCGATGGCCCGGGCAGCCCTGGACGTGTACCGGGAGGTGGCAGAGGCCCAGCCCGACCTGGTCCGCATGACCCCCGATCCGGTCGGCTTCCTCATCGTGGCCGGCGACGACGTCGAACGGCGGGCCGGGGAGGTGGAGGCAAGGGCCGCCGTGGCCTGCGGCGTAGAGGTCGAGGAGGCGAGCGGCGACGACCTGCACCGCCTGGAACCGGGCCTGTCGCGCCGGTACGGGGCGGGGTGGCTGCTCCACGACGGCCGGCTCGTCGATCCCGCGTCGCTCACGGTGGCGATGGCGCTGACGGCGCGTGGCGCCGGCGCCGAAGTCCTGCGAAACGTCCCGGTCCGGTCGCTGGTCGTGCGGGAGGGGGCCGTGCGCGGCGTGGTCACCGACGACGGCCCGATCGAGGCCGATCACGTCGTCGTGGCGGCGGGGCCGTGGTCGGGCTCGCTGCTTCGGCCGCTGGGCGTGGACCTCCCGGTGACGGCGGCCCGGGGGTTCCTGGTCCACATGGGTCCGGCGCCGAGGCTGCTGCGGCACGTCGTGGAGACCGGGGGGTGGCATCCCCTGCCCGGCGAGGACCCCATGCCACCCGTGACCGCGGCGCAGGCCGCCGGCGGTCCGGCGGCGCCGTTCCTGGGAACGCTCATGCAGCAGAACGCCGACGGGACTGTCCTGGCGGGGTCGTCGCGGCAGGCCGCGCTGGGCGCGGAGCCGGAGGATGCCGCCGAGGTGACCCGCGAGATCCTCCGGCGGGCCATCCGGCTCGTCCCGGCGCTCGAGGACGTGCGGATGATCGGCTCGTGGTGGGGCGTGCGCCCCATGACGCCCGACGCCCGGCCCATCGTGGGCCGGGTGCACGACGGCCTGATCGTGGCGACGGGACACGGAGGCCAGGGCGTGATCCTGGCCGGAGGGACCGCCCCGCTCGTCTCCGCGCTCGTCCTGGGCGAAGACCCCCCGTTCGGGCCGGATGCCTTCCTCCCCCAGCGGTTCGGGCCCGCGCCCTAGTGCCGTCGTTCGTGTCCCACCTCGAGTGCTCCCGGTGCGGGCGCCGCTACGGCCACCTCGAGGTCCACAACCTGTGCGCGTGCGGAGGGCCACTGCTGGTGGAGTACGACCTGGACGCGATCGGGCGGACCGTCCGGCGGGAGGAGCTCTCCGGCCGCGTCGCGTCCATGTGGCGGTACCGGGAGCTGCTCCCGGTCGAGGACCTCGCGCGCATCGTGACCCTCGGCGAGGGACTCACGCCGATGCTCCGAATGGAGCGCCTGGGGCTGTGGGTGAAGGACGACGGGCTGAACCCCACCGGGACGTTCAAGGCCCGTGGCGCCAGCGCGGGGATGACGGCGGCCGTCGAGCGCGGCGTCCGCGAGGTCGCGCTTCCCACCGCCGGCAACGCGGGCGCGGCGTGGGCGGCCTACGGCGCCGCCGCCGGGATTGCCGTCCACGTGGCCATGCCGCGCGACGCGCCGGAGGTCGCCGGGAAGGAGTGCCTGGCCCACGGGGCGGACCTCACGCTGGTCGAGGGCCTGATCGGCGACGCCGCGGCGCTCGTCGCGGAGGGCGTCCGGGAGCGAGGGTGGTTCGACGCCGGAACGTTGCGAGAGCCGTACCGCATCGAGGGGAAGAAGACCCTGGGCCTCGAGATTGCCGAGCAGCTGGGGTGGGACCTTCCCGACGCGATCGTGTACCCCGCCGGCGGCGGCGTGGGGATCATCGGGATCTGGCGCGGCCTGGAGCAGCTCGCCGCGCTGGGATGGATCGAGGGGCCGCTCCCTCGCCTCGTCGTGGTCCAGGCCGAGGGTTGCGCGCCGATCGTCAAGGCCTTCCACGACGGCCGGGAAGAGTCCGAGCCCTGGCCGGACCCCCACACCATCGCCCCCGGCCTGTGCGTCCCGAAGGCCCTCGGTGACTTCCTGGTGCTGCGGGCCGTGAGGGAGACGGGCGGCACCTGCGTGGCGGTCGGCGATGACGAGATCCGGGGCGCCATGCGTGACCTGGCGAGCGCGGGGGTGCTGGCGTGCCCGGAGGGCGCGGCCACGCTCGCGGCCGTGACGCGCCTCCGCCGCCGCGGCGACCTGCCGCCGGACGACCGGATCGTGCTGGTCAACACGGGAACCGGCCTGGCCTACCCGGATCTGCTGTAGCCGGCTATCCGCGGTCGCGTCGCCGCCCCTCGACGAGCCGCCGGGCCGCGTCCACGAGCGTGGCGTTGTGGGGTGCGGCCGACCCGTCGGGCATCTCGAAGGTGTCCTCGAGCCCGATCCGCACGTCGTGGCCCCGGCCCACCGCGAAGCGCAGGACCGGCCACGTCGCGGCCTCCTGCCCGTGCGTCAGGAACGGGACGTGCTCCATCCGGGCCCGCCCCAGCCGGACGTCGATCGCGGTCGCCCTCCAGATGGCCGCCTCGGCGTCCGCCTCCTGCGGCTCGAGAAGGACCCGCAGGCACCGCGGCCCCAGGCGGCTCCACGCCAGGACGCGGGCGTCCGCCGTGGTCGTCAGGCCGGCCTCCACGCCGATCCCGCGTTCGAACAGCAGCTCGCACAGCTCCGCCGCGCCGGGCTCCGAGAAGTTCACCGACGCGAAGTCGGGCGGCTCCCGCCACCGGCGCACGAGGGCGAGCCGGCGCTCGGGGTCGGGCTCGATCCAGGCCCCGGTGGTGACCCCGACGGGCAGTCCCGGACACCGCTTCCGGATCGCCGCGATCGCGCCGCCGACGTCCCGGGGATCGAGCGACTCCAGCCCGTCGTCGCCCCGCGGGTGCACGTGGACGGCGCCCGCGCCCGCGGCCCTGGCCCGCTCCGCCTCGCGGGCCAGCTCGCCGGGCGCGATGGGGAGCGATGGGTGCGACCCGGGGTCCCGGTTCCCGTTCAGGCAGGCCTTGAGCAGCGTCGTCCGCGCCATCGCGGCCGGAGCCTAACGGCTGTGTCGAGAAAGAGTGACAAAACCGTCCCCACGCCTTGACCTCGCGGCACGCCACCCCGTAGGGTTCGTGTTGGAAGTCGCTGGGACCCTCGGGTTCCGGCGGCTTCCATTTATGGGCCCTTTTCGGCTACCCCTCGGAGCCCTCCGAGAGCCACCGGTCGGCCCGGTCCCGGCTGGAGAACCACCCCGTGGGGAAGTTCGCCGGGCCGTCGACGGCCGGCTCCCCGCTCGACTCCACCGTCCCGGGGACCCCCTCCGGCACGACGAACGCGAACTTGCGCACCCCCGCCGCGTTGTACCGGGGGATGATGTTGGCGTCTCGCCACTCGTTCACGCCCTCGCCCATCCGGTGCCGGAACTCCATCGAGTCGACGAGGAGGTTGGCGGGCCGGAACCGCTCGGCCTCGCCCGCGAACAGCTCGAGCGTCTCCCTGAACCCGTCGTCGCCCATGCCGGCCGTCGTGGCGAACCACCTCAACTCGAGCAACCCCCGGTCCTCGTAGTGAAGGATCGCGCCCCACTCGTTCCGGGCGACCTCCTCGGGCTCGTCCGGCATGGCGGCCTCCCTCGCTCTCGGAGCCACCAGCGTATACCAAAAGAGTGTTCGTATACCAAATCCGTACTCCGATCCCGAATATGGGTGCGGGGTCCTGGAGTTGTCCTCCGCCGCCCATACACTGGGGCGTCATGGCCCGTCGCACCTACGACCGCTTCTGCCCGCTGTCGCTGGCCCTGGAGGACGTCGGTGACCGGTGGACCCTCCACATCGTCTACACGCTCATGGCCGGGCCGAAGCGCTACGTCGACCTGAAGGCCTACCTGGCCGGCGCGGGATCCAACGTCCTGGGCGACCGCCTTCGCAGGCTCGCCGACGCGGGGATCGTGGCCCGCAGCGCCGGCCCCAGGCCGGGTAGCGAGACCACCTACCACCTCACGGAACGGGGCCTCGGCCTGGCGCCGGTCATCCAGGGCCTGGTGCGCTGGGGCCTGGCCTCGCTGACGATGACCGGCCCCACGAGCGACTCGCTCCCCGGGCGCGAGGTGTTCGATCAGGCCTGGGCGATCCCGGACCCGGGGCTGGTCGCCGACGAGGCCTATCAGTGGACCGTGGACGGAGTCACGTTCGGACTCGAGGTGTCGGGCCGCTCCATCACACGAACCCGTGGGCCGGCCCGCCGTCCCGCCGTGACGCTGGCCACCACGAGCGCCGTGCTCGACTCGGTCCTGTCGGGCGGACGCACGATGGCGGAGGCGGCCCGCGCCGGCGACATCAAGCTGCGTGGAAGGCGGGACGCGGTGAAGCGCATGTTCGTCGCCGTCGGGTTCCCGCCGCAACTCGTGGGGCTCTGAGGGGAGTCCTCCGCGTCCTTCCGGCTATCTCCGACGGATCGGGATTTCGGAGATCTGCCCGGATTCGACCTCGCCCTTCACGTCTTCCACGCGCGCAATGATGTCGGCCGGGACCGTGGGACTGACGGCGCCGAGCCCGACTGCCCCTTCGGCCAGGCCGAGTCGGAGCTCCACACCGGGAACGTCCCGGTTCACGATGGCCTCGATCGTTCGCAGGACCGCCTCGTCCTCGTGTTTGATCACGCTGGTCAGGACGAAGGGGCCCAGCGAGGACCAGTCCCTGCCCACCCCGACCCCGAGGGCGCCGACCCGGCCAGCTTCCCGCAACGCGCTCTCCGTACATGGGCCGGACAGCGCGAACACCACCTGCGCACCGCGGGCGACCTCGCGTCGGGCGGCGTCCCCGCACGGCGCATCGAGGGCCTCTCCGGCGAACTCGTAGAGGAACCGGATCCCCGGGTTCGCCGCCTTCGCTCCGGCCCGGAACCCGCCGACGTAGGCGTCCGCCTGCTCGAGCGCCTGGTGGGCCAGGCCGCCGGACCGCACCATCGGCCCCCCTTCGATCACACCGATCAGCTGCGGTCCCCCTCGCTGCTCCAGCACGAGTGCGGCGAGGTTGCCGGCCAGGTATGCGGCTTCCTGGACCTGCAGCGTGACCGTCAGGACGTTGAGTGGCTCGCGCCCGGTCACCCCCTCCGGATCGTCGAGCGAGACGAACAGCGCGCGGGGGTGGAACGCCGCCAGGGTGGTGGTGGTGTCCTGCGGGTTGCCGAAGTCCGAGCCTCGAACCTGCAGCCCGATGACGACGTTGTAGCCGTCCCCGAGGAGGCGAGCCTCCGCGCTTTGCAGCCCGTCGTGCAGCTCCTGCTCGAGCGTCCCGAGCGTCCGGACCGCGACGGGGACCCCCAGGTCACTTCCGGCGTCCCGTGCCCCGGCACCTACCTCCTGGAGGAGGGGGGCTTCCGCGAACTCGCCGGGAATGCTGGCCACGACCGCGATCCGGAGCGGGCCAGCCGGGATCGGCACCGCGGGGATGGGCGGGTGGGGCCGCGTGACCGCCCGAATCCCAAGCGTGGCTCCGTAGCCCACGAGGCCGAGGGCAACCACGCACACGACGATCGTCCGAGCGAACTTTCGCCGAGCCCGGCGAAGCGCCTTCGGAGGCACGGCGGCCATCGCCCCGAGGCCCTCGGCCCGGAGGCGCAGGACCCGGCGAAGCCGCTCCTCGAGCTCGGTCGGGTGGTGATCCACCTAGATTCCCTCCCGCATCCCAACTCGCAGCGTCTGCATGCCCCGGGACAGCAGCGACCGCACGGTCCCCGGCCGGCACCGGAGGAGGTCCGCGATCTGATGCTCCGGGAGGTCCTCGTAGTACCGAAGGACGATGGCGGCCCGCTGCCGCTCCGGGAGCCTCTGGACTGCGCTCCACAGGTCCTGTTGCAGATCGATGTCCGGGCTGCCCGGCTCCGGAGCGCGTTCCCTGTGGCGGTCGAGGAAGGCCCGCTCCACGCGGCGGCGCCGGAAGTGCATCCTCGACAGGTTCACGACCATCTGGCGGAGGTACGCGGGGAAGGCGTCGCTCCGCCGGAGGTGGACCAGGCGTCCCACCAACCGCGCGAACGCTTCCTGGACGAGGTCCTCGGCGAGCGCGCGGTCACCGGTGAGCAGGTAGGCCAGCCGGAGGGCGTCGGGGGCGTGCCGCACGTACAGCTCGGCAAGGCGCCCTCGATCGATGTCCACCCCAGCGGCCTCGGCCGCCATGATCGGGGCATGGGCGCCCAGAAATCAACGGCCTCCCCGGCATCTCAGGACGTGAAGGTGAGGGTCGCCAGGATCCGGTCGAACAGGGCCCGGTCGGCGTCCTCGGTGCCGGGGTCGTCCCGAAGCACGATGTAGAAGCCCGAATCCCCGTGGACCACCATGGCCCACAGCTGGAAGATGCTGCCGGCCAGGGGGTACGTGACGAGGCGCGCCGGCTCGCCCCCCACCTGGATCGTTTGGGGGGACCCCGATGCCTGGTAGCCACTGATGGAGTGGACCCGCTCCGTGGTCGCACCGACCCAGGCGGCGACCGACGTCCCGCCGGCCACCGGCTGAGCCCCGACCGCGATGACAGGGCCGGTCCCCTTGGCGACAAACCGGTCCAGCGCCGGGTTGGGACCCTCGGCGGGGAGATCCACCTCGCTCATCGACCGCTGAGCCGGCTCCACCGAGTACCCGGCCGGATAGCCGATCGAGTACGGATACACCGCGGACGTGTACGTCGTGAGCTTCACCGGTGGGGTCGACGTGGCGGCCCTCCCTCCCCCGCAGGAGGCCGTGATCAAGGCCACCACGATGAGCCGGGTGGCCCAGATGCTCCAGCGAGTGCTCATTTCATGCTCCTTCCCACGCGGCGGGCGCATCGCCATGCTCAGGAGATGCGTGAGAGGCGAAAACCGCTGCACCCGGCGGAACAATCAGAATTGCGGTCGTGGACTCATCCGACCGGGCGATCCGGGATCAAACCGAACGGTGGCTTCGAGCTCATGGATTGCCCCATCTCATCGCCGGCTACAGCGCGTCCCGGGACGTGTTCACGCGTGCCCTGCCGGCGCTGACCGTCGTCTTCGTCTTCGAGCTGTTCGGCGCGCTCAACCTGGCGTGGGCGTGGTGGGCGAACCTCCTGGCGGTCGCGGGCGGGTTGGCCATCCTGCTGGGCGGGTGGGCCGGGACGAACGCCATCCGGGGCCGCCGGGCCCTGTCCCGCCCCGACCGGGTGGCCGCGCCGGAGCTCGCGGCCTTCGTGCTGCTTCCGGCCATCCTGCCCCTGGCGTTCGGCGGCCAGATCAGGTCGGCGACCGTCACCGCCGGGGCCAACGTGGGGCTCCTCGCCGCCATCTACCTGGGAACGAGCTACGCGGTCGTTCCCATGACCCGGTGGGCCGCGGTCCGGTTGCTGAAGCAGCTGGGGAACGTGGCGGACCTGGTCGTGCGGTCGTTCCCCCTCCTGCTGCTGTTCATCACCTTCCTGTTCCTCCAGACGGAGGTGTGGCAGGTGGCCGCCGAGCTCCACGGCGTGTGGTTCGGCATCCTCATCGGCTCGTTCGTGGTGTTCGGTGTGCTGTTCGTCCTCTTCCGTCTCCCCCGGGAGATCGGTGCGCTGGCCACCTTCGGGTCGTGGGACGAGGTCTCGGCGCTCGTCTCCGGGACGCCGGTGGAGGCCTGGTCCGGCCATCGCTCGGACTCGCCGGCGACGGTGCCGGCGCTGGGCCGGCGGCAGTGGGGCAACGTCGGGCTGGTCGTGCTGTTCGGCCAGGGCCTCCAGGTCCTCCTGGTCAGCGTCCTGACGTGGGCGCTGCTGGTCGGGTTGGGGATGGTGCTCCTCTCGCCGTCCCTGGTCGCCCAGTGGGCGGCACACCAGCCCCACGTGCTGGCGACCGCGGACCTGTGGGGGCGCTCACTCGTGGTGTCCGAGGAGCTGCTGCGCGTCTCGGCCTTCCTGGCCAGCGTGGCGGGCCTCTACTTCACCGTCACCGCCCTGACCGACCAGACCTACCGGGCCGAGTTCTACGACGAGGTCGTGGCGGACGTGCGCCGGGCGCTGGCGGTGCGCGCCGTGTACCTCACGACCATCGGTTCCGGTCGCCCCGCAGGCTAGGGCGAGGGCGAGGGCATCGATCAGCTCAGGGACGACAGCACAGCTCGAGCCCTGGCCGCGCTCACCACGTTCCCCTTGCGCTCGTACAGCGAGAGGGCCTCACGCGCGGCCTCGTCCGCCTCGTCCCCCCGGCCCTGCCGTCCGAGGACCTCGGCCAGCGTGAGGAGGCTGTCGCCGTGCATGTCCAGCAAGTCGGTCCCCGCGGCGACCTCGACGGCCTCCCGGGCCAAGCGCTCCGCCTCCGTCCCCTCCCCGCGGGCGGCCAGGACCTTGGCCCGCACTCTCCGCCACGTCACCTGGGTGATGAAATCGTCGCTCGCACCGGCCTCTTCGCTGACCAACGTGTAGCGCTCGGCCTCCTCCGCTCGCCCTCGCCTGTAGAGCGCCTCGGCCAGGTTCGCGGCCACCGTGGACAGGTAGCTCTTCTCCTGCATGCGCTCGAGGATCTCGAGGCCCTCCCTGAGGATTCGCTCCCCCTCCCCCCAGTCGCCTGCCAGTGACAGGACGTCCCACGCGCAGTTCGCGCTGGTCGCATACCGGAGCTCCTGGCCGAGCTCCCGAAGCATCTCGCGCCACCCGGCCACGATCCTCCGCGCCTCATCGAACTCTCCGAGTCGGGCCCGAAGGTGGCCCAGGACGTGGTAGGCGAACTCCCGGATGGCCATGTTGCCGGGCATCTGCTCCAGGATCTCCTCCGCCCGGTGGATCCCCTCCTTCACGGGGACCGGTCCGATGGCGAGGGGTCCGCCGCTCTCCGTGATGATGTTGATCTCCGCCGCCTTGTCACCGGCTCGCCGAGCATGCTCGAGCGCGCGCTCCAGGGCCCGGCCCCGCTCTCCGGCCTCGCCACGCATCCAGTGGCGCTGCGAGATCAGCTGCCAGGCCCTGGACAGGACGACGTCGTCGGCCTCGTCCTCCCGGGCCCGGATGGCGCCCTCGGCTTCCTGGAGGGCGTCCCGCGTCGCCCCCTCGGGTTCACGCATCAGCCGCAGGAACGAGAGCCCGATTCGGGCCAGCCACTCGACGTGGCCGTCCCCTACCTCCTCGGCTCGCCGGCGGGCTTCGTCGAGCAGCTCACCGGCTCGGCCCAGCTCACCCGCATCCGAGAGCGCACCGGCCAGGTCCACCAGAAGCGGCCGGCGAGCCGATTCCTCGTCCGGAAGGAGCCGGGCGGCCCGCGCCAGCAGGTTGACCGCGGCCGAGGCGTCCTTGCCCGCCATCGCGGCCCGGCCGGCGTGGGCCAGCCAGCCGGAGGCGGCCCGTGCCAGGTCCCGAGCCCGCTCGCCCGGCGGTCCCAGCTCGACGCGAAGGAGGTATGCCTGCTCGAGGTGATAGCCGAGGATGGCGGCATATTCGTCGGTTCGGCCGCCCACGCGATCCTCCAGCCAGGCCGCGAAGCGCTCGTGCAGCTCCGCCCGGAGGCTCTTGGGGGCCGACTCGTAGGCCGCGTCGCGGACCAGGATGTGTCGGAAGCGGAACGCGTCGTCGCCGGCGAACGACGACGGGTCCGGCTGGATCAGCTCCTTGCGAACGAGCGACTGGAGGTCGCGGCCGACCCGACCGCGCTCCGGTTCTGGAGCCAGCGCGGACACGGCCCCCCACCAGAACACCCTGCCGACGATCGACGCCCGCTGGAGGAGGGAGCGTTCCTCGTCCTGCAACCGGTCGAGGCGGGCCGCCAGGAGGGCCTGGATGGTGGGAGGCGTCGACAGCGTCGACAGGTCCCCGGTGGGGACCCACCGCCCGTCGTCCCGTCGCAGCAGGCCCTCGTCGATGAGCATGCGCAGCATCTCCTCGACGAACAGGGGGTTGCCCTCGGCCGAGTGCACGATCCGGTCGCGCAGGGTGTCCGGGAGCTCGGCCCGCCCCAGGAGGTTGTCCATCAGCAGGACCTGCTGCTCTTCGGCCAGTGGCTCCAGGGAGACCACCTCGGCGTTCGGTCCGGCCGTCCCCCAGCCCGGTCGGGCCTCCAGCAGGTCGGGACGGGCCAGGCACAGGAGGAGGAGGGGCACCCGGCTGAACCCGGCCACGTATTCGATGAGGTCGAGCAGGGTCGGCTCGGCCCAGTGGATGTCGTCGAACATGACCACGAGGGGGCGCTTGGAGGCCAGCGCCTCGAGCAGCCGGCGCACCCCCCAGAACGTTTCCTGGATGGCGCCCGCGGCCTCCCCGGCGCCGAGCGCCGAGGCGACCCGCCGGGCGATGAGGGCGGACTCGCCGTCGTCGCCCGCCGGCAGGAGCCGCTCGATCGCCGCCACGACCTCCTCCGGAGCCGCGGCTTCCCCGACACCCGTGGCCTCTCGGACGATCTCCCGGACCGGCCAGAACGTGATGCCCTCGCCGTAGGGAAGACACCGGCCCCGGAGCAGCACGGCGCGATCGCCGAGCGAGGCGATCAGCTCGTGGGCCAGGCGCGACTTGCCCGCTCCCGCCGACCCCAGGACCGTGACCAGGCGGCAGGCCCGCTCCCGGAGGGCGCGCTCGAACGACTCCACGAGCGCGCCCAGCTCCCGGTCCCGACCGACCATCGGGGAATCCAGGCGTCGAGCCACCCCGGGGGCGTGGGGGACGACGTGGAGCAGGCGGCGGGCGGGAACGGCCTCGGCCTTCCCCTTCAGGGCGAGCGGGGGAACGGGCTCCGCGACCACCGCGTCACGGACCAGGCGGAAGGTCTCCTCCCCGATCAGGACCTCGCCGGGCCCGGCAGCCTGCTCCAGCCGGGCGGCCACGTTGACGGCGTCCCCGGTCACCAGGGTCTGGCCCGCGCTCGGGTCGCCGGCCACCACCTCGCCCGTGTTCACGCCCGTGCGGCACGCCAGGCGCACTCCCCAGTCCCTGTCGAGCTCCTCGTTGAGGGTTTCCAGCGAGGCCTGCACCTCGTTCGCCGCGCGGACGGCCCGCAGGGCGTCATCCTCGTGGAGCTCCGGGATGCCGAAGACGGCCATCACGGCGTCGCCGATGAACTTCTCCACCGTCCCGCCGTGGCGTTCCAGCACGCTCCGGACCTCGGAGAAGTATCGGGACATGACCCGGCGGACCGACTCGGGATCAGAGCGCTCCCCCAACGCCGTGGACCCCACGAGGTCGGAGAAGATCACCGTGACCGTCTTGCGGACCTCTGCCGCGTCGGCCGGCGACAGCGGGTGTCCGCAGAACCCGCACAGCCGGAACCCTTCGGGGTTGTCCCGTCCACAGCTCGGGCAGACCGGCATGATCGACAGATAGCGTAGGCGTCCGAGCGCCGCGGGAGGAAGGGACGATTCCCGAGGCAAGTGATCGCATCCGAGGCGGGAGGTCGATCAGGCCTCGATCCACCGCAGGTAGCGCTGTGCCGAGCGTTCCACCGCCTCCTTCGCCCCCGAGGCCACCACGCTGTCCCACCAGCCGCCGTAGATGCGGTCGAACGCCAGAGGACGCACGGCCGCGACGACCCGTTCGATCTCCGCACGCGGCAGCGGGATGAGGTTCGGATAGCTCCGCATGACGCTGACGAACCGGCGGTCCTGCACCACCGCGATCGAGTCGCCGGTCAGCA
>WNFU01009484.1_pt1 | contig 19372 bp, 15 predicted proteins | sample 5400121 | NCBI WGS metagenome assembly WNFU01 (sample SAMN13153360, study PRJNA577476) | soil metagenome | isolation source: 100 cm soil or saprolite under grassland replicate 1 | place: USA:California | collected 2016-06-15 | reverse complement strand
GCGAAGTCGGCCGTGCACTTGTAAATCGCGCGGCTGCTCCCGGTGTAGGGCCAGATGGGACTCCTAACAAGATCATTGGTAATGTCCCAGTTCACACGCGAGCCCGAGAAATCAAGCCAGCCCGAACACCAGTTGCTTCGAGGCGGTGAAAGACGCTCAAAACCGTCCTCGGCAGCCAGGAGGACATCGTTGTTGTCATCGGATTGAAGGCGCCAGGCCAGCATCAACTGTTTGCCGTTATTCAGGCAACCGACGCCTTGCGCTTTGGTTTTGGCCTTGGCCAGCGCCGGCAACAACAAGCTGGCCAGAATCGCAATGATCGCGATCACCACCAGCAGTTCGATCAGTGTAAATGCAGCTCGCAGCGACTCTCGGATAGGGTTGGATAGCTTCATGGCAGGTCGGGTTTGAAAGATGCCCCTTGGCATCCTTTTGTTTGGGTTATCGGGTGTTCAGGTCTGCTGAAACCTAGCCGCCCGCGTGGTCCGGGTCAACTCTGCGATTTGCGGTTCGCGGGACGCATCGGGGGCCGTCAAATCGCTGGAACTGCGATACCCAACAGAAGATAAACCGTTCCGTCCAGCGCCCGCGACTACAGTGGCAGGATCACCCGAATCGTAGTACCGCGCCGGGAACTGGAGCGGACGGCGACTTCGCCGCGATGGGCTTCCACAATTCGAGCGACAATCGCCAGGCCGAGCCCGGTTCCGTTCCGCTTCGTCGTGTTGAGCAGGGAGGTAAACGCACGTTTGCGCTGCTCGGCGGTCATGCCCGGGCCCGTGTCGCGGAACTCGATCGCGATGTGCGTCGGTTGGGAATTATCCGGCGGGCGGCGCAGGGCGCGCGACGCGATGGTGAGTCTGCCCCCATCGGGCATGGCTTCCACCGCGTTGAGGATGAGGTTTAGAAACGCCTGCTCCAACTGGGTGGCGTCCGCCGTGACCGGCGGGAGGTCCGGAGCGAGCCGGCGAAGGAACCGAATGTTTTGCTGGGTCAGTTTGTGGCGCGTCAACAGACCGAGCTCCTCGATCAAGGCGTTCACGTTGACGGGAACCATTTGCGGCTCGCTTGGGTGGGCGAAGTCGAGAACTTGTTCCACAATCCGATTCAGGTGCTCCATCTGCTCGCCCATGATCTGGGCGTCGCGCGCGCGGGGGTCGTTGTCGTGGAACTTCAAGTCAAGCGAATGATAAAGCATCTTCATCACCGTGAGGGGATTGCGGATTTCGTGCGCCACCTCCGCCGCCAGGAGACCGAGGGCCGTGAGTTTTTCGTGCTGCCGCATCAGCTCCTCGACATCCACCAGGCGTTCGTACAAGCGGGCTTTCCCGATCGCAATCGCGGATAAGTCGGCCAGCGCCGAGAGGATGCGAATTTCTTCGTTGGAGAACAGATGCGATTCGCCGGTATAGACGCTCAGAGTCCCGATCGATTGGCCGCCGAAGACGAGCGGAACGCCGAGCAGGGAAACCAGCCCTTCGGCGCGGGCGACGTCCACGTTCTGGTAGCGGCTGGACGTCTGCACGTTTTCCACCTGCAATGGCTTCCGGCGCCGCAGCACGATACCCAACAGGCTCTCCGCGACACTCAGCCGCGGCTTGTTTGTGTAGGCCTCGCCGGCACCGTAACTCGCGCGCAAATCAAGCCATTCGCGGCTCTCGTCGAGCAGCAGCAGCGAGGACATCTTGCCTTCCATCAATTGGCAGGCTTCGCGCGTGACAACCGTGAGCGCGTCGTCCAGGTTGAGCGTCGAGTTGATGGCCTGAGCGACACTGACGAGCGATTCAAACAGGCGGGCTTTCAACCGGAGTTGTTCGTAGAGCCAGGTATTGTGGATGGCATTGGCGGCCTGGACGGCGAGTTCTTCAAGGAGGTCCTGGTCCCGGGCGCTGAAGGCGTTGAGCCGGTCGGAGTCCACATTGAGCACGCCTCGAACCTCGCCGTTGACCTGGAGTGGCACCGCGAGCTCGGAGCGGACATGGCGACGGACCATGATGTAACGGCGGTCCTGGGAAACGTCCCCCACACGGGCCGGCCGGCCGGTGCGCGCGACCCAGCCGGTGATGCCCTCGCCCAGGCGGAGCCTGAGCCGCGACACGCCGCGCGGCAGACCGTGCGATGCGTGAATTTCGAGGAACCCGGTGGTCGGGTTGAAAAGAACCACCGAACCGCTGGAGGCGCGCATCAATTGAACTGCTTCGTCCAGGATCAGCTTCAGTGCCTCATGCGGTTCGAGCGTGGAATGGATGACTTTGCTGACCTGATAGAGCAGATTGAGGCGCTCGTACTGGGCTTGCAGTTCGGCCAGTGGGTCGCTCACAGCGGTAAGTTCAAAGTGCCGGCTTCAAACATCAAGGCTAATTCCGGGCGTGCACTCGATCTCTGGGCCAGACGGTCGGCCTTGGGAGCGCGTGGCGGCCAAGTTGGCCCAGACGGGAGCGGGACACTAGCGCACACGTGTCATGAGCCAAAGCCCCGCGCCACAAAAGAGCAGGTTGGGTGAGAGGGCGGCCAGCAACGGCGGCAGATACCCGCCGGTGCCGAGCGCCATTCCAAACCGCTGAAGGACGAAGTACGCGAAGCCAATAAAGATGCTCGCCGCGACCCCGACGAACACATTGCGCCGTCCCGAAGGCGCCGCGAACGGCACCGCGATCAAGACGACCACCAGACACGTCCAGGGATTCGCCAGCCGGGCGTACAACTGCGTGTCAAGCAGCTTGCGATCACGCGGCCGGAGATGCGGGTGCAACCGTTTGTAGTGCGTGATCTCGGCAATCGAGAGTTGCACTTTCTTCGACGCCTGAATCCTGCTGAGCTGGCTGACTTTGATTTCGCTCTTGATCTGCTCGGGTGTCTCGGTGAACTCGGCCACCGCCAGCCGGTTCGTCTCTTCCCAGATTTTCGGCGAGGCCGGCGAGGGATTGGGAACGGACTGCTGGGCGTTGAAAAACGTCCAGACGCCGTTGGTCCATATGCCGCGCTCGGCGAGGAGGTGTCGGCGCGAGCCATCCGGCAGCCGCCAGTCCACGAACGGGTCGAGCATCTCTCCGGTTTGCACGTTGTAAGCCCGGATGCGCCAGAAGCGGTCGTCATGATCGTTGCGGAAATTCAGTTCCTGTTGCCACGGACGCTGCGCGGCACTGGCCGGATTGGCCGAATGGTGTTTGCGAATCTGTTCGGCGAGTTCAGGGCTGTTGGGCGCCCACCGTTCATTGAGCAGATAAACAAGCACGCTGAGCAGGAGTCCCACAGCCCAATAGGGAATGCACAGCCGCCACAGGCTCACGCCGGCCGCGCGAATGGCGGTCAGCTCCTGATGCCGGGCGTGGTTGGTCAACGCGTAGAGGAGGGCCAGCAACAAGGCCACCGGCAGGACCACGCCCAGCAGTTCCGGCATCCGCACGACGTAGTACCTGGCAATCTCAAGGGTGCCCAAATTCTCCTGCTGAAAAGCGTCCAGTTCGGAAAAGAGATCGAACGAAATCCAAAAAATCAAAAAACCGCTGAGGCAATAACCAAGCGGCACCAGCAATTCACGCAGCAAGTAACGGTCAAGAAGCCGCATCGATCGGCCACACTAACGAACCAACCCACCCAACGCAAGCGAGCCGGGGAGAGTATCCTGCGAACGGGCGCGTCCTGAGACTCCCGCCAGGAATTCGCTCCCTCGCCCCGCGCGGAACGAGTGGGGCGAGGGTCAGGGTGAGGGGAATTCAAAAAATTAGCCGGTTCGTCGTGGTCCTCGACTTCGTACCGAGCTCAATCGAAGGCGAGAACGATGACGAGGACGAAAGGGAGGTTCATGGGTAGAATCGTACGGGTCAGAGCGCGCAGTCGGAATTGGATGGCCTTTGGACGAGGAGCGATTACTGTTTTGCTGGCAGTAAACAATTAGCGACTCGATGCGACGCATATTTCTCGATCACCAATCCACCACGCCGCTGCTTCCGGAAGCGTTCGAAGCGATGAAACCCTTCCTGGCGGAGGATTTCGGCAGCCCGGCGTCGCTGCACCAACTCGGGCTTCGGGCGCGCGATGCGCTGGCGACCGCGCGCGCGCAGGTGGCCGCGCTCGTCAACGCCGAATCTCCCGATGACATCGTCTTTACCTCAGGAGGAACGGAAGCAGCCAACCTGGCGGTGAAGGGGACGGCGTACTTAAATCGGCGGCGCGGCAACCACATCGTTATTAGCGAAATCGAACACCCTGCGGTGATCAACTCGATCCAGTTTCTGGAACAGCAGGGGTTCAGGTGCACGCGGGTCAAGGCGGACGCCGATGGGTGGGTCGATCCGGAAGCCGTGCGCGCCTCAATTACCGACCAAACCATTCTCGCCTGCGTTCATCACGTGAACCCTGACATCGGTGTCATCGAGCCGATCCGAGAGATTGGCGGCATCGCCGGAGACTTGGGCGTCCCACTCTTCGTTGACGCTGTGGCCAGTGGCGGCTGGCTGCCCATCGATGTGCAGGGGCTGGGGATCAAATTGCTCTCGCTATCGGCGCACCGGTTCTATGGACCGAAGGGTGTCGGTGTGCTCTATCGGCACCGGCGCGCGCGGCTGGCCAGCCTCATTCATGGAGGCGTCCAGGAGAGAGGGCTGCGGGCCGGCACCGAGAACATCCCCGCCATCGTGGGGGCGGGAGTCGCGGCGGAAATCGCGGCTCGGGACCTGCCCCAACGGATCGCCCACGCGGCCCGATTGCAGGAGCGTATTTGGCACGGCATCAAATCCGCGGTCCCTTACGTCAAATTGAACGGACCGGAACCCGGGCCAGACCGCATCAGCACCAACCTGAACGTCAGCTTTGAGTTCGTTGACGGAGAAGGGCTGGCGTTGATGCTCGATATGCATGGCATCGCGGTAGCGAGCGGGCCGAGTTGCGTGAGCAAGTCGATGAAGATTTCCCATGTCCTCTCGGCGATCGGCCTCGACCATTCACTGGCCCAAGGCAACATTATTCTCTCGCTGGGAAAGGACAATCAAGAGGCCGACATCGATTTCGTGGTTGAGACGTTTGCAACGGTGGTCAGCAAACTGCGCAGTATGTCACCGGCATGGGACGAGTTCCAACGCGGTCTGGTTGATTCGTCGATCAGTCCGCGGGGATTGTCGGCACCGCCCGTTGCGCCTCGTGTGGCCAGCGCAGAGCAGCCGGAACGGACGTAAAACAGTGCGGGATACGCGCCCCGCTTGCGCCTTGCCTGGGCCGAAAACTCCCCACCGCGAAAGTCGCTGGATGTACGCCCATGACCGCTCGGGTCAACAAAATCGGGAGAGGGATACCGGCCGGCCTTGCTTTCCGGGCGGCATTCGGCAACTTTTGAATTCGAATTGACTCATGCTAACCGAAGAAGTCGTCATCAACGCGCTGAAGGCCGTCAAGTACCCCGGCTATTCAAGAGACATTGTCTCGTTCGGATTGACAAAACAAGTGGCTGCGAAACACGATGCCGTGAGCGTGGTACTTCAATTGACCGGCGGTAATCCCCAAATTGCCCAACAAATCAAGGCGGATTGCGAGCAGGTCCTCCGGACTCTTCCCGGAGTTCAACACGTGCACGTGGAGGTGAAGCTGCCGACAAACCAGGCGGGAGCGGTGGCATCGCCGGGGTGGTCGCAGCACAACAAGGTTCCCGGGATCCAACGCGTGGTCGCCGTGGCCAGCGGCAAGGGTGGCGTGGGCAAATCCACCGTGTCAGCCAACCTGGCATGCGCTCTCACGCATCTGGGCGCACACGTCGGATTGCTCGATTGCGACATTTACGGTCCGAGCATCCCGCTCATGATGGGTATCAAACAGAAGCCCACGATCAGCCGGGAAGAAAGGCTCGTCCCGCCCACCAATCATGGCGTCAAATTGATGAGCATGGGTTTCCTGCTCGACGGCGATCAACCGGTCATCTGGCGCGGACCGATGATCGTGAAGACGATTCAGCAATTCGTCACGCAGGTTGACTGGGGGCAGCTCGACTACCTGCTCGTGGATCTGCCACCGGGAACCGGTGACGCCCAACTTTCACTTTGCCAGACCGTCCCGCTCGACGGGGGCGTGATTGTCTCGACGCCGCAGGAAGCTTCACTGGGTGTGGTGCGAAAAGGGATTGCCATGTTCGAAAAGGTGAATGTGACGATTCTCGGCATCCTGGAGAATATGAGCTACTTCATGGCGCCGAACGGAGAGCGCGTGGAGATCTTTGGCCACGGCGGTGTCCGAGCGGAGGCGGGACGGCAGAGCATACCCTTCCTGGGAGAGATTCCCATCTACACGGAAATCCGGATCGGAGGCGATTCGGGTGTTCCTGTCGTCGTGTCGCATCCAGACGCTCCATGTGGACTGGCCTTCATCAAGGTTGCCGAGGCGTTGCGAGCCAGACTCGGTTAGGCACGAGGACCAGCCCACGCTCGGAATTTCTTGTGACTCGCGCTCGGCGATGCGTTATAAGGCCACCGTGTCATTCGTGGATTTTCCTGAACAGCAACGGGCGGTAGAGCTCCTGCAACGCAGTCTCGAGCGCGGCCGACTGGCGCATGCGTATCTTTTCACTGGCGACGACGTGGCCGAGTTGGAGGGCGTAGCGCGAACGCTGGGAAAGACCCTTAACTGTCGCCAGCCGGCGCGAAACGGGTCAAACGGCACCGCGCTCGACAGTTGCGATAAATGTTTGTGCTGCCGAAAGATCGACAACTTCATCCATCCGGATCTCCATTGGGTCCGACCGGAGTCAAAGTCGCGGGTCATCACCATCGATCAGATGCGCGATTTACTGGGAGAGGTGCACCTCAAGCCGACGGAAGCCTCGTTTAAGGTGGCGGTTATTGCCGGCGCGGACCGCTTGAACGCTCCGGCGGCGAACGCGTTTTTGAAAACGCTCGAGGAGCCCCCCGTGCGCTCGATCCTGGTTCTGCTCTCAACCGAGCCAGAGCGGATTCTGGAAACTGTCCTCTCCCGCTGTCTGCGCCTCAACTTCGCCGGCAAAAGCGGGCCGCGGTTCGCCCCCGATCAAGTGGGCTGGCTGACGGCATTCGGCGAAGCCGTCGCGGCGGGACAAAGAACCCTGTTGGACCGTTACCGACTGTTGGGAACGTTGCTCACCAGACTCACCCAAATGAAGACCGACATCGAAAAGGCCCTCACCGCAAAGTCACCGCTGGAGCGCTATGACGACGTCGATCCCAAACTGCGCGAAAAGTGGGAAGAGGAGCTGGCTGCATCTGTCGAAGCGGAGTATCGGCGGCAACGGACAGATCTGCTCCTCGTACTGCAGTGGTGGTTGCGTGACGTGTGGCTTCAGACGCTGAAGCTGTCAAGCGACGGCTTGAGCCTGCCGCATCTGGTGAAAACTACACAAGCGGTTGCGCAACGCATCTCGACCGCGGAAGCGACGGAAAACCTGCAGGTGCTCGAGCGAATGCAGCGGCTCCTTTACACCAATGTTCAGGAGGCGCTCGCCATGGAGGTCAACCTATTGAAGCTCAAACTTTAAGCCGTGGAAGGCGTTTGAACGAATGGGCCGCTCAATTTCGCCGGCCAAGCCTTCTTCAATGAAGCCGTTTTCTTCCCCCGCCTCACGCCGGCGGACCGAAAAGACAGCCTCGTTGTTCGCGGCTCTTGTTGGGCTCATCCTGATGACGGCCCTCATAAAGTGGGGCAACCCCGTAATCCTCGATGATCCGTCAATTCCAGCCGAACGGTTGTCCGTGCTGCCCGACCAAGAGCAACCAACGAACACTCGCTATTTGCTGGTGGCCGTTCTGGGACTTTGTGGTATCGCGATTGCAGACTGGAGAATCGCCGTGCCGCGTTGGCTGATCGTGCTGCCAGGGTTTTGGTTAACGTGGCAGTTCGTGGCAGCAACCGAGTCGGTGGATCCGGCCTCCACCCGTGCCGCGTTGAAGCATTTTACCGCCTGCGTAGGATTCTTTTATTTGGGCTTGTTTGTCGTCGGAAGAACCCGCCGCGCTTTGCCCCTTATTCTGCCGCTGATTGTCGGTCTGCTCGTCGCCCTGTGGGCAGGCGTTGGACAACACTACGGAGATCTTGCGGCGACACGTGAGTTTTATCTAAAACTGTACCGGGGTGAACATCCACCGGAGATCCAGCAACAGCATGATTCGCCGGAATTCCGGCGCCTGTTTCATCAGCCGGAATTCCAAAAAAGGCTCGCCAGCACAAGGATCTTCGGAACGCTCGTTTACCCGAATGCGTTGGCCACGGCAATCATTCTGCTGTTGCCGGCAAGCCTCGTCACAATTCACCAATTAGGCCGAAAGCTGCCCTTCGTCGCTTGGGGAGTCCTGATTGGTCTGGTGGCCTACAGTGGTTTGGCGTGTCTGCTCTGGTCGGGGTCGAAATCCGGTTGGCTTATCGCGTTGGTTCTTGGTCTGATCGCGAGCGTCGGCGCACGATTCGATTACTGGAAAGCAGCGTTGCAGATCGCCATTGCCAACCCGGTCCTGGGCACGGGGCCAGGCACTTTTTCCGTTCCGTACGCCAGACTGAAAGCACCAAACTCCGAGATGGCCAAGCTGGTCCACAACGACTACCTGGAACAGGCGTCGGACTCTGGATTCGTTGGTTTTGTGTCGTACTTTGCCTGGATTTTCGGCTCTTTGGCCATCCTTTATCGCAAACTGAATGGAGATCCGATAACGTTCTCAATTTGGCTCGGACTGCTGGGCTGGGCTTTGGAATGCCTCGTCGAGTTTGCGCTCTACATTCCAGCTCTGGCTTGGCCGGCGTTTACCCTCACTGGTTGGCTAGGGAGCGCCACCTCAAATGACATCGACACCGGAAGCGACCGACCATAATCTGTCGCGCTCATGAAGATTTTGTTCCTCAACGGTCCCAACCTCAACCTCCTCGGCACACGGGAACCCGGCGTTTATGGGCGAACCACGCTGAAGGACATCGAATCGAAAGTGCGACGACGCGCCACTCAGCTTAAGGCGAAAGTGGATTTCCGCCAATCCAACCAGGAAGGCGAATTGGTCAACTGGATTCAAGAGGCAAAGGGCCGCTTTGATGTGATAGTTTTGAATGCGGCTGCCTACACTCACACGAGCGTAGCATTGCGAGATGCAATCTCAGCGGTCGGAATCCCGACGGTCGAAATCCACCTCTCCAACGTTCATGCCCGCGAGGAATTCCGCCACAAATCGCTCATCGCTCCCGTCTGTGTCGGTCAAATCGCCGGATTGGGTCCGAATACTTACGTTTTGGCAGTTGACGCAGCCGTTAACATTAACGATTGAAGCGACAGGCCGGTTTAGCCACCTTTTCCGACCTGCTTAAGCTCTGGCTTTACCGTTGAATCTGGTCTTGACGGGTGTGGTATCGACCATTATTCTCACTCTAATTCAGTACCGAGTTCGAGCAGAGTCGAGTTTTCCGGCTGCTGCTCTTTTGCTTGGTGACTATCGTGCGAAATACGCCCAGGGGCCTCGGGCGGAAGATCGAAAGCAATCTGTGGATCTTAAAGATATTAAGGCCATCATTGATCTCATGAAAAAGAACTCCATCTCGGAGTTCGAACTCGAGCGCGCCGACTTTAAGATCCGACTCAAACGGGGAGTCAATGGTGCAGCATCCCCCTACGAGGACGCAGCGAACACCTTTCTATCTGCGCCTGCCGCCGTTCCCGTCGCTGGCGCATCGACCCAAGCGCAATCTGCCGCCTCGGCAGGCGCCGAATTGGACATTAAGTCGCCGATGATTGGCACATTTTACCGGGCCCCGTCGCCGGAGTCGGCTCCGTACGCGAATATCGGTTCGGAAGTCAACCCCGAGACAGTTGTCTGTATCATCGAAGCGATGAAAGTCATGAACGAGATTAAGGCTGAGGTGAGAGGGGTCGTAACACAGGTTCTAGTCGAAAACGCAAAGCCGGTCGAGTTTGGTCAACCGCTGTTCAGAATTCGGCCAACCTGACCCGGCCGACCCCGGCGTGCGATCCTGCCTGGAGCGCGCTGTCGGGCACACGTTACACCAAATGTTCGAGAAGATTCTGGTAGCCAATCGAGGCGAAATCGCCGTTCGCATAATCCGCGCCTGCAAGGAACTCAACATTCGCACGGTCGCTGTCTATTCGGAAGCCGACGCCAACTCGATGCACGTGCAACTGGCCGACGAAGCGATTTGCATCGGCCGGGCACCCAGCAGCGAGAGCTACCTGCGGATTGATCGCATCATCAGTGCCGCGGAAATTGCCGACGTTGACGCCATCCACGGCGGTTACGGCTTCCTCTCCGAGAATGCCCACTTCGCCGACGTATGCGAGAATTGCAACATCCGCTTCATTGGCCCGAGTTCCCGGGCCATGAACGCGTTACAGGACAAGGCCATAAGCCGGGCCTTGGCCAAGAAGGCCGGAGTTCCTGTACCCCCCGGATCGGAAGGCATGGTCGAGGACGAGCAGGAGGCCATCGCCACAGCAAAGAAAATCGGTTATCCCGTGATGATCAAGGCGGTCGCCGGCGGTGGCGGCCGCGGTATGCGCGCTGCCCACAACGATATCTCGCTAGTCAAAGGTTACCATACGGCGCGCACGGAGGCGGAAAAGGCCTTTGGCAACTCCGGTGTTTACATCGAAAAACTCATCGAAAACCCGCACCACATCGAGTTCCAAATCCTCGGTGACACTCGTGGCAATATTATCCATCTGGGCGAACGGGACTGCTCGATCCAGCGACGGAATCAGAAGATCGTCGAGGAAACCCCGTCCCCGCTGGTTGAGAGCCGGTTCAAGGATCTGCGGAAGAAAATGGGAAAGGCCGCCCTCCGGCTGGCGGAAACGGCCCATTACACCAACGCCGGCACGGTCGAGTTCATCGTGGACGACCACGGCAATTACTACTTCCTGGAAGTCAACAAGCGCATTCAGGTCGAACACCCGATCACCGAAGAAGTCACCGGCGTGGACCTCGTGAAGCAGCAGATCCTCATCGCCATGGGTGAACCACTCAAGCTTTCGCAAAACGACGTCAATTTCAAGGGCCACGCCATCGAATGCCGGATCAATGCCGAAGATCCTTTCGACGATTTTCGCCCCTGCCCCGGCCGCATCGAGATGTACTATCAACCCGGCGGCCGCGGCGTCCGCGTGGACAGCCACGCCTATGCCGGCTACACCATCCCGCCCACCTACGACTCCTTGATCAGCAAATTGATCACCTACGGCAAAGACCGCCGCGAAGCGATGGACAAGATGAGCCGCGCGCTTGCCGAATACTTGATCACCGGCGTCAAGACGACGATTCCGTTCGAGCAGGCCGTGCTTCAAGACCCGAATTTTCGGCGCGGCGTCTATACAACAAACTTCGTTGATCAATTGCTCGGCGGAGCGCGCCGCGAACTGTTCGAGGAGAAGGCGTAGAAGGGTTGAAGTCCTGCTCTCGTAGCCGGCAGCGTTGCTCGGCCTACTTTTTCCATCCGTATCTGTCCGACTCGTCGCGGCCGCGACGTTTCGGCGTAGCTAACACTTCAACATATCGATAACTCATGAAGCCACTCTGGGAATGTCGGCTTTACGCGTTCGTCGATACCGACTACCTGCACGGCCGATGTCCGGAGGAGTTGACTCGACAACTCTGTGCTGGCGGCGCGGACATTATTCAGCTTCGCGCCAAGCAGGCGTCGGTCGATACGATCGGCCATGTCGCCGCCTCGATATTGCCGATCGCGTCGCGTGCCGGCGTCTGGTTGGTCATCAACGATCATCCTTCGGTTGCCACGCAATCGGCCGCCCACTTTTGCCACCTGGGCCAGGAAGACTTCTTCGACGCCGGATACTGTCATGTCTCCGAGCTTAAGGCTGCCGATCCAAAACTGAAAATTGGTCTCAGCACCCACGAATCAACGCAGGCTGAGCGGGCTGTCGCCGCTGGCGCCGATTACATTGCGGTGGGGCCTGTTTACCCGACCGGCACCAAACCGGCCGCAAAACCAGTCACCCTGGACTTCGTCCGCTGGGCCGCGGCAAACGTCCACATCCCCTGGTTTGCGATCGGCGGCATCGACCTGCACAACGTTGACGACGTGCTTCGTGCCGGCGCCCGGCGCATCTGCGTCGTCTCGGCGATTCTGAACGCGCCCGATGTGGTCGAGGCTTGCCAGAAATTCAAGAACCGCCTACTTTCCGCCCGGTTTTGACCCGAAGAACTGCTGGGGTATGTGAAGTGAAGCGCGGATCCGTTCCGAATCGAGTAATTAGCCAGGTGGTGTAGCGACCCAACGATTCAGCGATTTGACGATTTAAACATTCACTGGAACAAAATGAGCGTTCTCGTAGTTGGCTCGACGGCACTGGACTCGATCAAGACGCCCTACCGGGAAAACCCGCGTTTGCTTGGCGGCTCAGCCAGTCACGCGGCCGTCGCCGCCAGTTTCTTTGCGCCGGTGAAACTGGTCGGCATTGTGGGTGCCGACTTCCCGAAGCGCTACCTGCAACTCTATCGGCGGCACGGCATTGATCTGGAGGGGCTGCAGGTCGCCGCGGGCAAGACATTCCACTGGGCGGGTGAATACGAAGTCAACATGAACAACCGGCGCACGCTCAAAACGGAATTGGGGGTGTTCGAAAGGTTTACTCCCGACCTGCCCCACGCGTATCGACGAACTCCGTTCGTCCTCCTCGCCAACATTGCTCCCGCCTTGCAGCATCATGTGCTCGACCAGATGACCCGGCCCAAGTTCGTTGTCGCCGACACCATGGATCTGTGGTTGAACATCGCACGGGCCGATTTGCTGAAGCTGCTGCGCCGCATCGATGCCGTGGTTCTCAACGACAGCGAAGCCCGCCAACTGACCAAGGAAGACAATATCATTGCGGCAACGCGGAAGATCCACCGGCTTGGGCCGAAGTACGTGATCGTCAAGAAAGGCGAACACGGCGCCATCCTGTCATCGCCCGGCGGGATGTTCATTGCGCCGGCATTCCCGCTCAACAAGGTGGTAGATCCAACCGGGGCTGGGGACTCCTTTGTTGGTGGACTGATCGGTTACCTGGCCGGCAGGAAAGGGCCGCTCGAAACGAATCTGAAGCGCGGCATGATCTATGGCACTATCGTTGCATCGTTTTGTTGCGAGGGCTTTGGTCTCAATCGGACGACCAAATTGACCCGTGCCGCGATCGACCAGCGAGTCAATCAACTCCAGGCACTGACGCGAATCTAATCCGTTGCGCACCGCATCGGAGCCTGCTACAAAATTGCGCTCGGAAGCGGGTGTGGTTCAATGGTAGAACGTGGGCTTCCCAAGCCTGAGACGAGGGTTCGATTCCCTTCACCCGCTCCATTGATAATCAAGGACTTGCGTCGAGTGTAGGTGGAATGTAGGTGAAAATCGCGCTTTCGAATTCTCACGGAAATTTTCTCAAGGTTTCTTTCAATCGATGATTTCCGATTCTCTTGAGCGGCGATCCACAATTTTCAAGCCCCCAATCCGCTTTTTTTGTCGTTCAGTGCTTTGGGACCTCCGCATCATCGGGCTTGATTGCTGGTGTGCGTGCTTCCATTGCTGAACAAATCCGCAGCATCACTCACCACCCAGATTCGAGAGAGCCGGATAATTATCCGATGCTGTTTGAGCTTCAGAGCCAGGTCTTGTGGTTCCACTCGTTGAACTCCATCGGGTCTTTGTACGGGTCACGAGGGGGCGGATAGCCGTGCGGGAAGGTGCCTACGGGACGGTTAGCGCCTGGATGTTTGCGCGCCCATCGGAGTAGCCATGCAATGAGAAGAGGCGAGAGGAAGATAAAGCCCATGAACAGGTAAACGCCGTATTCGTCAACGACCCCATCGAGCAAATGGTAGAACTGCTTCATATCAAAGCTTGTGGCGTCTTTCATACGCCGTTTTCAGCCTCCATAATGTGCACGCTGACTCGTCTGTCCGCAAGCAGGCAGGTCTGACGATTGAAGCGAGTGTCTTGGGGCAAGAATGAGTCGCGCTAACGGCGTCGCAAAGTTCGACGATTCGAAGACTGATTTGTGCCTTTTGGTTGACTGAGTTGGCGAGGTATTCTTCCCGCGCAAGACGACTTCCACGGAATCGTTTATGGCCCGGCGGTTGAGGGCAGTCACTAAAGTTGGTTCGAAGGGCGCTTCGGTCTGGGCGTCGGAGAGCGGGAGCGGAACGGAGGAACGGAGCGCAGCGTATAGCGGAGAGGAGACCGGAATGCAGCGGCGCGCAGCCGAACCTTAGACGGAAGCGCGGCGCAAGTGGCGTTCCCAAATTGCCGTCCGTGACGAGCGCGAACGCAATGCAGCGAATCGACCACCGCCGGGAAGGGGATGGGGCCGGCGCGTGGGCGTGACGCGGAATGGAGGAGCGTTGGTCACGGCGGGTTGGCAGGATCAAGCACGGGGACTCGCTGGTGTTTTCCCTTCCCGTTCGGGCGGGGTCGGCTCACTGTCTTCTTTCGGGCGTTGCGCCCTTTCCAGTAGTCTGGCGCCAGCGTTTCGGATTGACGTTGGGCGCAACCATTCCACCGGTTGCAACTGACCGAAATGGCACCATTACGCGTGTTGCTCGACCACGCGGGCCGGGCAGATCCCTGGAAACTAAATCGCTAATGAAATCGCCTTGATAAACCGAACGATTATTCGTTTATTCACGCTGTTTGCTCGACAGCATTGCACACATTTGATGAACGTAAACGAGATCAACGCCTATCTTCAGCGAGCACGCGAGATTATAGGAGACCGGTCTCAGACCGAGATTGACTACGATAACTCTGTAGTCGCACATCTCAGCGCTGGGATGGACATCAAGAGGGCCATTCGAGCCGTCAACCAGGAATACCCTGGAGAGGCATTGAAGCCGGGTGCAGATCAGTGGTCGGATCTTGCCGCCCGTTACAATTACATCAGGGAGCACAAGGAGATCTTGAAAAGATTGGGGATGAACGAATGAGCGAGAGCGCTCCAGCGTACCGGCACCCGCCCTTGGCTTCGCCAGAGCGTCTTGATTGTTGGTTCATTGGTTTGGCTTGCGACGCTCAGCTTCGGGTGCCGGTCGCCATTGGTCGTTGATATGGCCGCTCGAACACGCCGCACCATTGCGAGCGTTTGCTCGAACCAAACAGTTCTGCGATTCGTATAATTGGATATGGACATGCACGACGAAAAACCGACCGTCGGTTGCTTTGTGGCCCTGGCCGCTCTGAGCCTCAGTTTGGCCGATGAACGGTTGGACGCGCAAGAAACCGAACTCAGGGCCACCAATGCGATTCCTGTCATTCTGAACGCGTACGACCGCTATCCAATCGTTGCCTTGGGTGACCTGCATGGCTGTGAGGAGTTCTGGAATTTTACCACTTCTCTGCTGCAAACGCCCGAGCTTTCCACCCGAATCAACGATGTCGGCATCGAATTTGGCAACGCGCTCTATCAGGACGTTTGCGACCGTTACATCGCTGGGCAGGACGTTCCGTCGTCAGACGTTCAGAAAATCTGGCGGAACACCACTCAGTTGATCGCTTTTGATTCCGCGGTTTATGAACAGTTCTTCGCCACGGTTCGCAACATCAACAAGAAGCTTCCAGCGGAAAAGCGACTGAGGGTTCTGTTGGGTGACCCGCCGCTGGACTGGTCCATCACGCCTGATTCGAAGCTCAAACAGGAATGGGGGCGCGCCATGTTTCGCCGTGATTCCCATTTCGCCGGAGTGGTAGAGAAGGAAGTCCTGGCCAAGGAACACAAAGCCTTGCTCATCACCGGCGGCGCGCACCTTGTGCGCGGAGTAAGCACCAACAACACGACCGGACACATTGAGCAGTTGAGGCCGCATTCAGTGTTTATTGTCATACCGCACTAGGGTTTCTTCTCGGAACGCAACGACGAATTGGAATCCCGGCTGGCTTCGTGGACGCCAGGAACACTTGCACTGATTAGAGGCGCGTGGCTGGGAGCATTGCATCCGAGACTGCGCTGGCCGCAGATGGCCAGAGACAAACTCAAAGGGCCAGAAGCTCCGAATCGAGACCCTAAACTTGAAGATGTTGCTGACGCGTGGCTTTTTGTTGGGATGCGCGATTCGCTGACCGAAGTTTTGCCGCATCCGCGAATCTACCGCGATGAATACTGGAATGAACTGAACCGAAGGAACTTGATCGTGTATGGAAAGCGCGTGGATGACCCGGAGAACTTTCAGGCTGAGTTCAACACAAGCGCCCGATACTATGTTAAACCAAAGAAGTAAGTAGCGGCAACGAACGAGGCATAGCTTTGACCGCCGAGCGGAGCGAGGCGCGTCTTATTCACGATCCTTCCAAGGGCGGGAATTGGTCGCGGAACTCTTTTTGGAGCCAACCCCATCGGGAATCGCAGTACAGCAAACGGCGCAACTTACCACAGGCTGATTCGAGGCGAGCCTGCACGTTGCTGTAGGGGAGATTCAGCCGGGCGGCGATTTCGCGGATTTTAAGCCCGCTAAAGTAGCGCAGCAGCAGTACTTGCCGATGCCGGTGATTCAACGTTCGGATCAGGGTCATCAATTTGACGCGGGTTTCCGAAAGAATCAGCGCGTCGAGAGGACTCGTTTCGTTCTCGGCCAGGAAGACGGACTTGACGCCACTAACATGGCAGCGGGCCTTCGCAGGCTCGGAAATGATGCGCGCCTGTTGGTTCGCTAGCGCTTGGGCAGTCGGCTTCTGGACGTTCTTAACCGGGTCGCCGGGCGTCGCGGAAACCCTTTGCAGGGCAGCGAATGCGGACTTTCGCAAGTCCGGCAGCAGGTCTGCCACTTGGGCATTGAGGGCGTAAGCAATGAGTGGAATCAATTGAGCCGGCATTTCCGCCCGGTTTGTCTCCCAGTTTGCAATCATATCACGAGTGATGAGCAAGCCGAGGCCCCGGCACGTGTCGGCCAACGCTTCCTGTGACTTATGGGCATTCCGGCGCAACGAACGGAGCCGGTCACCAAGGTTGACCAATTGATGCTTCATACTTTCATCCTGACACGTTGTTTCGTTGCCTCCCTCACCTTGTGCGCCTCCGAGTTCTGCTCCTCATTGTTCTCCGCTTGTTTTGCGTCGGCCTGGCTGGGAGCCTGGTTTTTTGTCAGGTCCAGCTTCTCCTCGATCTCACCCTGGCGGAGAGTCAACTCTTGGTACCGCTTTTCGTGCTCGAATGGAGCGCCGATTTTGCCTTCGAGTTCTTTGGCGCGCTTGTGGCAATCCAGAATGTCCGCTTCCATCCTGGTGGCTCGCTCTTCGAAGCCTTGGATGGTCGTTTCGAGAGAACGGATTGTGCCCAGCGCCGTGTCCGTGACGCGGGCGCTGTAACTGTTCTTGCCGCGCGCCACGATTTCCACGTTGCTGTTCAAAGCAGGGCGAAGAAACAAATCGAACCCGGCGAAACGGCCAATGCGAACATCGTCGCCAAAGTGGTTCTTTAATTTCTCCGCGCGTCGCACGATCAACTCGCCGGCAATGCCACGTTGATTGATTGATTGACCGTCCAGTTCGACGTGGAAGTTGTCACCGGTCATGTCCTGGCGTATCGCGATGTCCTGACGCAAATTCGCCAGCCGCATCGTGAACGCCTCGGCGTCCTCACGGGATTGGAGGAGATTTCTGCGAATCCGATACTGTTCCTCGGAATGGGCCGACCGGAGCCGGGTGAGCCGCATCAACTCGGCGTCCACCTGGGCTTTTTCAATCACGAGCGGATTGCCGGACGCGATGGCTTTTACTTCGGCGTAAGTCAACGCGGCTGAATCAAGGTCTTCCAGGCGTCGGATTGTCATATCGCCGCTCATCACCTGGGCGATGAACTTGGCTTTCGTTTCGAGCGTCTGCCACATGTACGCATCGAATGAGCCCTCGCTGACGTAGCGGTAAATCTGGACGACAGAGTTCTTGTTCCCCTGCCGGAGGATGCGCCCTTCGCGCTGCTCTACGTCAGCGGGCCGCCACGGAGCATCGAGATGGTGAAGCGCAATCAGCCGTTCCTGGACGTTCGTGCCCGAACCCATCTTTTGCGTGCTGCCAAACAGGATGCGGACTTTGCCCGCGCGAACGTCACGGAACAGCGCCAGCTTTGACGCATCAGAATCGTAATCCTGGATAAAGGCGATGTCTCGGCCCGACACACCAAGCCGTTCCAGCTTTTCCGCAACGTCGCGATAAACCGAGAAGCCCCGGTCTTTGGGGGTGGACAAGTCGCAAAAAACCATTTGAGCGGAACGCTCCACGGTTGTTGCCTGCCAGATTCGAAAAATGGTTTCGACGGCCTGGTTGACCTTGCCCTGCGGCTCGTCCCGGGCGGCCGGCTTCATCAGGCGCAGGTCCAAAGCTGCCTTCCTCCCCTCCGAGGTAATCTTGAGCATATTGTCTTCGCTCGGATCAACGCGACCGGTTTTCAAACGCTCCGCTCGGGCGGCGAGTTCCTGCACGAACGCTTTCAACTCCGGTGTCCCTGGTGCGTTGCGGATAGCTGGTTTCTCGCCATCCAGCCTGGGTCGCGGCAGGTTGAGCATCGCGGCGGTCTGAACATCGGCAGCCTGGCGAAACATCTGCATGAGTTCCGGCACGTTGATGAAACGGGCGAACCGGGTGTTGAGCCGATAGCCCGCGCCGTCCGGGGAAAGCTCCATCGCCGTCACTGGTTCGCCGAAAGTCGCCGCCCACGAGTCGAAATGATGGAGGTTATGCTTCTTCAAATCCCCCGGTTGAAGATACCGCTGCATCGTGAACATCTCGGCCATGCTATTGGCGATGGGTGTGCCCGTGGCGAAGACCACGCCCCCGCCGCCATTCAGAGACTGAACGTGGCGCACCTTGAGAAACATATCGAACGCCCGCTCGCTGGCGGTCTGCGGCAGACCCGCGATGCGCGTCATCTTCGTCAGATAGAAAAGGTTCTTGAAGTAGTGCGCTTCGTCCACGAACAGGCGGTCCACGCCGAGTTCCTCAAACGTCAACGTATTGTCTTTCTTGTGCTCGGCGGCGAGGGCTTGCAGTCGGGCTTCCAATCGCTTTTTCGCGCGCTCGAGTTCTTTCACGAGCCGGCGATTGCTGCTGTCCGCGTGCTGAAGCCGGATAACTTCGAGTTCGTGTAACTGCTCCTCAAAGAAGCGCCGTTGAGTGTCCTCGCTCAACGGAATGCGCTCAAAGCCGGAGTGCGTGACGATGACGGCATCCCAGTTGCCGGTGGCGATGCGGCTGAACAGCTTCTTGCGGTTCTTGGCCTCGAAATCCTCCTTGCCCGCAACCAGGATGTTTGCGCCGGGATAAAGCGTGAGCAGTTCGGTCGAGAACTGGCCGAGCATGTGGTTGGGCACGGTGAACATCGGCTTGCGGGCGAGGCCGAGCCGCTTCAATTCCATCGCAGCGGCGACCATCGTAAACGTTTTCCCCGCTCCGA
>WNFU01004153.1_pt1 | contig 19383 bp, 17 predicted proteins | sample 5400121 | NCBI WGS metagenome assembly WNFU01 (sample SAMN13153360, study PRJNA577476) | soil metagenome | isolation source: 100 cm soil or saprolite under grassland replicate 1 | place: USA:California | collected 2016-06-15 | reverse complement strand
GCGGCGCCGAAGCTCCAGGGCGTGCTCGCCCAGGCGCTCGAGGCGGGCGGCTGGTTCGGCGAGTCGCACGAGGCCGAGGTCTTGAAGGCCGCCACCGTCCCGGACCCCGACGAGCGGCTGACCGCGGTGCGGACGCTGCTCGCCGAGGAGGCGCGGATGGGAATGATGGTCGGCGTCGCCGTGGGCTGGGCGCTTGCCGAGGAGCTTTCGCAGACGAACGAAAACCACGCTGACAGCGAGGAGGACTGAGAATGGGACAGCAGGTCGAATTCGAGGCCAACGGTGCAACCGGGGCGGGATATCTGGCCGAGCCGGAGGGCGAAGAGAAGGCGCCGGGGCTGGTCGTGCTGCAGGAGTGGTGGGGGATCGACGACCACATCCGCGACGTCTGCGACCGCTTCGCCGGCGAGGGCTTCATCGCCCTGGCGCCCGACCTCTACCACGGCGAGACCGCCGACCAGCCCGACGAGGCGCAGCAGAAGATGATGGCGCTGAACATGGACGAGGCCGAGAAGGAGATGCGCGGCGCCGTCAACTACCTGCTCTCGCACGAGCGCAGCAACGGACAGGTCGGCTCGGTCGGCTTCTGCCTCGGCGGCGGCCTGTCGGTCTGGGCGGCGACCGTCAACGACAAGGTCGGCGCCGTGTCGACCTTCTACTACGTGATGCCGCACGGCAAGCCCGACTTCTCGAAGCTCGAGGGCAAGCCCCATTCGAGTTCTACGAGGGCGCCGGGCACGCGTTCTTCAATGACACCGACCGTCTGGGCACCCACGACGAGGGCCATGCCAGGGCAGCGTGGGGGCGCACGGTGGACTTCTTCAAGACCCACCTGGGCAGGGACTAGGCGGGAGCGAGCGGGATGAGGAAGCGACTTCGGGCCACCGTCACGGGGTCCGCGCTGGCGGGCGCGGGGGCGCTGATCGTCGCGGGCGGCGCGCTCGCCGCCTTCCCGGGGACGAACGGGAAGATCGCCTTCGTGCACAACCCCGCCACGTCGGGAAGCAACCGCGACATCTTCACGATGGATCCCGACGGCCAGAACAGGATCCAGCTCACGAACGCGCCGGACGACGACTTCGATCCTTCCTATTCAGCCGACGGGGAGAAGATCGTCTTCGCCCGCGACCCCCAGGGCACGATTGATCGGCAGATCTGGGTCATGAGCCACGACGGTGCCAACCAAACCCAGATCACCAGCGGCTTGCAGTTCGACGACAGCGACCCGCAGCTCTCCCCCGAGGGAAATCGGATCGTCTTCCATCGCGATGACGGATCTACGGACCAGATCTGGATCATGGGCGCCGACGGCTCCGGCCAAACGCAACTCACCTTTCCGGGCCCCGCGGGCGACGAGTCCTTCGAGCCATCGTTCTCGCCCGACGGCCAGAGGATCGCTTTCAGGCGCGAGGACGGAGCGACGGGCTTCGACGAGATCTGGGTGATGAGCCCCGACGGCAGCGGCCAGACGCGTCTGACGACCGGCTCGGCGACGTCGCAGGACTTCGCCCCTGACTACTCGCCCAACGGGCAGCGGATCGTCTTCAGCCGCGACCCCGGCGGTTCGGTCCAGGGGCAGATCTGGGTCATGAACTCCGACGGCTCGGGCCCGATGCAGCTGACCAGTGCCACCGATCACGACTTCGACCCCGTGTTCTCGCCCGACGGGATGCGGATTGCGTTCGACCGGGAAAACGTCGGCTTCTCCTTCGGCAACATCTTCCTCGCCGACCCCAACGGCCTGAACCAGAACGTCACGCCGCTGACCAGCAACGCGACCGGCTTCGACTTCGCGCCCACCTGGCAGCCGCTCAACGCGCCCGCATGCGACGTCACCGGCGACGCGAAGTCGAAGTCGGTCAAGCGGGTGAGCGTCACCGTGACGTGCACGAACGAGAACGCCACCGTGGTCGCGGCGGGGTCGGGCAAGGCGCCGAAGCCCAAGGCCGGCCTCGCCGTCACGTCGAAGGCCAAGAAGTTCACGATCCCGGCCGTGACGGCTCAGGTCCCCGAGGACACACCGACGACGCTCACTCTGACGGTCCCCAAGAAGGGCCAGAAGGCCCTCAAGAAGGCCGCCAAGGCGGGCAAGAAGGGCAAGGCGACGATCACCGCCACGCTCACCGACGATCTCGCCCAGGCGTCGAGCGACAGCTTCCACGTCAAGTTCAAGGCGAAGAAGAAGAAGTAGCTGCGGCCTCCCGGGACGCCCCGGCTACTCGCCCGGGCCGCGCTTGAACCACACCGACCGGTCGCTCCAGTCGTGTGCGATCAGGGCGCTGCCGAGCAGCGTCCACTCTAGTCCGCCCCGGGTCGTGAAGCGGCGCGCGGCGAGGCCGGTGAGGCCGGCGGCGGCGACCATCAGCCCGGTCACCCCGTGATGAACGCGCTGGCCCCCGATCCAGAGGCGCCGCCGCTCGAGGTCGATTCCGACCCATCGGTTCCCGAGCTTCCACGGCTTGACGTCCATCGCTGCACCCGTACTTCTTTCAATCCGTCGTACCTATCGGCACAAGTTCAATCCCGCTTGATCGTTTCCTGCCCCCTGGCCGCCCCCCTTGACGCCCATTTGCAGCGCTTTCGCAAACCCTGGCTGACCAGCCAGTCCAGCCTGTAGTCTTCACGCCATGGAGGCGAAGACCGAGGCGGCGCAGGCGGCGGAGTCGACCACTGAGGCGCGGACGATGTCGTCGATGTACCGCGAGGACTTCCGCGCCACCTCAGACCCGGCGCTCGAGGAATCCGCCGCTCGCGGCAAGGCCAACCTGCTCGACTACGACCAGCTCTACGCGCTCTGGGAGCGTCAGCAGTGGCTGACCCAGGAGCTCGACTTCACCCGCGACCGCCACGACTGGCACGAGCGGATCGACGCCGAGGAGCGCTTCGCCCGCATGTACGGCCTGTCGGCGTTCTTCATCGGCGAGCAGCGGGTGACCGACGAGCTCGGCCCGATCATGCGCGCCGCCCCGCGCGAGAACCAGCGGATCTTCCTGTCGACGCAGATCGCCGACGAGGCCCGCCACGTGCGCTTCTTCGACCGCTTCTATTCCGAGGTCGGCGTGCTCGAGGCCGATGGCCTCGCGGGCCGCCTCAGGGAGACCGAGCAGCACCTCAACGTCGGGTTCGGCGAGCTCTTCAACGACCTCCTCAAGGCGCGGGTCGACCGGCTCGCCGCGGAGCCCGAGGACACCGAGCAGCTCGTCGAGGCGATAACCCTGTACCACCTGATCATCGAGGGCGTGCTGGCGCTCACCGGCCAGCACTTCATCATCGACTACAACGAGAAGGAGGGCACCCTGCCGGCGTTCGTCGAGGGGTTCAAGAAGGTCGCCCGCGACGAGCACCGCCACATCGCCTTCGGCGTCCGGTTCCTGACCGACATGGCGAGCGAGGACGACCGCTACGGCAAGGCGATCCAGCGCATGATGGCCGAGGCACTGCCGATCGCCGACAAGGTGCTCGACCCGCCGTGGGCGCAGGAAGAGGAGGACTGGGAGATGTTCGGCGTCTCCAGGGAGGAGACGCACGCGTTCGCGGCGCAGTGCCTGTCGCGCCGGCTCAAGGTAATCGGCCTCGCGGCCTAAGGCGGACTAGGGAATCGGCGGCGGGGGAGGAGGCGGCGTCGGGTCGTCGACCGGCGGGGGATCGGACGTGGGCTCCTCGCCTCCCGACGGCACCTCGACCACGGTGCCGGTGGTGTACGTATACGAAGTGGCCGGGGCCTGCACATCGCCGGTCACGGCGGGACCGGAGCTCGTGTCCGCCGGGCTGTCGTCGGTCTCGGACTCGGGGGTCGCGGTCGGCTGCTCGGCGGACTCGTCGGTCGCGGCCGGATCCTCGGCCGGTTCGTCCGTCGGCTCGTCGGCGAGGGGATCGGTCTCATCGGAGGGCGCGGTGCCGAGCTCCTTCTTTGCGTCCTGCGCGACCGGCACGATCGCGTGGTGCTCGCGCGCCACGGCCGGCTCGGCCGTGGCCGCCTTCGGCACCGGGGTGGCGGCGGGCTCGTTGCCGACGTAGTTGTTGACCTCAACGGCTCCCGCGGTCAGCAGCGCCGCAGTGGCGACGCCCGCCGCCGCCTTGGCGCCGATCACGCCGCCGACGCCGCCCGCCGCCCCGGCCGCCGACGCCCCGCCGAACGCGGCGCCGCCGAGTGCGGAGCCGCCGGCCGCGCCGCTGGCCGCGGTCGCGCCGCCGGCCGCCGTGGCGCCCCCGCCCGCGGTCGAAGTGCCGCCGCCCCACAGCCCGGCGAGCTTGGCGACGACCGCTTCCTTGAACAGGGCGAGCGCGCCGATCGGCGCCAGCGCGGCGAGCGTCTTGCTGTCCTCGCGAAGCTGGGAGCGGAACTCCGAGCACGGCTCGCAGGTCCGCACGTGCTGGCGCACCGGGCCGGAGGCCTTGCGCAGGCCCTCGGCCGCCTCGGCCAGCTCGAGCTGGACCTCGCCGCAGGTGAGCAGCCGGGCCTGGCTTGCCTCGGCGAGCGTGATCCGGGCGCGCACCAGCAGCGACTTGACGCTCGGCACCGTGGTGTTCATGGCCTGGGCGATGTCCTCGTAGGACAGCGCGTCGACCTCGCGCAGAAGCAGCGCCGTGCGCTGCGTCTCGGGGAGGTGGCCGACGTCGGCCAGAAGGCGGCGGAACTCATCGCGGTTCTGGACCCGCTCAAACGTCGAGGTGCCGTTCTCGTGGGGGTGGACGTCCATCGAGTCCACGCCCTCGGGAACGGGACGGCGGAGATGGTTGAGACAGCGGTTGCGGGCGATGCGGTAGAGCCACGGGCGGGCATTGATGCGCCGGGTGTCGGCGAGCATCGCGCGGTGCGCGGCGACGAAGACTTCCTGGAGGACGTCCTCTGCGTCCTCCTTCGAGGACAGCATGTGCTGGCAGAAGGCGAGCAGCCGGCCCTGGTAGCGGTCGACGAGGACCTCGAACGCGCGGTCGTGCCCGTCCCGGATCATCGCGACGAGGCGCTCGTCCCCCTGTAGACGGAGAACGGGAGAGCGCCGGGCGAGCAGCCCGCGCCTACCGGCATGTGTGAGAGCTGAGGCCTCCAAGCGACCCTCGCCTGAAGGAACACGGTAACAGCACCCCGGTTGCGCTTCCCAGGGCTATCAATGCCCGGGGCGGGATTCGAACCCGCACGCTCTTTCGAGCGGCGGCTTTTAAGGCCGCCTGACTTTGCCAGTTAGTCCACCCGGGCTAGGTGACGTCCTGCACGAACGCGACCGGAACCGATCGTACCCGCCCCCGCGCCTAGAACAGATGGCTAGATCGGCCCGTCCGGCCTCGACCCGCCGCGTGCGGTGCCGATCTTGTGCCTGGAGCAGTCGGTCCCGGACGACCACTGTGAGCGCATGGAGGCGCTCGAGCGCATGGAGGCGCGAAGAGTGCAGTCAGCACGCCGAGGGATTGATTCCGGGCGCGTGCTGGCTGCATGTCTTTTCCCGGAGGACCTCCTGGAGGGAGGCTGAAAACAATGGGTCTGAAGCGCGGCTAATTTCAGTTTCAGTTTCGATCGATCCTCGCGGATCTGGATTCCACTTTTCCGACCAATGGCGTAGGCAGTATGTACTGGGCGTAATGGCATGGCGGCGACGGTGAAAAACTCGGAGAGACGCGGGCTGGCCCCAGGGAGGCGTGTGTCGGACGCCCGCAGGCGGGCTTCGGACGCAAAACGGGCGGAGCAGCGGCGCGGGCTGGAGTTCAGCGAGCGCGAGGCGCGGATGCTCGAGATGGTCGGCGAGGGCTACTCGGCCGGCGAGATCGTCGAGGTGCTTCAGGCCGGCAGGCGCGGCGATGACCCGCCGCGCCCGCGCGGCGAGACCCCTGTGAGCGTTCCGCACCGCGCCCACCAGCCGCTGTCGGTCGCCTTGGCGGGCCTGGCGTTCGCGGCGATACTTATCCCGCGCCTGATCCTCGGAGCCGACGCGGACCCGCTGCTCAGCCTGATGGTGGTCCCGATCGCGGCGCTCGCGGTCGGCTTCGAGACCCGCGGAGGCCTGCTCGGCGCCGCGATCGCCTCGATGCTCGTGGCTGCGCTCGCGATCACGGACGATTACGGCGTCCAGGACGTCTTCGTTCAGATCGGGGCGTTCGCCTTCACGGGGATGGTGGTCGGCAGGCTCGCCGCGGGTCGCAAACAGCTGCTCCGCGATGTCGACGCGGCAAGACGAAGCGCGTCGTCCCCCGGCTGACCCTGACGGCTCATTCGCCGTCCAGCGCCGCGGGCAGCTCCCTGCGCGAGGAGATGTCGAGCTTGGAGTAGACGTGACCCAGGTGCGTCTCGACCGTCTTGGTGGTGACGAAAAGAGCCTGGGCGATCTCCTTGTTCTCCATCCCCTCGGCGGCCATCGTCGCGACCCTCAGCTCGCTCGGGGTCAGTGAGCCGACGCCCGTCAGCATCGCCCGCCGCGGCCTGGCGCCGGTCGCGGTGAGCTCGTCTCGCGCCCGTTCCTCGATCGCCGCCGCCCCGCAGCGGTGGGCCATCTCGAGCGCCTGCCTGAGCGGGTCGCGGGCCTCGCGGCGCCGGTTGGCGCGCCGCAGCGCCGCACCGAGGTCGGTCAGCGCGCGCGCCTGCTCGAGTCGCGACGGCGACGCTGCGAGCTGCCGGGTGGACTCCTCCAGCAGCTCGACGCCCTCGCCGCCGCCCGCCACCAGGCCCTTGGCGCGCAGCGCCACCCCGATTCCCCGCGGCGTGCCCCACTCGCGCGCCCTGGCCAGCTCCCAGTCAGCGAGCCGCCGCGCCTCCGCGACGTCGCCGCCGCTCCCGCGCAGCGCGGTGGCGATCGTCGAGGCGAGCGGAGACTCGTGCCATGGATGCGTGTCGCCCTGAAACTCGAGCAGCGCGCGCAGCTCGGCGAGGCCCTCCTCGGTCCTGCCCTGGACGAGCCGAAGTCGCCCACGCGTGAAACGCAGCGGCGTGACCCAGTAGTGGTCCGGCAGCTCGCCGGCGAACCCGCCCGCTTCGATCTCGCGCTCTGCCTCGCCCAGCTCGCCGCGCTCGATCAACGGATTGACCAGATAGGAGGTCGCGAGCGGGAGGCCGATCACGAGCCCGTGCTCGCGACAAAGCTCGAGCGAAGTGGTCGCCTGCCCCGCGGCGCCCGCGACGTCACCGCGCCGGTAGGCGATCAGCGATCGCTGCCCGTGGCAGATCGCCAGGTCCATCACTGACCCGCGCCGGCGCGCGTCCTCGAACATCCGCTCGGTCTCGACCTCGGCCTCGTCGAGCTCGTCCGCGCGCAGCAGCACAACGACCACCTGGCCGGTCACCCCGTGATCGGGGTGCTCCGCGAGCAGCCGTCCCTCGCCGAGCGCCCGCCGCGCCAGGTCGACGCACTCGGCCACCGGCCCGCCGGCGAAGTGCTGCCACCACGCCCGCATCGCCAGCCACAGCCGCTCGTTGGGGCTGTCGGGCTCGACACGCTCGGTGTAGCGCTCGAGGCGGGCGAGCGCTTCGGAGGAGGTGAACTGGCCGACGGAGAGCAGGTTGAGCTCGGCCTCGAGCGCCTGATCGAGCTCGCCCTCCTCGATTGCGGTTGCGATCATGCGCCTCGCCAGCTCGGTTCCCTCCTCGGGGTGACCGGTCGCGAAGAGCCATGGCGCGAGCTCGGGGGTCGAGGCGAGCAGGTCCTCGGGGCTCTTCGTGAGCTCCGCGACGGGGGCTTCCGATATCCCGTCGAGGATCGTCGGGTCCATGGCGCTCCGGCCCGCGCGCAGCAGCTCGAGGAGCACGTCGCGTCGCGTCGTGCCCTCCAGGGGCTCGTCCAGGGCCCGCCGCAGGTAGGAGACCGCGGCCTGCGGAGCGCCCCGGCCCATCGCGCCGCTCGCCGCACCGCGCAGGGCCTCGACCGCCCAGGACTCGTCCACCGCCCCGGCGTGCAGGAGCTGAGCCGCGACCGCGTCGGCCGGCCTCGACTGATCGGCGAGCAGTCGCGCCGCGCGGGCATGCGCAAGCGCACGCTCGCCATCCGGGATCTGGTCGTAGACCGCGGCGCGCAACAGCGGGTGCGCGAAGCGCAGCGGGGCGCCGGCGGCGAGGATCGAGTTGGCGGCGAGCGCGTCGGCGGCCGTCACGGCGGCGGAGTCGTCGAGGCCGGCGAGCCCGGCGGCGTGGCGCGGCGTTGCCTCCGAGCCGAGAACGGCGACGGCGCGGGTCAGCGACACGGCACCCTCGGGCATGCGGGCGAGGCGAAGCAGCACGGAGCGCGACACGGTCTGGGGCGCGAGTCCGTCCACCGCTTCGACGGATGCCGCGGTCGGCGGGATCGCGTCCCTGCGGACCGCCTCGACCAGCTCGCTGAGCAGGAAGGGATTCCCGTCACTGGCGCGCCGGCACGCTGCGCAGAACTCGTCCTCGGCGTCGGCGCCGAGCCGCTCGCGGACGAGCTCGGCGCTCGCCGCCTCGCTGAGCTCCGCGGGCCGTAACGTGTGAGCGACCGGCTCGCCGGCGAGCGCCGCCAGCAGCGCCTCGTCGGCGCCCGGCTCGCCGGAGCGGATCGTCGCGACCGCGAGGATCGGAAGGGCCTCGACTCGCCGCGCGAGGTAGATCAGCCAGCGAGTCGAGGAGGCGTCCGCCCATTGGATGTCGTCGACGCAGAGCATCAGCGGCGCGCGCTCGCTGAGGTTCGCCGCCAGCCAGAACAGCCCGTGCTGGATCGAGGTCGCGGGGTCGCCGAGTCCCGGCGCCGAGCCCGAGGCGGCAGGCGCCGCGCCCGGCTCGCCGAGCGCCGCGCTCGCGAGCGCGGCGGCGCCGGAGAGCAGCGAGCGGCGCTCGGACGCGCGCGCCGACGCGATCCTGGACTCGAACAGCTGGCGCACGATGCCGTAGGCGAGGCTCTGCTCGAGCTCTCCGGCGCGCGCTGCGAGCACCTCCATCCCCGCCTCTGCCGCTCGCTCGCTCGCCGCGCGGAGCAGCTCGGTCTTGCCGATCCCCGCCGGCCCCTCGATCAGAAGCAGCGAGCCCCGCCCCTCGCCCGCGGCCTCGACGTCCGCCGCGATCGCCGCGAGCTCGTCCTGGCGCTCGCGCAGCCTCGTTCCGTCCGTGGCGTTCGCGGTCCGCACTCCCCGAGAACCCTATTGGGGGGATGGTCGGGAGAGTCCCCGCTGGCTAGGTGTGGATGGCGCGAAATATCAGGGGTCGTCCCCGATGCGAAGCGGCTGGGCATAGCGCAGAATGGGTGGCCATGAGCGGCAGACAGCGCAAGACATTCACGCTCGAGTTCGAAGACACCGAGCCGATCGAGGGCCGGCTGCGGGCCGAGAGCGGGCCGAGCCGCGAGTTCGTCGGCTGGCTGGGACTCGCCGCGGCGCTCGAGAGCGTCCTCGCGCCGCTCCCCGGGGATGAGCTCGACGGCACCGGGGGCACTCCGGGCACGGCACACGGGGGAGCGGCGGGATGAACCCGCTGCTGCTGTTCGCGGGCACGCTGCTCGTGCTGACGCTCATCATGTGCGGCACGATGCTCTTCCGGTTCCGGCCCCACCGACGCTGCCCGCGTTGCAGGTCGACGGTCGACATCAGCCGCTGGCGGTGCAAGTTCTGCGGCTACCAGTTCCAGGAGGTGAACCTCCACAGCCGCTGACGGTCGATTCTGGACCGCCTGGAGCGGTCTAGAGCTTCGTCCAGACCGTCTTGGTCTCGAGGTAGGCGTCGAGGTTGGCGTGGCCCTTCTCGCGCCCGATCCCTGACGCCTTGAAGCCCCCGAACGGGGCCGCCGGGTCGCCGCCGCCCCACGTGTTGATGTAGACGTTGCCGGCCTCGAGCATGGCGGCGAGCTTGTGGGCCTTGGAGATGTCGCGCGTCCACACCCCCGCGGCGAGCCCGTACTCGGTGTCGTTGGCGCGCGCCGCGACCTCCTCGAGATCGTCGAACGGCATCGCCACGAGCACCGGCCCGAAGATTTCCTCGCGCGCGATCGACATCTCGTCCGAGACGCCGGTGAACAGCGTCGGCTCGACGAAGTAGCCGCCGTCGAGGCCCTCGGCGCCGTCTCCGTCGGGCCGCCCGCCCCCGACCACGATCTCGGCGCCCGCCTCGCGACCCTGATCGATGTAGCCCATCACCCGCGCGAGCTGCTCGTCGGAGACCAACGGCCCGAGCTCGGTCTCAGGGTCGGTCCCGGGGCCGAGCTTCGCCTTGCGGGCCCGGTCCGCGAGCCCCTCGATCACGGCGTCGAAGTTGTCGGAGTGCACGAACAGCCGTGAGCCCGCGTTGCACGACTGGCCGGAGTTGAAGTAGATCCCCTCGTAGGAGCCCGCGATCGCGGCGTCGAGGTCGGCGTCGGGCAGGATGATGTTCGGCGACTTGCCGCCCAGCTCGAGCGTGACGCGCTTCAGCGCCCGGCCGCACTTGGCTCCGATCTCGCGCCCGACCACGGTCGAGCCGGTGAACGCGACCTTGTCGACGCCGGGGTCGTCGACCAGCGCGGCGCCGGTCTCGCCGTCGCCGGTCAGCACGTTGACGACGCCGTCGGGGACCCCCGCCTCCTGGGCGAGCTGGCCGAGCCGCAGTCCGGTCAGCGGTGTCTGCTCGGCGGGCTTGAGCACCAGGGTGCAGCCCGCGGCGAGCGCCGGCGCGACCTTCCAGGTCGACATCAGCAGCGGGAAGTTCCACGGCACGATCTGGGCGCACACCCCGACCGGCTCGCGGCGCGTGTAGCAGAAGACGTCGGGGCTCGACACGGGGATCGTCTCGCCCTCGATCTTCGTCGGCCAGCCCGCGTAGTAGCGCAGGTGGTTGACGGCGGCGGCGATGTCGCCCTTCGCATAGCCGAGCGGCTTTCCGTTGTCGAGCGACTCGAGCTCGGCTAGCTCGGAGAGGTTGGCCTTGATCGCGTCGGCGAACGCGTAGATCAACCCGGCGCGCTTCGAGGGCGGCAGCTCGCGCCACCCGCCGTCGAGCGCCTCGCGCGCCGCCGCAACCGCGCGGGCAGCGTCGTCGGCGCCGCCCTGCGCGACCTCGCAGATCGCCTCGCCCGTCGCGGGGTCGATCGTCTCGAACGTCCTGCCGTCGGCGGCCGGGACCTCCTCGCCGCCGATCCAAAGCCCGCGCCCCTGCGAGACGAACTCGCGCGCGCCCTCGGACAGGCTCTGTGCCGTCGCGGTGGCCATCACCTCGAAACTGTAGTCGCCGCCTCACGCGAGCGCGCGACGCCGGCGGCCACTCCCGAGGGAACGGCCGCCGGCGCTCACGCTTGCTGGATCCGTCAGTCGCCGGAGACGACGTCGTGCTCGCGAACGATCCTGCCGTCTTGCAGCTCGAGGATCGCGTTGGCGACGACCTTGCGGCCGCCGGGGAACTCGCACGTCACGGTGGCGGCGGCGTGCTCCTCGTCCGCGACCGTGTGCTCGACGGTCGCCTTGACGCCGGCGCTCTTGCAGTGCTCGAACATGCCCCGGAAGACCTCCTTGCCGTGCTGGGTCCGGGGCGAGCTCGGCGGGTTGTCCCCGCTGATCTGGGTCAGCTCCACCTCGTCGCCGTAGAGGCCCAGCAGCGCCGGGATGTCCCACTCCTCGTAGGCGCGCTTGAACAGCGCGGTGTCGAACGTGGTCTGGCTTGCGGCGGTCATCTGTGCTCCTTTCGTTTGACTCGATTGACCGTGCGGCCGCGTACCATTGGGGTTGAAGTGCGCTTGAAGTCAAGAGTGGAGAGGGATGTTCCGTGGATGGCTTTCCCGAGCTGACGATCGGAGAGGTCTCACATCGGGCCGGGATCGCCGCGTCGGCGATCCGCTACTACGAGTCGATCGGCTTGCTCCCCGAGCCCGATCGCCTCGGCGGGCAGCGCCGCTACGACGAAAAGGTGCTCGGGCGGCTCGCGTTCATCGCGGTGGCGCGAAACGCCGGCTTCAAGCTGCGCGAGATCGGCGAGCTGATCGAGGGTGTGGACGGCGGCGACGGAATGGCGGGCTCGATGCGCTCGCTGTCGGAGCGCAAGCTCCCCGAGGTCGAGGCCGTCCTCGAACGCACCCAGGCGATGAAGGGCTGGCTCGAGGTGGCGCGCGAGTGCGGCTGCTTGACGCCCGCGGAGTGCACCCTGTTCCCGGAGCCGGGCGATCAGGCGGTCGACCCGGCCGAGGCCCTGAAGATCGTCCACGTCGACGGCAAGGATTGCCGCCGCGTGCCGGCTCGCGACTGATCCGGCTCAGTCCGAGCGCCCGGCGCGCTCGCGCGGCAGGGCGAGGGCCGTTCGCCCGTCCCGGCCCGCCAGGAACGCGGACTCGCCGACGCTCCAGGCCGAGCTCTCCTCACCTTGCGCGCGTCGCAGCGCGGCCTCGGAGCTAACCAGGCGCTCGCTGCGCTGCTTGGCGAGGTCGGAAAGCCTCGCCGCCTCGTTGACCGGATCGCCGATCACCGTGTACTCGAAGCGCTGCTCGGCGCCGACGTTGCCCGCGACCGCCGGGCCGGCCGAGACCCCGATCCCGAAGTCGAGCTGAGGGACCTCGCGGCGGAGGCGCTCGGCGAGCCGGCGCGCTGCCCGCAGCGCGCCGCCGGCGGGATCGTCGCTCTCGACCGGCGCCCCGAACATGCACAGCGCCCCGTCGCCCTCGAACTTGTTGACCAGCCCGCCCTCGGACTCCACCGTCTCGACCACGACGCGGAAGAAAAGGTTGAGCAGGCGCACGACCTCTGCCGGGGGCATCGCCAGGGCCATCGCGCTCGAGCCGACCAGGTCGACGAACAGCACCCCGACCTCGCGCTCCTCGCCTCCGAGCCTGGTCCCGTCGCGCAGCGCCGCCTTTGCGACGTCATGTCCGACCTGGCGGCCGAACAGGTCGCGGATCTGCTCGCGCTCGCGCAGCCCCTCGGCCATCTCGTTGAACCCGGCCTGAAGCAGCCCCACCTCGCTGGCGTCGTCGACTGCGACGTGGGTGTCGAGCTTGCCCCCCGCGACCTGCTCGAGGCCGTGCCGCACCGACGTGACGGGGTGGGCGATCGCCCTGGCGGCGAACATCGTCGCCAGCGGGCTGACGCACGACGCGACGAGCCCGAGGAAGAGCACGGCCGCCGCGACGTACTCGGTCTCGACTCCGGACTTGGTGAGGCCCACGATCCCGACGACGAGGATCCCGAGCAGCGGCACGCCCGTCCCGAGCGACCACGCCATCGCGAGCCGCGCCCGCACCCCGGGCGCGACTGACCCCGACGGCAGCCGCGTGGCGAGGGCGGCCGCAGTGACCGGTCGCAGGATGCGTTCCGAGGCCAGGTACACGAGCGCGCACGTCGTCTCGCCGCCGAGCCAGATCGTCGCCACGACCACCGCCGCGAACCCCCACGACTCCGCAAAGCCGTTGAGGACGAAGAAGAGGGTCCCGCCGACCACCCACCCGAGCGCGGCCAGCTTGACGCCCTGCAGGGCGAGCCTCAGGGTCAGGCGGTGCTCGCGATCGTCCGGCTCGCGGTCGTCGACGAGCCACCCCAGTGCGGAAACGAGGTTGCGCTTGCCGTATCTGTCGATCAGGAATCCCGCCGCGAGCAGGTAGACGATGATGACCGGCGCGTTTAACCATCCCAGCGCCTCGCGCCGATCGGGGTCGAGGAAGATCGGGATCAGGAATCCGATCGATTGAAAGACCACGAACGCGCCCGCGGCGCCCGCGATCCAGTTGAGTCGTACCAGGCGCCTGGTGACCTGGCGGACGAGCTCTGCTCCCGACTGCCCGTCTGCGACTGACTCGGCCACGACGGTCGAATTATCCGCCCAGCGGGGCGGTGAGTCTGCAGGCTCCGGTGCCGGGCTCACCCCGCCGGCACGGGCGCGGCGCGGCGATCGCGCAGCACGGCGAGCGCGCCCTCTCCCGGCCGGATGGTGATGTTTCGCCGCCGCGCCAGCTCGGCGCCGTCGGACGCGGGCTGAAGCTCGCGAGCCGAGAGCACGGTCCGCATCACGATCTGCATCTCGAGCATCGCGAAGCTCGCGCCGATGCAGCGCCGCCTCCCGCCGCCGAACGGGATCCAGGTGTAGGTCCCGGGCGGCTCCTCGAGAAAGCGCTCGGGCCGGAACACGTAGGGGTCGGGGTAGACGTCGCGATCGTGATGGACGAGGTAGGCGTTCGGGACCAGGGCGCAGCCCGGGGGGTAGTCCCAGCCGCCGACCTCGATCGGCTTCTTTACCAGCCGCGGCTCGGCGTTGGGCAGCACGGGCCGCGCGCGCAGGGTCTCCTGGATCGTCGCCACGAGATACGCGTCCTCGCCGGAGTCGAGGCTCTCCACGAGCCGGGAGAGAACGACGGGAGAGCGCGCCAGTCGCTCGAACGCCCAGCCCAGCGAGGACGCGGTCGTCTCGTGGCCGGCGACCAGCATCGTGATCAGCTCGTCGCGAAGCTCCTGCGCCGACATCGGCGAGCCGTCCTCGTGACGCGCCTCGAGCAGCATGGTGAGAACGTCATCGCGCTCGGCGTCGTCGGCGCGTCGCTCGTCGATCAGCTCGAAGATCAGCTCGTCGGTCTCCTGCTGGAGGCGGGCGAAGGTCGCGAACGGCTCGATCCGCTCCAGGATTCGGGCCACGCGCCCCTCGGGGTCGGGTGGGGTGAGGCTGATCGGGCGGTCGCCGAACGCGAGCATCTCGGCGAGGCGCCCGCGCAGCGCGTCGAGCCGCTCACCGGGGTCGAGCCCGAACACCGCCCGCAGGATGATCTCCAGGGTGAGCCGCTGCATCCTCGGCTGAACCGGGAAGGCGCCGTCGTTGGGCCAGCCCTCGACCTCGCGCTCGGCGACCTCGGCCATCAGCCCGCTGAGCCGCGCCATCTTCTCGCCGTGGAAGGCCGGCAGCATCAGCTTGCGCTGCTCCATGTGGCGCGCCTCGTCGAGCAGGATCACCGAGTTCTTGCCGACGACCGGCTCGAGCACGCGGGCGCCCTCGCCGGGATGAAGGACGTCGGGGGGCGCCTTGAACACCTCCTTGATCTCGTCCGGGTCGGAGAGGATCACGAAGGGCGGAGCCAGCGGGAAGCGGACCGTGAAGCGCTTGCCGTAGCGCGCGCGGGAGCGTTCGAGGGAGGCGAGGGGGCGCTTCCAGAGCCCGATGCCCTGGATCAGGGCCGGGTATCTGGGCCCGGGGGGAAGTGCCGACCGCATCTGTATCTCGCCTCAGTATGAGGATCGCGCCACGAGCGCGCACCGTCTGTGACGAGGCGCACACAGGGCACACACACAGGGCGCACGCAGGGCAATCAGCCGGGACCGACGGCCGGCCGGAGCCGTGGGCCCATCGGGTCACTTTCGGAATGTGCCGACATATGTCGTCACATCTGAAAACCCGCGAAATAGGCACCAAGGCCGCGGCCAAACATCATGGAACCCACGCCCTCGCGGCCGCCGGTGTGGCGAAGCAGGCGGCTCCTACCGAGTCCTAAGGCGGAGCAGGCGGCTCCTGCCGAATCGTGGGCGCCTTACGGCGTCGTCGCGTCCGGCGGCGTGCAGTCGCTGGGCGCCGTGTCCTGCGTTACCGGCGCGGACTCAGTGACCGCGGCGTCGACGCTACCGGCGCCATCGGCGGCGGCGCCATCGGCGGCTCCGCCCGCATCGGGCACCCCGTCAGCAGGATCCGGCGTCGGCGGGACCGGTGCGGGAGCGGGCTCGCACGGCGGCAGCTCGGGCTCGGGAGCCGGCTCGGCCTCGTCCGCCGGAGCCTCCTCGCCTCCCGGAACCGCGATCGCGCCGCGCGACCCGCCGGCGGTCGTGTCGACCCCCTTGACCCGGTCGTCGTCACCGGCGCTCGCCTTGTCGGTGTCGATCACCTCGGGGTCGCCGGAGTCGTCGACGCCCCATGCCGAGGCGCTGACCGAATAGGTGCCGCTGCCGGTATAGGGCACCCACAGCGTCGTCGAGCCCGACGCGCCGCGGACGACCGTCCCGAAGTCCGTGACGCTGCCGTCCGGCGCGGTAACCGAGGCGGTGATGTAGCGCGCCTCGGGGACGCCGCCGAAGCTGGCGTCGATCCCGCACACGATCGTCCCGCCCGCGACCCCGCAGCCGTTGAGCGAAGCCGACACCGCGAGCCCGCCGCCCGAGCCGCCGGTCAGCGCCAGGGCGGGAAGCGGGACGGTGAGGGCGAGCGCTGCCAGGATGAGCGCGCGGCGGCGGCCCGTCACGGGCCCCCCGCCGCGGTCGGCTCCTCGCCCGGCTCGGGCACGAAGGAGGTGTGGATCAGCTTCGCGTCCTCGATGACCGAGGTCGGCGCGCCCGGCTCGACCGAGGTCGAGAGGTAGTAGCGGTACGGCCCGGAGGCGCGCAGCGTCACGGTGTAGGGGGCCGAGGCGCCCGATCCCTCGGGCGCGTTTGCCTCGAGCAGCGCGCTCGACTTCTCGAGCGTCGGCCCGTTGGTTCGCTCGACGACCGAGGCGCTGCCGGCGAGCTGGCGAAGCTGGACGAGCGAGCGGGCCTCGAACTCGGAGAACGAGAGCCGCTCGTCGCGCTCGATCCACAGCGTGACGTCGGCCGTTCCGTCGGCGGATGCCGCGTAGAACGCCGAACCGGTCGGGCCCGCGGCGCGCTGCCAGCCGTCCGGAAGCGCGAGCGACCACCCGGGCTGGCGGACGAGCTCGGCGTCGCCCGCCTGGACCGCGGTCTTGGCGGTCGGGGCCTTGGGGGTGGACTCGTCGGAACCCTGGATCAGCACGAGCCCGGCGATGACCGCTGCCGCGGCAAGCGGGACCGAGAGCCAGCGCCACGTGCGCCCGGGCGGGGCGTCGAGCCAGTCGGGGCGCCGCGGGCGCAGCCCGCTGAGGTCGGGGAAGGAGGGAAGCCAGCCGAAGCCCCCGGCGTCGACCGTGTCCTCGACGGCCTCGCACTCGAAGGGTCGCGCGCAGTGCTCGCAGACCACGCGGCGGACGGCGCGGGCGGGAATCGCGCCGGGGATGCGCACCCGGGTCTCGGCTCCGCAGACCTCGTGGGCGGCGCGCACGACGCGGATCGGCACGCCGAACGGCGGCTCGGGAAAGCCTCCGTTGGGTGGACCGTCCTCGGGGTGCGGCGCCCTGCGCGCAGCGGATGTCGGGGAGCCAGGCTCCATTACGTCATTCAATCGGAGAAAAAGCAGGCTAGCTTGAAGGATTCACCCCGCTGCGAGGCTGGTTTCACGCACGAAGCGCTTCGTGCGGCGCTCGTGCGACTCTCCTAGATCACACATCCGGGCCGAAAGGTGCGGGACAATGGCGCCATGCGCTGGCACGCCATGGCTTCGCACGGGGCCGCCGGCGGCGCCGACCAAACCGCCGCCGGGGCCGACCGCCCGTTCGCAGTCCTGACCTGGTTCTACCGCAAGCTCGGTGCCCAGTTCCCGGCCGCCGTCCTGACGATGGAGCTCGCGACGGCCCCGTTCATCATCACCGCCGCCACGCTCGGCCTGTTCACGTTCTACTACGACGCGGGCAAGGGCCAGTTCTTCACCGTGCTGGGGATCGCGCTCGGGCTCACCGCGATCGCAGTCGGCGTCGTGCTCCTGCGCACCTATCCGCGCCTGCGCCCGATCAAGCGCTGGATCGCGGGCGAGCGCGACCCCGACTCGACGGCGAAGGCGTGGTCGACGGCGGTCGGCCTGCCGCTCGACTTGGTCAAGCGCGACCTCGCGCTACCGGTTCTGCTGCTGATAATCCCTGGCTGCGTCGCGGCGGTCGTCTTCCTCGACCTGAGCTGGTACGACTTCTTCGCGATCCTCGCGGGCTCGCTGGTCTCGATGGGCTACGCCCTGATCCTCCACTACCTCGCCGTGGAGGGCGGGATGCGCCCCGTGCTCGTCGACATCAACCGCGAGGTTGCGCCACGGCTCTCGGCCGAGGTCTCGGCGATCCCCCTGCGGCTGCGGCTGATGGCGGCCCTGCCGCTGATCAACATCATCACCGGGCTGATCGTCGCGGCGCTGACCTCGGGCGGCCAAGGCGACGAGGGGCTCGGCTTCGACGTGCTCGTAGCAGTCGCGGTGGCGACGACCGTCTCGCTCGAGCTGACCGTCCTGCTCTCGAAGTCGATCCTGCGCCCGATCGCCGACCTCCAGCGCGCCACGGACGCCGTCCGCAAGGGCAACTTCGAGGGTGCGGTGCCGGTGACCACCGGCGACGAGCTCGGGGAGCTCGCCGCCTCGTTCAACCAGATGCTCGAGGGACTGCGCGAGCGCGAGCGCATCCGCGAGGCCTTCGGCACCTACCTCGATGAGGAGGTCGCCGAGTACATCCTCTCCGAGGGCTTCGACGAGGAGGGCGTCGAGCTCGAGGTCTCGGTGCTGTTCTGCGACGTCAAGGACTTCACCCGCTTCGCCGCCAACGCCGAGGCTCCCGAGGTGGTGCGCTGCCTCAACGAGCTGTTCGAGGTCGTGGTCCCGATCGTCGCCAGGCACGGCGGCCACGTCGACAAGTTCGTCGGGGACGGCCTGCTGGCGGTGTTCGGGGCGCCCGAGAACTACCCCGATCACGCCGACCGCGCGGTGCGTGCCGCGATCGAGATGGCGCGAGAGGCCAACGACCCGACCCGCGCGGAGGCGCTGCGGATCGGGGTGGGCGTCAACACCGGCCGCGTCGTCGCCGGCAGCATCGGCGGCGCGGGCAGGCTCAACTTCAGCGTGATCGGCGACCCGGTGAACATCGCCGCCCGGGTCGAGGCCGAGACCCGCGAGACGGGTGACGAGGTGCTGATCACCGCGGAGACCAAGCGCCGGCTGAGCGAGGAGTACGAGCTCGAGCCGCGCGGCTCGCGCGAGCTCAAGGGGATCGAAGAACCGGTGGAGCTGTACGCGGCGGTTGTCCCTGAGCGCGAGCCGGCGAAGCAGCGCAGGAAGGACGAGCCGCGGTCGCGAGAGGCAGCCGAGCCCGAGCACGTCTGACCCCCGGCGGGGGAGAGCCCTCCGGCCTGCCGACTAGGCTCGCTTGGTGAGCCCGTCCGAGCCGACCACCGCCGATTACGAGTGGGAGCAGGACCAGGCGCGTCTGGCGCTGCAGGGGCTCGAGGACGTGGAGATCGCCGCTCCGCCCGCCGCGGAGGTGCGCGTCTACGACGGCCCCCGCGACCCGCACGCGCTGCTCGCCCACCTCGGCTACGACTCCTTCCGCCCCGGCCAGCTCGACGCGGTCGAGGGCGCGCTCGCCGGCCGCGACTCGATGGTCGTGATGCCGACCGGCGGCGGCAAGAGCCTCTGCTACCAGCTCCCGGGCCTCGCCTCCGATGACCTGACGATCGTCGTCAGCCCGCTGATCGCGCTGATGGCGGACCAGTGGAAGCGCCTCGCCGACGATGGCCACCCCGCCGTGATGCTCGCCTCCGGACTGCCCGAGGAGGCGATGCGCGACGCGACGCGCCAGGTGCGCGACGGCAGCGCCCGGATCGTCTACTGCTCGCCGGAGCGCTTCGCCTCGACGGGGTTCTGGAACGCCCTGGGCTCGCGCCGGGTCGGGCT
>WNFU01005907.1_pt1 | contig 19384 bp, 13 predicted proteins | sample 5400121 | NCBI WGS metagenome assembly WNFU01 (sample SAMN13153360, study PRJNA577476) | soil metagenome | isolation source: 100 cm soil or saprolite under grassland replicate 1 | place: USA:California | collected 2016-06-15 | reverse complement strand
GTCGAACGAGGATATCTTGCTTTACGACACCGGGCACATTCCCGGCGCGGTGCATATTGACTGGCGAGCCGATCTGCAAGATCCAGTGATCCGCGATTATGTTTCGCCGGAAAAATTTGCGCGGCTGTGCAGCCGGCACGGAATAACGCCGGAGACCACTTGTATTTTTTACGGCGACAAGGCGAACTGGTGGGCGTGCTACGCGCTCTGGGCGTTTCGGTTGTTTGGGCACGATAAAGTGAAAATCCTCAATGGCGGCCGTGACAAATGGAAAGCAGATGGCCGCGGCATGACGCGCGAAGTTCCGGAATATCAGACAACAGATTATCCGGTGCCGAAGAAACGGTTCGACAAAGAGATTCGCGCGTTTTTCGATGAAGCGCTGGAGCAAAGCAAAAGCGGTAAACCACTGGTCGATGTGCGCTCGCCAGGCGAATACAGGGGCGAGATCACGCACATGCCGGAGTATCCGCAGGAAGGTGTGCTGCGCGGCGGCCATATTCCCGGGGCAAGGAGCATGCCGTGGAAGACCGCCACTAATGACGACAGCACGTTCAAGCCGGCCTCGGAACTGGCGAAAATTTATTTCGATCAATGCGGAGTCGGGCCCGATAAAGACACAATCGTCTATTGCAGAATTGGCGAGCGTTCCAGTCACACTTGGTTTGTGCTGACATATCTGCTGGGACTCGATAATGTCCGGAACTACGACGGCTCGTGGACCGAATGGGGCAACAAAGTCGGCGCGCCCATTGAAAAGAGCGCGTAAGCCGCAACTAGACGCGCCCGGTTTTTTCCAGCAGCTCATGGATTAGCAGCATTCGATTCCGCTCTTTGCGGCTGGAACTGAGCTGCGCAATCGAGCGCTGCATTCGCCGCGTCCAATTCAAGTTCGCCTTTGTTCCAGGTACGTTGAACCGGTAAGTGCGCGCCAGCAGATCGGTGATAATGACAATGGCAATCCACGATTCGCACCTGAAAAGCCCTTCCATGATCGCTGGATAAAAATCTTTTTCGAAATCGAGCTCGTCGATTTTTGAATTCAGCCCGGCGAACAGAGCAATCTTCTTGATCGTGGCTCGCGCTTGCTCGGCGTTTGGGGTTGGGTGCCCGAGAGCGTCCTCCCATAAGGCGCGAATCGGTTGGTGATCGTGGGTCGCGTAGGTCGCGACGGAAAGCCGTTCATATGCTTCTCCGGGAATGATCATCCCATTGTGCAATTCCCATTGCGGAATTTTAAATCCGGCAATCCCGAGCGACCGTAAATTGGGCCGCACATACTCGGGAACAACGCCTAGGTCTTCGCCTATGACACGCGCGATGCCTGCTTCTTCCAGAACCACGCGGACGTATTCTTCGCCCTCTCGTTTATTTAATTCGCGGTTTTCGGGCGTGTTGTCGTCACGGGGGACGAAATGCGGCGCGCGGCCTCCGGTTCGTTGGAGCATTTGAAGCCAATTGAGCGGGAGGAATTCCTTGTTCCTTCGTGGCTGCCACGGGAAGCCATAGATGCGATAAAATCCCTGGATGTGATCGATCCGACAAAGGTGAAAGACGCGCCGCACAGCGCGTACTCGCTCGCGCCACCACTGAAAATTGTTTCCGCGCATCTTCTCCCATTGATAGAGCGGAATACCCCAGTTCTGGCCCCATCTCTGCGTGAACGCGTCCTCTTTGAAGTAAGGTTCGGGAGGCGCGCCACCAAACCAGTCGAGCATGAATTCACCCGGGCGCGCGAAAACGTCGGCGCTGCAATAACTGACCCCAAACGGAATATCGCCCATTAACGCCACGCCGCGTTCCTCGGCGTACGATTTGATGCCGCACCATTGCTGGTGCCCAATCCATTGCACGTAACAGAAGAATTCTGCGCGACGCCTCAGGAGTGCTTGTCGCTCCTGCGGCAGATCGTGGAGCCAAGTGCGTGCTTTTTCGATTGTCTGATGTTGGGCCGGCCATCGATTCCATGCAGCGCTATCGTCGTTTGCCTCCATAAGAAGACGGAAAAGTGCGTAGTCGGAGAGCCACGCCGATTGTTGCTCGCAAAATGCTCGGAATCTTGATCGCCGTTCTTCGCCGGCGTGAGTCGAGAAAGTCGTAAACGCCTTCTCCAGCAAGCGCCGCTTTAGTTCTTTGACCTGGCGATACTTTACTCTGCCAACAGAGAGTTGGGGCAGATCTACGTCGGCAACTGAAGCATCAAAATCTTCGCGCGTTAGATCTTGCGGCGAGTTCGGCGCAAGGTGCAGCGTCGTCGGCTCGATGGCCACGGCGCTGATGGCGTTGTATGGGCTGTTATCGGAGCCGATCTCGTTGATGGGCAGGAGCTGGACAAGTTTGAATCCGATTCCTGCTGCCCAATCGATGAACTCCCGCAAGGCGGCGGTGTCGCCAATTCCCAAATCCTGCTCTCCGCGCAGGGCAAACAGCGGCACGAGGATTCCAGCAATTCGCTTATCCGGCGACAAATTCATTCCCTAGCCACGGATGAACACGGATGAAACACGGATTAGAAGACAAGGCGCTTATACTCGACTTTATTTCGTCCGAAGTTAATAAGCAGTCCCACCTTGAGACCAGTTGCTTTTAGCTCATTGAGCAACTGAGCTTCGTCTCGTTTGTCGTACTGTGGGTTAACCTTAATTTCGACAGCGACAGAATCCGCGACAATCAAATCGGCATCGTAATCACCGACGACTACTCCTTTGTGTTGAACCTGAATGCGTCTTTCAATCTCTGCGGCAACACCGCGACGGATTAATTCGACCTGCAATGCGCGCTGATAAACTCGCTCAAGAAACCCGTATCCAAGTTCTTGATGCACTTCAAATGCAGCTCCGATAATCGTCTCGGTAGTCGCGCGATGCAGCAACTTGTCCGGGTGTTCGTTGTGGATTTCCAACATGTGCTTATCCGGGTTTCATCCGTGTCAATCTGTGGCTAAATAATCAGGTTTTTCGCACTTGCCAGTCTTCGACGAGGTCGTTTGGAATTTCCTGCAAAAAACGTGATGGCCGCTGAAACACGTCGCCGTAGCCGCCGGACAGGCGCATTTGCGGATAAGTAAGGTAAAGCTCGTCGCGGGCCCGCGTGATGGCCACATAGAACAAACGCCGTTCTTCCTCGAGCGCATCGCGCGCATTGAGGGAGCGGCTGCTCGGGAACATCCCGTCCGCCAGCCAGATCACGAACACCGTATGAAACTCGAGACCTTTCGCCTGGTGCACCGTGGACAGATTGACCGCCTCTTTGTCGCTCGTCTGAACTGGGGTCGCCTCTGCATCAACGTTGCTGATCAGTGCCAATTGGGAAAGAAATTCGTGAACGTCCTTGAACTGGCGAGCAAAAACTGCGAGTTGGTCGAGGTCTTCGCGGCGCAGTTCGTAGTTTGTGAAGTTCACCTTGGCGTAATCATCGTAAATCGCTTCTACAACCGATGTAATCATTTCGGAGGGCAGATTAGGTTGGCCGCCGGGTGCGATCTCATCGAGGGTATGCGCCAGTTGCGTCCACAGTGTCTTTGATTTGGCGGGAACCTGCATTCCTTGGAGACGTTCGCCGAAGTTGTCGATGGGATCTGTGACCCCGGCCGCCCACGCCTGCCAAAGATTTTCCGCCGTACGATTGCCAATGCCGGGAAGCAATTTGACCATCCGATTAAAGGCGACTTCATCGCGCGGATTGGCCACGAAGCGGATAAATGAAGTCACATCTTTAATGTGCGCCTGCTCGAAAAACCGGATGCCGCTTGTGATTTGATAGGGAATGCCGCGACGGGAAAGCTCCAGCTGCAACTCGACCGCGTGATAATGCGCGCGGTAAAGCACGGCGATGTCGTTGAGATCGACATTTTCATCGCGCAGTTCGAGAATCCGCTGCGCGACAAACTGCGCCTGCTCCGCGCCGTCGTTCAGTGCCACCAGGGCTGGCTTCAACGCCTTCGATTCACGCGTTGCGTTCAAGTGTTTGCGAAATTGTTGAACGTTTGCGGCGATCGCCGCGTTCGCCACCTCCAGAATTTCGGGCACGCTGCGGTAATTCATTTCGATCTTGAACACCTGCGCATCCGGATAACGCTTCGGAAATTCGAGAATGTTTTGAAAGTTCGCGCCGCGCCACGAGTAAATCGACTGCGCGTCGTCTCCCACCACCATCACATTCCGGTGATCGCGGGCGAGCAGGTCCACCAGGTCAGCCTGAATTTTGTTGGTGTCCTGGTATTCATCGACGAGAATGAATTGAAACTGCCGGCGGTAAAATTCTGCGATCCGCTCGTGCTGCTGAAACATCGACAACGTCTTTTGCAGCAGGTCGTCGAAATCCATTGAGTTGGTCGCCTTCTTCTTTTTTTCACGAAACTGAAAATTTCTGCAAGCACATCGCCTTTCGGGAACCGGATTTCCTTCGGGTCAATCCTTGCATTGGCCACAACCGTATCGATCAAATCCTTTTGATCTTCCCGATCCATGATGGTGAATCCGCTGGAGTAACCGAGCGCGGTGCCATGCCTGCGCAAAATCCTGTTTCCCACCGAATGGAACGTGCCGCCCCAGAGTCCGTTGGCATCGACCGGCAGCAAATTCGCGACGCGCCTCAGCATTTCGCGCGCAGCTTTATTCGTGAATGTGAGAAGCAGAACGTTGCGTGGATCGATCCCATTTTCGAGCAAGTACGCCACGCGATAAGTAAGCGTCCGCGTTTTTCCCGAGCCCGCACCGGCGATCACAAGGATCGGGCCAGGCGGCGCAGTAACCGCTGCGAGCTGCTGTTGATTGAGCTCAGCGGCGTAATCGACATGGATCGACGTCGATACCGGTGCGCGTTGCAACGTATATTGACGAGACATAAAGCCTGCCCGTTTTCGCCAGTCGGCGGATTCATCTAGTGACTGGCTCGGACGAGTTACGCTGCTGCGGTCGCCGAAACACTTCAATTACAAAATTGCGACGCTTCAACGAATACCGGTGTCAATGTCTATGAAATGCGGACGGCCTGGTTTGAGATGACCGTGAACCGTTGCGGTTTTCGTCTAAACCCGGTGCTTAGGCAGCCGGCCGATGCACGATACGGATCGCCCGGAATGACGATCCCAAACGTCTTTAGCAGAGTTGTTGTGCGCCGCGAGATTACGGCTATTGACAACCGGGCAGCTTGAAACTGCCGATCCGGGTCTGCCAACCTGCTGTGCTGGAATTCTGCCCAGCCAACGTGTAGTACTCGTTGACGTACCAGAAGGTGCAGTCGTCGGTCGGATCGACTGTTATATCCGTGTAGTCGCCCCACCGCGAGTTGGTGGTCCTCTGTACTCCTGAGCCGTTGATGATCGTACCTTCGCCCAGAGTCATCTGACCTAATGGGTCGCCGCTGAGTCGGCCCGTGTATCGAATGCCTGGGAAAACATCCACTCCATTCACTACGCTGTAGCCCAAAGCAATGTCACCTCTCTTATCCATCGCGATGCTGCCCATCCAGCGATGGACGCCATCATTGGGAGCATACGTTCCCTGCTGGTACAGAGAGTAGTTACCGCCCGTCCGTCGGATTTCGTACCAGCGCGCACCGGCGACGCCCGGCAGTGCCTCTACGGATTGGTTAGTTACCAGCGATTCGTAGGTGCGAAAGTTCCGATAAGCTAGGCGGAAGGTCGGCCGCTGGCGATACGAGAGAATATCCAGATACTGGGCCGGATTGGTGATGCCTGGTTGTGGCAGGCAGTCCCGGGAAGTCGGTGCACACGGGAAAATCGAATCGAAGGAGGCGACCGGCAGCTGTGTTTTGAGGACAATCGATGCAGTAGGAATCGCTTGCCACTTCACACTGAGCTCCCAGATGTTAAGCGCGTCGGACGCCGCGCCATAAGAGGCAGTATCGTCCTGTGTACCGACAATGGGCGCAGGAGCGTCATTTGCCGGCTTTGTTTTACCGTCGATGTCTGGAGGAAGCAGGCCATCGCCGACCAAGGCCAACATTCCGGGGGCGTTTCCATCCAGGAAGAACTTAACAGCGCGGGCGTTCGGATCTCCTTCGAGCATCTTGTCGCGCTCAAGTGCGTAAACACCGATGCCGTACTCAACAGTTGGCCCAAATTCGCGCGTGGTGAGAATATACGAGTTCCTCCAGAGCCCGTACTTCGGGTAGTCTGGGAAGTAGAAGATACCGTCGGAGGTGGTCTCAAAGGCATAACGATAATATGTGCCGGCCGGATCGCCCGTCGTGGAGATCGCGACGCAGTTCCAGAAAGGTTTAGTCGGATCATTGAGACCGCTGGTAGTGAACTGCGAGAGCAGCCAGCGATCCTCGAGTTGGTCATAAAGCACGACCGGATCGCCGGACGGATCCGTGCAATCTGGGATGGCGAAGCCTGCCCAGAGCGAACCGGTGTCTATCGGTCCAGCCAACAAGTTGCCTGCCTTGTCGTACACGCCAAAGACGAGGTTGATGATCTCGACGTAATTATTCGGACCGACTTCTCCGTTGGGGTCCGGCGGGTTCACCCGGAAGCCGAACACGTTGAAGTTGTCTTGGTTTGATAATCCTTCAAAGGTCAGCAATGGAGCAGGGATGGTCGGCGTCCGGCTGAACATCTGCAGCACCCCATCGGCACCATAGGGCTTGATGCGGTGTGCCTGTGGACCTTCTGATCCTCCCCGCTCCGGTCGCACTTCCAGTATGGTGTCAGGTGGGAAGGTCCGGGGTCTCGCAACACGCCGCAAACTGCGCAGAGCGGGCGACACATCAAAAGCTACGGCTTGGGAGAATTTTGGAGATAGAGGCTGCGTTCGCGCAGTCGGCTGAGCAGCAGCGGGCGGCGATACCGCAAGGAACACCAATGCTGCTGCGACCAGAACAAGGAGAACCGCGGCCAGAATACGGACATGTGCAAACGCACGATTTCTACTGATGTGACGGAGAGTTTTCATATGTTTTTACCTTAGAGGTTTGAGATTCTGGCTTGAACGAATTGGAAAGGCAGTAACTGAAAAGTAACGATAGCGTTACTTTCAGGGAGCGCGAGATTGGCAAAATGATGGTCAGAGCGTCAATACTTTTAACGTTACATTTTTGTAACTGTGGCCGAACGCCAGACTCGCTAGTTCTCTTCCGAAAACGCGAAAGGGTTTGAAAGAGGAAATCGCCCCAATCCTGCCGCACCCCGCACCGAGGGACTGAAAAATCGCCCTTTATCAGCTGACTTACGCAGCCATCACGATGGCGCGCTTCCGGGCGGTTGCGTCGCGAATCCGCTTGCGCAGACGCAATGATTTTGGTGTCGCTTCCACGTATTCGTCGATATCGATGTACTCGATGGCGCGCTCGAGAGTCATGCGGAGCGGCGCTTCCAGTTGGATGCCTTTGCCTTCACCTTGCGAACGCATGTTCGTAAGGTGTTTCGCCTTGCAGGGATTCACTGGCAAATCTTCTGGCCGCGCGTTCTCGCCTACGATCATTCCTTCGTAAACGTCTTCCTGCGGACCGATGAAAAGCCGACCGCGTTGCTGAATGTTGTTGAGCGCGTAAGCCGTGCTGACTCCCGATTCAATCGACACCATCACACCACGACCGCGTCCTCCAATCTCGCCTTTGAACGGCGCGTATTCACGAAAGAGATGACTCATCAATCCTTCGCCGCGAGTCAGGTTAACGAGATCGGTCTCAAAGCCAATCAGGCCGCGCGTCGGAATAATCGCCTCGACCGACACGCGCGTCGCGTGATGAGACATGGTGACAACCTCGCCCTTGCGATTGGCAACCGACTGCAAAATGTCACCGAGATTTTCGTTCGGTAGATCGACGTAGAGATTTTCCAGCGGCTCGAGCAGAGTGCCATCCTCTGCCCGATGAAAAATCACCTCGGGACGCGAGACCATTAGTTCGTAGCCTTCGCGTCGCATTTGCTCGACCAGGATTGCGATTTGCATTTCGCCACGCGCATTGATCTCAAACGCGCCAGCTGTTTCCGTATCGTTGACCTGGAGTGAGACGTTGCCGCGCGCTTCGCGAATAAGGCGCTCGCGAATATTCCGTGCCGTCACAAATTTTCCTTCGCGCCCGGCAAACGGCGAATCGTTTACCAGAATGTGCATGCGAATCGTAGGCGGATCGATATCCACAAATTGAAGCGGCACCCGTTCTTCACGGTCTGTGAAGGTTTCGCCGATATAAACCTCCTCGAAACCTGCCAGCCCTATGATGTCGCCGGCGGTCGCGTGTTTTATTTCCACCTGCTCCAATCCCGAATAGGTGAAAAGCGCCGTGACTGCAGCCCGCTCCCTTCGGCCATCGCGGTGGACGCAGACGATCGAGTCGCCGACTGCGACGCGACCGCTAACGATACGCCCGAGCGCAATTCTTCCGAGGTAATCGCTGTAATCCAGATTCGAGACGAGCATTTGAAAGAATGGCTCGCTCGAAATTTTTGGCGACGGCACGTGTTGCACGATCGCTTGAAAGAGCGGCGTCATGTCTTCGTTGTTTTCGTGCACTTCGCGCATGGCAAAACCGTTCTTCGCGCTCGCGTAAACGATCGGGAAATCGAGTTGCTCGTTAGTCGCCTTCAATTCGACGAAGAGATCGAAAATTTCGTCCAGGACTTTGTGCGGGCGCGCGTTTTCTCTGTCGATCTTGTTGATGACAACGACCGGTTTCAGTTTGTTCTCCAGCGCCTTGCGCAAAACAAAACGCGTCTGCGCCTGTGGCCCGTCGTGCGCATCGACAACAAGCAGCACGCCATCCACCATTTTCATGATCCGCTCGACTTCGCCGCCGAAATCGGCGTGCCCCGGCGTATCGACGATGTTAATCCGGTAACCGTTCCACTGAAAAGCTGCATTCTTCGCGCGGATCGTGATTCCTTTTTCACGCTCGAGATCCATCGAATCCATCATGCGCTCTTCAATCTTTTGATTGGAGCGAAAGGTGCCCGATTGGCGCAACAGTTGATCGACCAGCGTCGTCTTGCCGTGATCGACGTGCGCAATGATAGCGATATTACGGATCTTATCCATTGAAGGGAGGCTCCCCCGAGCTGGGGGCCGCGAACACTATGGGAGATTACGGGGGAGTCAAACGCCGTCGAGAGCGATGCGAAAATTTAACCGCGCCGGTGCCGATCCGTTTTCTGTACTCCCAGCTGGCGATCTATGAGTGCACCGGTCAGCGCGTGCCTTATGAGCACCTATGTTCGCGGGCTCTAGCCGGCATGTCTCCTTTCCGCCTTCGCGCGGTTGGCGACGGCGGCCATCACAATCGCCTGAACTAACTCACATTTTTAACGGACCCACCACCGTTTATGGTGAACTCGGTAGTAGCCATGGTGCCACCGTTTGTGGTGATGATGCCACTCCCAATAACCCGGAGCCCAGACATAATAAACTGGTCCGTTCCAATATCCGGGGCCATGCACGTAATACGGGCGATCGCCAACCCCGATGGATATTTCAACTGCATTAGCGACTGGCACTGACATCCCGCTCAAACAAAATAAGACCGCGAAGAGCAACACTAATTTCTTTTTCATAACCTTTTCTAATTAATTCGAGATGCGACCGAATTTTGGCCGTGTTGTGCCCGCGCGTTCCGAGCGTGGTTATCGGCCATAATATTAACTTACGAAACAGCTTCCAGAGCGGTCGGCTCCTGCGCAGGCTCGACCCATTTCCCGTGCTCGCGGATCAAGTCTTTCAGTCGATCGACCGCTTCCGCTTCGGGGATGTTGAACTTCACCGCCGTCTTGCCGACGTACAGATTCACCTTGCCAGGCGCGCCGCCAACGTATCCAAAATCTGCGTCCGCCATTTCACCCGGGCCGTTCACAATGCAGCCCATGATGGCGATCTTTACTCCTTTGAGATGCGACGTTGCCGCTTTGATTTTTGCCGTGGTGGTTTGCAAATTGAATAGCGTCCGCCCGCAAGATGGACACGCGACATAGTCGGTTTTGAAAATCCGCGAACCAGCCGCCTGCAAAATGTTGTAGGACAAACGCAGGGCTTGCCCCGGTGCTTCCTCACCCTGGACCAAAATCGCGTCGCCGATTCCATCACACACGAGCGAGCCGATGTTGGTGGAGGCAGTGAGAAGCGTCTGAAGAAATGTGGGAGCGGCCTCCGTGCCGCGACTGTCGGGACACTGAGATCCCTCCCACTTTTTGAAAATATCTTTTAACAGAATCGGATGCCGCGCTTGCAATCGCGCTGCCAGTAACCGGAAAGCCGGGATCACTGGTAGATCGACATCTTCCCTCACGGTGACAAATTGCGCACTCCGTTCGGCGTTGATTTTGGCAATCGCTGAGTCATCGCGTGGATCGATCTCAACTACGTTCGCCCTTTCGTGAACAATCTCCGGCTTGTAATCGCCCATTTTGTCGATCTTGTGCGCGATCTTGTCGAAATTCGCCTGTCGCACCACGACACGAATCAATTCGTCTCCCCCGAGTTTCATGCCGTCGCGCTCGATCTTCTCCGTCGCTCGCCGCTGATACGAGAATGGATCAAAGGAGAGCTGAGAGTTGATAGTTGAGAGTTGCGAGTTGGACGTTTTATTGATGTTCTCGACCAATGCCCGTGCCACTGGAATTTCGTGAGGGCTATCCTCGGTGAGCGAAACGCGGATGGTATCGCCGATTCCATCTGCTAAAAGTGAGCCAATCCCGATTGCACTCTTGATCCGCGCATCTTCGCCTTCGCCGGCTTCAGTCACACCGAGGTGCAGCGGATAATTCCAGGTAGGGGCGATTGACCTCAATCGCCCGGGCGGTTCGGGTGAACCGCCCCTACCATTGCGCGCATCTTCAGCGCCGAACTCATTTAATCGCGCGACCAGCAGCCGATAGGCTGCGATCATAATTTTGGGATTGCTCGCTTTCATCGAGAAAACCAAATCGTGGTAATTCAAGTCGCGCGCAATCCACGCGAACTCGAGGGCGCTTTCTACCATTCCCAGTGGCGTGTCGCCGTAGCGATTCAGGATGCGATCGGAAAGCGAGCCGTGATTTGTTCCGATGCGCATGGCGATCCCGCGTTTCTTGCAAAGCTCCACCAGCGGCGAAAACCGCTCGCGAATGCGCGCCAGCTCGGCCGCATACTGCTCATCCGTGTATTCGCGGATAACGAACTTTTTCGAATCCGCGTAGTTGCCCGGATTGATTCGGACTTTGTCCACCCATTTCGCTGCTTCCATCGCTGCCTCAGGCTTAAAATGGATATCCGCGACTATCGGCACTTTGCAGCCGCGCTCTCGCAAACCTTTCACGATGTGCTCGAGATTGCGTGCGTCCTTTACTGTAGGCGCAGTGATTCGGACTATTTCGCAGCCCGCATCCGCCAACTCGATTGTCTGCTGGATCGATGCCTCCGTGTCCATCGTGTCACACGTGATCATCGACTGAACACGGATGGGGTTGTCCCCGCCGATTCCGACGTTCCCAACCTTCACCTCGCGCGTGGTGCGGCGATGATAACGAAGAGGATCAATGCAATAGTTCACGAGAATTCGAATGTACGAAGGCTCGCGCCAGCTCGCAACGAGCGCAGCCTATGGCGTCTGGCTATTCTTCGCTGACGACTGCGATTCGAGTTGGTCAAGTTTTTTTCTGACAAACGGCAGATCCTGCACATCGAAGAACGTGATATAGAGCATGTAACCGATGATCACCGCCGCGCAGCTGGTCTGCACGACCTCCAGCACGCGCATGTTCACCGGTTTGCGCCGTACCGATTCGATGAGCGCCAGCACAATGTGGCCGCCATCGAGCACTGGAATCGGTAACATGTTCAAAATCGCCAGGTTCACATTTAGAATGACGCTGAACCACAGCGCCAGTTGCCAGCCGCGTTCGCTTTGGAAAAGCAGATAGTAAATGCGACCGATCCCGACCGGGCCGCTTAAATGCTGCAACTTTACGTCCGATTTCGGCGAGGCAACCGCACCAATCGTCTTTAAGGTGCTGGTCACGCTGTTGTAAACCTGTTCGATTGGATTGGGATGCTGGATCGACACTTTCCCGGTCGTGTCCCATTGAATTCCAATGCGTGGTTTCATTTCGCCGGCCGTGGGTAGAAGCGTCGGTTTCACGGGGACGTCAAACTTGGCACCGGCTCGCTCAACATGGAGAACGAGCGCGTCGTTGGGATGTTTGCTGATGTATTCCAACAACGCGATCGGATTGTAGATCGGCGTTTGATTAAATCCCCGAACGATGTCCCCTGAACGCAGACCCGCCGCAGCAGCCGGCGTGTTCGGTTCTACTTTATCGATGATCGCTGTCTCTGCCGGATAGATAAGCAACTGGCGGACGCTTTTCCTGCGCCACCCGCGAGTCTCGGCTTTGTAAGGCTCCACCCAAACCGTTTGCACCGCGCCGTCTCGCTGGAATTTCACCGCGATTTTGTCGCCTTCGCTTCGCACTACGTCCCAGCTCACGCTGTCATTCATCCCCATAAAACGCCTTACGGGTTTGCCGTCCACTGACAGGATTTTGTCCCCGGGTTGCAGGCCGGCCTTTTGCGCCGGCGAATCTGGCGCAACGTAACCAATCACAGTCGTTGAATCTGCTTCGCTCACGGGATGACCGACCGCCCAAACGATGGCGGCAAAACAAAGCGCCAGCAGCAGACTGAATAACGGGCCGGCGATGGCTACGATGATTTTGTCGAGCGCGGAAATTTTCGGTAGCTTCGCCCGGTCGATGTCCGCCTTGCCCTCGATGATGTCCATCGGCGCAAGTTGGGGCAGCGCCACGAAGCCTCCGAACGGCAGCGACCCTAGCGAGTATTGGACGCCGTTGATCGTCTTTTTCCAGAGCGGTTTGCCGAACCAGACGCCGAATTTTTCTATGTAAAGCCCTCGCCAGCGCGCCGCCAGAAAATGCCCCAGCTCATGCACCACGATCAGCAAGTTAAAAAGAATGAGAACCTCGAGCAGGATGAAGATGACGCGGATGATGTGCAGAAGCATTGTGATTAGTCTCTGGTAATCAGGGGTTGGTCATTGATTGGACACGTCATCGCGTCTGCCGTTGTAACTCTTTTAACGATTTCGCGATTTGACGCATCCCTGCGCTTCATTGCGCGCCCACTGATCGGCTTGCAATATTGCATCGAGATCAGGGTGTGCAACGGGCGCGTGCCGATTCATCACTTCTCCAACAATGCGCCAGATGTCCGGAAAACGCACTTGTCGATTTAAGAAGGCTGCGACCGCGATCTCGTTCGCGGCATTCATCACAGCGGGTAATGTGCCACCGGTCTCGCCCGCTCGCCGCGCGAGATTCATCGCGGGAAAGTCGTCGTAACGCGGCGTGAAAAATTCCAACTTCGACAATTTCGAAAAATCGAGCGGCGGCAAAGTGTTCGGGACGCGGTCTGGCCAGGTTACCGCATATTGAATCGGGAAACGCATGTTGGAATAACTCAACTGCGCCAGCGTCGAGCCGTCTGCGAACTCGACCATTGAATGGACAATGCTCTGCGGATGAATGACGACCTCTACGCGGTCCATCTCAACGCCAAAAAGCCAGTGGGCCTCGATCATTTCCAAGCCCTTGTTGAACAGCGTCGCAGAATCGATTGTGATCTTCGGTCCCATGTTCCAAGTCGGATGCTTTAACGCCTGCTCCGGCGTGATCGAATCGAAATCTTTCCGCGGCGTTTCCCGAAACGGTCCGCCGGATGCGGTGAGGATGATCCGACGGACGTCGGAAACATCGAACGCCGAACATCGAACACCGAACGCCGAACGTTCTGCCCCGAAAGGATTCGGGGTTGGATGTTGGATGTTGGATGTTCGACGTTTGCCCTCCAAGCACTGAAAAATCGCATTGTGCTCTGAATCCACGGGCAGAACATGCACGCTATTCTCACGCGCCTCCCGCATCACAATTTCGCCCGCCATCACCAGGATTTCCTTGCTCGCGACGGCGAGATCTTTTCCGGCCTCAATCGCAGCGAGAGCTGGACGTAAACCTGACGTGCCAACGATCGCCACCAGCACCATGTCCGCATTCGTCAGGCACGCGATTTCGAGCAAACCCACTTTTCCGGAAAAAATCCGCGGTTGGTAATCGAGTGCTCTCCGAAGAACGTCGATCCGGGTCTCATCAACCAGGCACACCGATTCCGGCCGGACTTCGTTCGCAGCCTCCGCCAGCTTCTGCGCATTGCTTTTCGCCGCGAGTCCGACAATTTCCATCCGCTCCGGAATATCGCCCGCCACTTTGAGCGCACTTTCGCCGATGGATCCCGTCGCGCCCAGAATAACGACACGCTTACGCTTCATCTTTCGACAGAATGAACAGAATTAACAAAATGAATTGAGCAAATTAGAAAGAGACTTGCTCTTGCTTTGGCAGGCGAAATTTTCTCTTATACTCCAAGCGTTCTGCTCCGAAGTTCAATAGAAGGCCCTCATCAATGCCGGTTGCAACAAGATAATTTACAATCTGCACCTCGTGCGCTTTCGCGAGTGCCTGGATCGATTTCAATTCGACAATAAGCGAACTATTTACCAACAAATCGGCGGTAAACGCGCCGACTAGCTGCCCGTCATAATACACGCTGATCGGCCTCTCCGCTTCAGCTTTGAGTCCGGCTTTTCGCAGCTCCCAAATCAACGCGTTTCGATAAACCGACTCCAGAAATCCCGGACCCAAAGTTGAGTGCACCCTCATCGCCGCGCCGATCACTTGTCCAGCCAGGTCGTATTGTTTGGGCTCACCTCCCATTTTGTTCATTCTGTTAATTCTGTCGGCTTTCTACGTCACCCGAATCACCAGCCGCAGATAGAAAAACAACAGTGGCGCGGTGAAGAGCAGACTATCCAAAAGATCGAGCGCGCCCCCAATTCCCGGGAGCAAATTTCCCGAGTCCTTTACGTCAGTGCTGCGTTTGATGATGGATTCAGCCAGGTCGCCGAGCACTGCGGCAAATCCGAGAAGCAATCCCAAAATCGTTGCGTGAGTCCAGGTCAGTGCCGCCAAATGGCCGGGCATTAGTTTAAACAGTGCCAGGCTGCACAGCAGCGCAAAAACAATGGCGCCAAAGAAACCTTCCCAGGTTTTCTTGCCGCTGATGTGCGGCACCATCAGATGACGCCCGATCGCGCTGCCGGTCAGATAAGCGCCCATGTCTGCAAATTTTGTGACCGCGATCAAGTACAAGACGTAAAACTGCCCTGTCAGCTGGCCGCCGCTCGAACGCGGAGTCAGATAAACAATTTTGGTGATGAAGTTGTAAAGCCAAAGGACATAAAGCAGACCGAACAACGTGTAAGCCATCGTTTGCAACGGCTCGTCGTGGCGCAGTCGCGCAAACATTTGTCGCCCGAAGACGGTCAGCAGGAAAAAAAGCAGGACCGCAACTTCGAAATCGTAGGAGCCCGCCGGCCCGATTTTGGAAAAGTAATAAAAACTGCCGGCGAGCATCACAGCGCCGCAGATCATTCCGGTGATTTTGAAATTCGGGAGTCCCTTGTGATCGAGCATCCGATAAAATTCCAGGAGCCCGATCATCCCGAACACACTGATCAACAGCCAAAACAGGATCTCGTATCCGGAGAACATGATCAGCAGCGCGACCGTCCAAAGCGCGATAGTGCTGGCGAATCGCAGAATGAACGCAGAACGGGACGTGATCACGTTTGTCCCGGTTTGCTCAAGAGTCACGGGCATGCATGTGCATCATTCCTAAGGAACGAACTGGGCGCAAGCCAAGATGAGTCGCCGCCTCGCGCATTCCGATTCGATGTATTGGTCCCGTTCGACTTCGCCCAAGGCCTCACCTAATTTCCCGTTGTGGAAAAGATGATGAAGGCCGTCGTAAAGGCCAAAGCCGAGCCGGGGCTCTGGCTTGAAGAAGTTCCTGTTCCTGAAGCTAAGGGTGACGACGTGCTTATTCGTGTGTTGAAGGCCTCGATCTGCGGGACTGACGTGCATATCTACAATTGGGATGCGTGGGCGCAGAAAACGATTCCTGTGCCGATGACGATTGGCCACGAGTTTGTCGGCGTCGTTGATGCTGTCGGCGATCACGTAAAAGGCTTTGCGCGCGGCGATCTCATAGTGGGCGAGGGACACATCACCTGTGGACATTGTCGGAATTGTCTGGCCGGGCGCCGTCATCTTTGTCCAAACACACAAGGCGTTGGCGTCAATCGGCCCGGTGCGTGGGCGGAGTTCGTAGCGATTCCACAGGACAACTGCTGGCACGCCGATCCGTCGATTCCGCTGGAGGTGCTTTCCTGTTTTGATCCGCTGGGCAATGCAGTGCACACAGCACTCTCGTTCGATCTCGTGGGCGAAGATGTGCTCATTACCGGCGCCGGGCCGATCGGTTGCATGGCCATTCCGATTTGCAAACGAGCCGGCTCGCGTCACGTCGTGATTACGGACGTGAATCCGTATCGTCTCGATCTTGCACGCAAAATGGGTGTCGATCTCGCATTGGATATGCGGACTGAGAAAATGACAGATGCGATGAACAAGCTCGGGATGAAAGAAGGCTTTGATGTCGCGCTGGAAATGTCCGGCAACCCGAAAGCGTTGGCCGACATTTTGCCGAACATGTTTCACGGCGGGAAGATCGCGCTGCTTGGCATCATGCCTGGCAACGCCGCCATCGATTGGAACACAGTGGTGTTTAGCGCGCTGACGCTGAGGGGAATTTACGGCCGCGAGATGTATGAAACCTGGTACAAAATGACCGCCATGATCCAAAGCGGCCTCGATATCTCGCCGGTCATCACGCACCGGTTTCCCTACAACCAATTCAAAGAAGCCATCGAGCTGATGAAATCCGGCAACTCCGGCAAAATCGTGCTCGATTGGAGCAATTTGTCGTCCTGAGCAAAGCCGATGCGCGGTTTTGCAGAATTATTCGGGCTGAGAACCCGGTTGCACCTTCGCAAGTTGGGGCGGACGTGGGAATTCGGGATGACCTCGCGCCCGGAACAGCGGTGGCTCAGAAACTATGCTGCACAGCGTTACCGCGGAGTGGGGGCGATTGTCGATCTTGGTTGCTTTCTCGGCGCAACAACTATCGCCCTGGCTGAAGGCCTTGTATTGAACCGCAAGGCGAACCGCAAGCAGATACACGCTTATGATCTTTTCATTTGGAACAAACGCTATGAAGCCTGGGCCAGGGGAAAAGAAGTGGAAGGATTGTTTACTATTGGGGGGAGTTTTTTGCCCGAGTTCCTGCGGCGCACACAGAATTGGCGAGACTACATCGTCATCCACGAAGAAGATCTGAGACACGCGTGCTGGGAACACGGCCCGATCGAATTTCTTTTCATCGACGCGATGAAGTCTCCCGAGGTGGCCACTGCGATCGCGTCGAACTTTTTTTTGCACCTGGTCCCTGCCAAAAGCTATGTCGCTCATCAGGACTTTCCGCATTGTTTCGCCCCGTGGATCCACTTTCTGACATTTCGGCTTCGCGATTACTTCAGATTCGTGGCGGATCTTCATCAATCGAGCCTCTTCCGTCTCGAGAGAGAAATCGATCCACAGGCCTTGGCGGGCGATTTATCACCGGCTGCAGTTTCATCCGCTGAAATCGAAGCTGCCTTCGACTATTCGATAAGTCTGGTAGGCGACGATAAGAAGGCCAATGTGATAGCTGCGAAAGCCGTCGCCTACGTGGAGCGCGGCGAGTTTACGCGAGCCCACGAGATTGTGACCCAAAGTCGCTACGGGCCTGCGTCCCGTGCCGACGAATTCAACAAGGTTAAGGCCTTGATTGAGCGAAAGCTCGCAACGCCGCAACCGACGACTTCCGATCTGCCAGCGCCTGCGAACTAGATAGCGCTTAGCGCAGCGCCGCCGCTTCTTCTTGGTGGCCTTCGAGCTCGAGCACCATGCGCTTAATGTGTTTGTAGTTCTGGTGCGATCGCAGGAACTGCAAGCTTTCCTGTGGATCGCCCCATTTCAGGACCTGGATGGTCTCCTCGCGTGCGCCCCAGGAATTCATTTCGCGCTGGTTCGCCATGTAAAGATCAATCGTATTGCGTCCAGAAAGCGCCCAGCCGTAATCTTCCACGCGGTAATTTTGGCCCGTGGAAAGGAGCCGAAACACCGTGCCGACCGGCCAGCGCGACCAGTCGGCCGCAGCGCTGCCGATCTGGGGTGATCTGGCGCCTTCGCCACGGCTACGGCGCCCAGGCGAAACCGCGACGGCGCGCCTCACGCTGTGTGTTGTTCTCGTCACGCCTTTTATGGTACGCGTGATCCGGCGGCTGCCGGACGTTTCTTCCATTGAGAACGGTTGAAGCGGGGGCGAGTCCGAAGCGGTCTCATCCACCGGAATAGCGCGGGGAGCTTCATACGCCAGCGTCGCGCGCGCTAGAACTTCGGCTCGGTGGATCGGCGGGCCAGCCGCGTGAAGTTCGCCACCGAGGGCGTTGTGATTGCTGTATTCGCGATGGTCCGCCTCCGTATGCGTGTAGGCAGTTGTGCGCACATTTTGAAAACCCGTTTTCGCCAGAGGCGGCTCGTATGGGGGCAGCGCGCGCTCGGTGGTTCCACAGGCGCTGAGAAAGACAATGACGATGAACGCCGCGAGAACGGCTAACGCAAGATTACGGCGTTGAGCGTAGGTCAAGGTGGATCGCCGGCAAAGTTATTAACAGTTATTCACAAGCCGCGCAAGTGCTTTTTACACAAAACAAGTCTTCGTTTCCTAATCTCCTCTTTTCCCAATTTAAATTCCTGGGTTCATGGTTTCCTGATTGACCTTTTCTGCGTAATCTCCGGTTTACTTATGATCGCTGAATTCGAAAAACAGCTTTCTCAAACGCTGGAGGAAATTAAGTCGCAAGGTCTTTTCAAAACCGAACGAGTCATTACGAGTCCACAGGATGCGCACATTGCGATCGCGGGCGGCAAACGCGTGCTGAACATGTGCGCAAATAATTACCTCGGGCTCGCCGATCATCCCGCGTTGATCACCGCTGCGAAAGAGGCGCTCGAGACGCACGGTTTTGGAATGGCGAGCGTGCGTTTTATTTGCGGCACACAGGACATTCACAAAGAGCTGGAGGCCGCGCTCACCAAATTCCTTGGAACAGAAGAGACAATCCTTTATCCATCCTGTTTCGACGCCAACGGCGGGCTTTTCGAAACGCTGCTCACCGAAAAAGACGCGGTGATCAGTGACGAATTAAATCACGCCAGCATCATCGACGGTATCCGGCTGTGCAAAGCGCAACGGTTTCGGTACAAGCACAACGACATGGCAGATCTCGAAGCGCAACTCCGTGCAGCGAAGGATGCGCGGTTCCGATTGATCGCTACTGATGGCTGTTTCTCGATGGATGGAACGATCGCGAATTTGGGCGGGATTTGCGATCTCGCTGAAAAATACAACGGGCTTACCATGATCGACGACGC
>WNFU01007180.1_pt1 | contig 19398 bp, 19 predicted proteins | sample 5400121 | NCBI WGS metagenome assembly WNFU01 (sample SAMN13153360, study PRJNA577476) | soil metagenome | isolation source: 100 cm soil or saprolite under grassland replicate 1 | place: USA:California | collected 2016-06-15 | reverse complement strand
GAGACGATGCCATGGACATGGCTGCGGGCGAGCGTAGCGTCGTCGATCTCACGCCGCTTGGCCGAAGTGAAGCCGCCTTTTACCAAACCGACGTTACTGCCGACGATCGTCGTCACATGCTGTCCGGCTTGCAGCCAGTTGCCATCGAACACGGGGACGCTGGAATTTGTCGCGGTCAGTACGATGTCGACGTCGCGAACGGCATCTTGTGGCGTTGAGGCCGGCGTGATGTTGAGATTGGTCACCGGACCCATCTCGTCGACGAATTTCTTCCGATTCTCCGGGTTGCGGCTGTAAACTTTTGCACTTCTGAGCTGACGCACTTGCATGAGCGCGAGCAGATGGTTTTTTGCCTGGCCGGCGGCGCCGAAGATTCCGACGCTAGTGGCGTCCGGCCGCGCCAGCAAGTCCGTGCCGACCGCGCTGGTCGCCGCCGTGCGCAGGCCGGTGACCGCGATGTTGCTCGGCAACTCGGCGCAGGTGATCTCACCGACGATAATGCCTTTGAGCTCGCCTTCGGCCGAGTCATAAAGCACGATTACCGGATGATTAAGACGCGGATAGACTTGTTCTTCAGCCATCGGTTTGACCCACTCGCAGTGGGTCATGAGACCAGTGGCCTTTGCCGCCGGTACCCCGCCTTGGTGAACGCTGACGCGAACACCGGTGGGGAGGTGAATTCGCCGGCGAGGCGCGTTGAGCTGGGGATTTTCACCCCACTCGCGAAATCCCAGACGCACCGCTTCAACGGCTTCCGCCATGGTGACGATGCCGCGAATCTCATCTGGGGAAACGAGTAATGGTTGCATTGCGACCTTTCTGGAATGACGCGACTTTAATGTTAATTTGAGTAGCTCGATAGATGAAATGGAGCGATGAACGCAATGGAGCGTTGGAGTTACTGGAGTTTTGGGTCAGGCGAACCCATCACTCCAATACTCCAGCACTCCTTATCGTCGATCACTATGCGATAGCGCTCGCGCCGGGTGTAAAGCGGAATAAACGTGATGTCCGCCAGCGAGTAATCGCCGACGATGTATTTCCGGCCGGCCATTTCTTTGTCCAGAGTCTGGAGATGTTGTTTCATCCGTTCATTGGCCTTGTCCGGTTCTCTGTTATGCGCAAGATCGGAAGCGGCCGGATGGACCCGGCTATTCATGAAGTCGATCCAGATGCGCGCTTTCGACCGAAGCAGGGGGTTGCTGGGCATCAGGCGAAGCTCGGGAAATCTTTCCTCGAGGTATTCGTTGATGATCGCCGACTCATAAATTACTCCGCCGTCGTCCACCAGCACCGGCACTTTGCCATAAGGATTTCGCGCCAGCAGATCCTCGGGTTTGTTCTTGAGATCGACCTCGATCAGCTCATAGGGAAGTTTCTTTTCCGCTAGGACAATCCTTGTCCTGTGCGCGTAAGGTCAGCCATGGCTGGAGTAGAGCTTCATAAAGGTGCCCTCCCTGTTTTGTGCTTAATTAACATCCTCAAATGGTTTAGGCAATGTCACTCCTAGGTTCCAATCGTTCCAGCGGTTGCAGTCGTTCCAATCGTTCAATGATTTGGCCAACAGTGGCTGACGATTCCTAATGGAACGATTGGAACTATTGGAACACCGCCTTTGGCCTAACTAATATCTTCGTACATCCATTCGATTTCGTACATCCATTCGATCCTGCAGTGCGTCTCCGACAAGATTCAGCGCAAGAACCGTGACCATGAGCGCCAATCCGGGATAGGTGGTCAGATGAGGCGCGACCAACAGAAATTGTCTGCCATCGTTCAGCATCGATCCCCACGATGGCGTCGGCGACTCGACGCCCAGGCCGAGAAAGCTCAGGCTGCCCTCGGCGACGATCGCTGCTGCCAAGCCGAATGTCGCTTGAATCAACAGCGGTGGCAGCAGATTGGGAAGCAAATGGCGTAAAATAATTCTTTTCGGCTGGCATCCCAGGGCGCGCGCGGCTTGGACAAATTCACGTTCTCGCAGGGAAAGAATCTCGCCGCGCACAAGACGCGCGTAGCTGGTCCAGCCGATTAAACAAAGCGCCAGTATGACGTGGTCGAGCCCGGGTCCGAGAACAGCGGTGAAGGCGATGGCCAGAAGGATACCGGGGAAGGCCATTAAGATATCGATTAGCCGCATCACCGACTGATCGACCCAACCGCCGAAGAAGCCTGACAAAGATCCGATCACAAAGCCGATCGTGAGCGAAAACGCAACCGTCGAGATGCCGACAATGAGTGATATCCGGCCGCCATAAATCGTTCGGCTCAAGATGTCACGACCGAGTTTGTCGGTGCCGAGCGGGTGTGCGCCCGAATAGGTGATCAAATCTTGAGCAAGATTTTGGCGCATCGGATCGTGTGGGGCGAGAAGCGGTGCGAGCAGCGCGGATGTCGCTAATACTAAAAGGATCATTACGCCGCCACAGAGCCATAGCTTATTTGTCATAAGCCACGCGCGGATCGACAAGTTTGTATAGGAGGTCTGTAAAAAAATTCACCAGCACGTACGAGATCGCGATCACCAGAACGCAACCCTGGACGAGCGGGTAGTCGCGCGTCTGGATCGCCTGTACGGTCAAGCGGCCGATACCAGGCCAGCTGAAAATAGTTTCCGTAATCAGCGAGCCGGCAAGCAGGCTGCCGAACTGCAGGCTCATGATCGTAAGGGTCGAAACCAGCGCATTGCGCAGAGTGTGTTTTAACCAAACACGCCGCTCGCTCAATCCCTTGGCTCGGGCGGTTTGTACATAATCTTCGTGCATCGCCTGAAGCAAACTCGCGCGCAGGATTCGAATGAGAATCGCCGCCATTCCCAGGGCAAGCGTGACTGCGGGAAGGAACAAATGGCTCAGACCGCCGCGCCCGGAAACCGGCGCCCAGCCCAGTTGGAGCGAAAAAACAATCATCAACAGCGGGCCGAGCCAAAAGTTCGGCATGGACAAGCCGAGCAAAGAAACGAGTAGCGCGAGCCGGTCGACCCAAGTGTTACGTCGCACCGCCGCGAGCACGGCTAGGGGAAATGAAATCAAGATCGCTGCGATCATGGCTGACAAAGCCAGTTGCAACGTCGCGGGCAAGCGCGCGCGGATGATCTCGGCGACACTGGCTTGTTCATAAAGCGAGCGACCGAGATCTCCCGCTGCAAGCTTGATCAGGAAAGAGCCGTATTGAGCCGATAGAGGTTGGTCAAAGCCCAGGTTGCGACGCAATTCTTCTTTGTCCGCCGCAGTGGCGGTCTCGCCAAGCATGACCTCGACCGGGTCGCCGGGAATCAAATGAATTAGTACGAATACCAGCGTGAGTGCGCCGAACAACGTCGGCACGAGCAGCAGAAGACGTTGGTGTAAATAACGCGTCACGTGTCAGCGCTAGCGAAACGACGCTTCTTTCAGCGAGATCAGATCGCCGTCGGGATAAGGCGTGAAACTTTGGATCGACGGTTTCTTGACAATGACATTTTTCCACCACCAGAGGGGCACATAGGGAAGATCTTCGGCGAGAATCTCTTGCACGCGGCGGTAGATGAGCTTGCGGGTCGCGAGGTCAGTTGTCATTCGTCCTTGTTCTAACAGGCGATCAATTTGGGGATTGCTGTAGCGGCCGCGGTTATCGCCGTTGGGCGGCGCGCTATCGGAATGAAAGATTTGAAAAAAGATGTCAGGATCCATGACGCCGACCCAGGCGAGTGAGTAAAGATGGAAGTTGCCTTTCTTCACGTCGCCAAAAAAAGTTCCCCATTCGTAGCTGCGGATTTCCAGTTCGATGCCCACTTGCTGTAACTGTTCTTTCAACGCCTCGGCAATTCTTCTCCGTAGGTCGATATTCGTCGTCTTGAACGACAGCCGAAAGCGCGGCAATGGCCCGTCGCCATCAGGGTCGCTAAAACCGGCTTCGTCGAGCAACTGCTTGGCGCGCGCCGGGTCGTAGGACCAGCGTTGAGCGCTTGCGGCGTAGGCCCAGTTCAGCGGTGACAGCACACTGTTTGCGGCGGTCGCGGTGCCTTTGAGTAAATGGCGGATCATGCGATCACGATCAATCGCATGCGCCAGTGCTTGGCGGACCTTGGCATGCTTCAAGATCGGATGGGTGAGGTTGATGCCGATATATTGAAATGTCGTGCCTTGATAGGCGTCGATGTCGGCGTCAGTGCTTCTTCTCAGCCAAGGCAGGACATCGGGTTCAAGATCATTTTGCATGAAATCGATCCCGCCTTTCTTGAACTCGAGCACGCGCACGATCGCATCCGGCACGTTCTTAAAGACGAGTCCCGGCAATGAGGACTTGCCCTCCCAGTAGTCTGAATTGACCTTGAGTGTGACTTTTTCGCCGGACTCCACCGCTTGCAACATGAATGGCCCGGAGCCGAGCGGTGGTTGCGTGCTTGTGGCGGCGCTCGCTGAATCCGCGGGAACGATGCCCAGGGTAAATTGCTCGACGAAGGGCGCGTGGGGCGCGGTTAAGCGAAAGCGCAATTGAAATGTGCCGGTCTGCTCCAGCGATTGGAGAGGTCTTAAAAGTCCCCGCTTGGGCGAGTGATTGTTTGGATCGAGGATCGATTCGTAAGTGAATTTCACGTCGGCGGCCGTGAGCGGCTGTCCGTTGTGAAATTTGATGCCTTTGCGGATATCGAAAAGGTACGTTCGATCATCGAGCATGCGCCAAGTCTCGGCCAGCTCTCGTCGCAACTGTGATCTTTCGTCGGCCCGCAGCAATGAATTGTAAATCAAGTTGCCGACACGCACCGAGTTGGCGTCGGTCGCATACCGCGGATCCAGCTGGAGCGGATAACTTTCAATGCCGACGACCAAATAGCCCGGCGGCCGATCGGTCGACGACGAGCGACAGCCCGCAAGAAGCAGGATGGCAACGATAAGAACCTGAGCAAGAAAAGAATGGGAGCGGCCCGGCAAGCCCGATCTCCATAAGAATTTTTGACTGACGATAGCGCGTTTGCTATGATCGGTCAATTTTTAAGACGTCAATGAGACTCCCCATTCACAGCCCGGCGCATTCCCTGCTCACGGGTCTCGCATTGCTCATTACGCTCGCGTATGGCGTATCTGCTTTCGCTCAGGAGCCGCCGTTTCTCGTGCTTCCCGGACTTGAAAGTAGCGTAGATTTTTGGAAGCAAATTTTTACGCGTTATGGTTTCGCTGACGCGGTATTGTTCGATCCGATCGATCCCAGCACGGTCTATCGTGTTTTGCGGGTGCCGGAGAACGAGCAAGGGCGCGCGACAGTCGACCGGGAGCGCGCGCGTGTTGTCGCCGATTATGATCTCATCGATGACGAAACCCGCATCCGAAGTCAACGCGGCGCCAAGGAGCATTTTGCCGAGGGGCTGAGAATCTCCGGGCGTTACATGGCGCAGATGCAAAAGATATTTCGCGACGAGGGCCTGCCTGTGGAGCTAGCTTATCTGCCCTTGGTCGAGTCGTCGTTCAATATCCGCGCTCGCTCGGGCGTGGGCGCCGTGGGCATGTGGCAGTTTATGCCGGAAACGGGGAAGAAGTTCATGCGCGTCGACGCTGCCGTGGACGAACGGCGCGATCCGATGGCATCGACGCGGGCGGCGGCACGCCTGCTCAAAGAGAACTATCGTATCCTAGGCAATTGGCCATTGGCCATCACGGCCTACAATCATGGGACGGACGGCATCTTTCGCGGCATCAAGGCCGTTGAATCCGACAATCTGGTGGACCTCATCCAGCGTTATCAGTCGCCGACGTTTGGTTTTGCCTCGAAGAATTTCTATGCCGAATTTCTCGCGGTGGTCGATATCGTGACCAACAGCGACAGGTATTTTCCGTTCTTGCGGACGCATCGACCGTTAGCACTGCGCGAACTTGAGATTACCAAGCGAGCGCCGCTTTTCGCCGTGTTGAAACCTGCAGCGATTTCGCAGAACGACTTTTTTGAATGGAATCCAGCCCTCGATCCGACGGCGAAATTCATTCCGCTGGGCTATCGCGTGAAACTTCCACCCGATAAAGTCGATGATTTTCTCTCAGCCCACCGGCGCGCTCTCGCAGCGCCGTTCGCAAAGAAAATCACCGTTACATCGAAGCTGCGCAATTCGCGATCGGCTCTGGAAGCTAAAAAAGCGGGGAAGGTGGTGGCTAAACTCGCAATACGCCCAGCCGTCAAGGCGAACGTCGGGCGCAAGCCGAATCTCACTTCGACGAAGCCTACTCCCGCAATCCGTTCGTAGCTCACTATTGGCCGCGCCGTAATCGCTTCGCGAGCGAATTGTGATTGGACACCACAGCCTGGCTAACCAACAAAGGGTAGCTTATCGGTCCGTAATGGGTCTATCGCCGGCTTGAAGGCGGTCCGGGTTGGCTTATAATGACTTTGCCCTATGGACGCTGTGTTATTTACTTTGACCGCCGCAGCTTATCTGATCGCCGCCGTCAGTTTTTTTGTATATCTATTTCGCGGCGATGCAACGTCGCGTTTGCCCACAGCCGTTTTGCTTTTCGGCTTTGTCCTTCACACCTCGGCGCTTACGAGCCGCTTTTTTCAGCAAGGCTTCGCCGCCGTGGCAGTGATGGGTGAGGCGTTGCTGTTTCACAGCTGGCTGATGGTCGGCATCTATTTGCTGATGCAGCTCAAGTATCGCCTCACGGTGCTAGGTGGTATCATTTCGCCATTAGCGTTTCTGATGACGCTGGCGGCGTTTGCCGTCGGTAGCGGCAGCGGCGAGATTCCTCCCGGTTTCAGCACCTTCTGGCTGCCACTGCATGTGACCTTGGCCTTCCTGGGCAACGCCGTATTCGCTCTCGCATTCGGCGTGAGCCTGATTTATCTGCTGCAAGAACGCCGCCTTAAGCATAAAAGAATGACGGCGCTCATGAAACGCTTCCCGTCGTTGGAGTCATTGGATAGGCTCAATTACACGCTCCTCGTATGGGGTTTTCCTTTGATGACGTTGGGGATACTCACCGGAAGCCTGTGGGCGGGCATCCACTGGGGCCACTACTGGTCGTGGGACCCGCGGCAAATTTCTTCGGGCATCGCCTGGTTGCTCTACGGCGCCCTGTTGCATGGTCGCATCACGGCGGGTCTACGAGGTAAAAAGGCGGCGCTCCTTACGATGTTCGGTTTCTGTGTGGTTCTCGGTTACTTTCTCTGGGGCGACACAATTTTCCCCAGCCGGCATGGAGGCCGGTTCGAATAAGCATGCAGAACGAGATCGTCATCGTCGGTCTGAACCACCGCAGCGCGCCCATCGAGGTGCGTGAGAGCGTCGCCTTTGAAAATTCCTACGTGCGCGTAGCCCTGGGGCGTCTGCATGACTATCCGTCGATCCATGAAGGTGTGATTCTCTCCACTTGTAATCGGGTTGAAGTCGTCGCAGCGGCTTCGGATAGTCACTCGGCATTTAGCGACATCACGGAGTTTCTCGTCGCACAGAGGGCGCACCGAAATTCCTTGCCTCTGGACGACCATGTCTACACTTATCGCGGTGCCGAGGCCGTGCGCCATCTGTTTCGGGTGGCCGCTAGCCTCGACTCGATGGTTGTCGGCGAGCCGCAAATTCTCGGTCAGTTAAAAGAATACTACGACACGGCCCAACAGGCGGGCACGGTGGGCACGATTTTGCACCGGCTGTTCCATCGATCGTTCTCGGTCGCTAAACGAGTGCGCACGGAAACAGGAATCGGCAGCGGCGCGGTATCAGTGAGCTCGGTGGCGGTGGATTTGGCGAAGCGGATTTTTGATCGGTTTGACGACAAGACGGTCATGTTGATCGGTGCGGGCAAGATCGGCGATCTAATGGCGCGCCATCTTTTGAGTCAGGGCATTCGAAGCCTGATGGTGACCAACCGCACGTTCGAGCGAGCTGTGTTGTTAGCTGAAAGGATCCAGGGGAGCCCGATACGTTTCGACGATTTTCCCCGCTACCTCAAGATGGCTGATCTGGTTATCGGTTGCACTGGAGCGGCGGAAGTGCTGGTCGAAGCCGGGACCGTAGAAAAGGTCCTACGCGAACGAAAACAAAAAGCGATGTTCTTCATCGATATTGGCGACCGGCGTAATTTTGACCCGAAGATCAACGATCTCGACAACGTCTATCTTTATAATATCGATGATCTAAAGGGCGTCGCCGACGACAATCTTCAGGAGCGTGCCAACGAAGCCGAGAAGGCTGAAGAGATCGTGCGCAATGAGGTCGAGAGCTTTGTTCGTTGGATGGGGTCGTTAGAGCAAGTACCCACCATTATGGCATTGCGCCAACGCTTCGAAGAGATCCGCCGGAAAGAAATCGACAAATCTTTAGGAGGGAGCTTGAAGGATTTATCCGAGCCACAGCGCGCCGCGTTGGAGGACATGACGGCCGCCATGATAAACAAGTTGCTCCATACTCCGATCTCCCAGTTAAAGCGGAACAGCCAAGACGACGCCGAAGAAGATAGCGCGCTTTACGTAGCGGCGTTGAAAAAGCTTTTCAATCTGGAGGGAAAGTGAGGTTGGTCCGGGTCGGCACGCGCGGCAGTACGCTGGCGATCGCACAATCGAATTGGTTGAAAGAACAGCTTTTGCAACACGATCATACGCTCGAGGTCGAATTGGTGGTGATCAAAACCAGCGGCGACCGCTTCGTGGACAAACCGATCTCGGCAATCGGCGGAAAAGGAGTATTCACCAAGGAAATCGAGGACACACTGTTGCGCGAGGAAATCGATCTGGCAGTGCACTCGATGAAAGACCTGCCCACGGAGCTGCCGGCCGGGTTAACGATTGCCGCGATTCCGAAGCGAGAGGATCCACGGGACGTGCTGGTTACGCGCGAGAAATGCTTGCTGTCGGAATTGCCGACCGGCGCCAAGATAGGCACCGGAAGTCTTAGACGCCGCGCGCAAATTTTACATCATCGATCTGACCTGTCGGTGATGCCGATTCGTGGCAACGTAGATACGCGAATTAGAAAACTAGATCTTGGCGAAGTCGACGCGTTGATCATGGCTGCGGCGGGGTTGAAAAGGATCGGCCGGCAAGACCGCATTGCCGAGTATCTACCAAATGAAATATGCGTAAGCGCTGTGGCTCAAGGGGCGCTTGGGATCGAGGCGCGAAACGATGGCTGGGCGCGTGAGCTGGTGGCGTATCTGCATGACGCCGATACTAGCGTCGAAGTCAGCGCTGAGCGGTCATTCTCAAAGCGGTTGGCTGGGGACTGCCTTGTGCCGATCGGTGCGCGCGCGAGAACGGAAGGAGAGCGGCTCAAGATGATCGGCGTGGTTGCAAGCGCCGATGGCGAGGCGCTTTGCCGCGGCGAGATCACGGGAAGTTTATCGGACGCTGTGGCCTTGGGCCGGCGCCTGGCCGAACGGCTGTTGGAAGATGGCGCGGATAGGTTACTTAAGCTCACGTGATTGACGACTAAATCAATGACCCAGTCCGTCAAAAATCACAGCCCCGTCGCTCTCGACGAGCCCCTGGCCGGCAAGCGCATCGTGGTCACACGAGCGCGCGCTCAGGCTCGAGGTCTTGTCCAGCAGATCGAAGATTTTGGCGGCGAAGTCATCGAGTTTCCCACCATCGAAATTCAGCCACCGGAGAGTTTTGTCGCCTTCGACGCCGCCGTGGCAAAAATCGAGAGCTACGATTGGTTGATGTTCACCAGCGTGAACGCCGTCGGACCATTTCTGTCGCGGCTGCAGCATGTCGGCAAAACAGTGGACATGTTGGAGTACCTAGATGTTGGGGCAATCGGACCTGAAACAGCTAATGAACTTGGCGCTGCCGGTATCATCTGCTGTCTCGTGCCGGAGCGCTTTCAGGCCGAAGGGATTCTGGATAAGGTCACGCCGGAAACGATGCGCGGCAAGCGGATATTGATCCCACGCGCCGCCGCGGCACGCGAGGTGTTGCCCGATACGCTGCGGCAGTGGGGAGCATCGGTGGACGTCGTCGTGGCCTATCGCACAGTCGTGCCGGCGACCGACATCGAACCGCTGGTGGAACGCCTACGGCAGTCCGAAGTAGACGTCATCACTTTTACCAGTTCAAGTACGGTTAAAAATTTCGTGCGGATTTTTGATGGGAGAAATCTAACTGAGATCGCAAATGGCAGCACCATCGCCTGCATTGGCCCCGTCACGGCTGAAACCGTGGAACAGCTGGGAGGGCACACAGCGATCGTGGCGGAAGAATTTACGATCGACGGTCTGGTGCGCGCAATCGTCTCTCACTTTGAGAAAGTATCGTGAAGCATCGCGAACCTTCGCCAGCTAAGGATCAAGCTCGGAGCTTAGGATGAATTTTCCCATCTATCGTCCACGCAGGCTCAGGCAAAACGAAAAATTGCGGGCGCTGATTCGCGAGACCGGACTAGAGCCTAAAAATTTGATTTACCCGATATTTATAGGTCCCGGAAAAGATAAGGCGCAGCCCGTCTCTTCGATGCCTGGAGTCGCGCAGTTATCCGTGGACCGCGCAGTAAAAGAGTGCGCGGAAGCCGGCGCGCTCGGAATTCCCGCGGTCATTCTCTTCGGTATTCCGGAACAAAAAGATGCTCTTGGCAGCGAAGCTTACGCCGACAGTGGTGTGGTGCAGCAAGCGATTCGCGCTTGTAAAGATAAGCTCCCGGATATGGTCGTGATTACGGATGTGTGCCTCTGCGAATATACCGATCACGGCCATTGTGGTGTGATCAAAAATGGCGACGTGGACAATGACAGCACGCTAGAATTGTTGGCCAAAGAAGCATTGTCTCATGCCAAAGCCGGGGCGGATATCGTCGCACCGTCGGATATGATGGACGGCCGCGTAGGGGCGATCCGAAAAATTCTCGATGACAACGGCTTTACCCACACGCCTATTATGGCTTATGCGGCGAAATACGCTTCGGGTTTTTACGGGCCGTTTCGCGAGGCTGCCGAATCGACGCCGCAATTCGGCGATCGCCGCTCCTACCAAATGGACCCGGCGAACTCCGACGAAGCGCTACGGGAAGTAGAAATGGATATCCGCGAGGGCGCGGATATTGTCATGGTCAAACCGGCGATGGCCTACCTCGACATTATCTATCGAGTCAAGCAGAAGTTCGGCTATCCAGTGGCGGCTTACAACGTCAGCGGCGAATATTCGATGATCAAAGCCGCCGGTCAGAATGGTTGGATCGACGAGCAGCGGATCATGATGGAAGTGTTATATGCGATCCGGCGCGCCGGCGCCGACATGATCCTCACTTACTTCGCCAAAGACGCGGCCAAACTGTTGCAAAAAGGTCTTTAGCCAACCCAAATTTGGTAGGGGCAGGTTTCAAACCCGCCCCTACACCTGATTCGCCTCGCTCAGCTTCGGTTGATTTGGCGTCCGAACTGTCACACGACGTTAAATCAGATTCCACAAATCTTTAATTTTTCGATTCAGCGTACGCTCGCACTCCGCCTCGCGCCCGTCGGTATGCACTTGGCTTTGCGAAAGGCGAAAAATCAGCACGCGAGCGCCTTTGACCAGCCGTACGACGAAGGTGTTCGAGTCCGAATCGAACTCTACCGTGACAGCAACCGCGGGATCGGCACGCTCTGCGATCTGTTTTGCCCAAGTTTCTAGTTCGGGAGTTGCTGCGTCACCTCGTTGTGCGCTCAACATGATTAGGGTAGGGGCGAGCCTCTATTTCTTTTTGTAAAGACCGTCGATAAAGCCGCTCTGGTCGAGCTCACGGATGAACGTCATGTCGACGAACTGCTCGGGTTTGGCGGTCTTAGCTCGCGGGTCACGCTCAGCTGCGTCATCAAGCACGGTTTTGAGACCCTCAAGGCTCGGGTATTGTTTTTTTGGATAGAATGCTTCGCTCATCACATTTTCGTAGCTCTTCTGCAAAATCTCGCGGTCCAGACCGCTGCCCATATAGCGTCCGAGGGCCTTAATTGTGGCTTCTTTGTCGGTCCACATTTTGTGCACCGCTTCGACGTGTGCGCGCACGTACCTGCGTACCGTGTCGGCATGTTCCTTGATAAATTTGCGGGTTGTTGCAGCGCCCGTATGTTGAAACACCAAGCCCATTTGCGCGACATCCGCGATGACCGCCAATCCCTTCTTTTCCGCGATAAAACTGGACGGCGGATTGATCACGGCAGCGGTGACCCTGCCGGTCAACGCCGCGCTCAAACGCTCGGGGCCGCTCCCGACTTGTACGAGCGTCACATCCTTTCCCGGCGTCATACCGACCCTTCTCAAAGCAAATCGCGCGATAGTATCCGTCGCCGAACCGAATCGACTGATCGCCCGTGCCGCCTTTAAGCTGTTCGGCGGATTTGATGCCGGGCTTCCCCATCAGGACATAATTTAGCGAGATGATACCGGCCGCGACAAAAACCGCATCCGATCCCGCGAACACACTGTTGACGAGCCCGGGTCCAGAGACCTGCGTAATCGGCACATCGCCGGACACAAGTGCTAGAATCGCGGTAGTACCGCCGGTAAAAAATATCAGCTGAACGTCGAGACCGTTCTTGGCGAATAACCCGGATTCTTTGGCAACCCACGCTGGCAGCTGGTCCGCGCTAGCCGCGCTATAACCTACGTTCAGTCGTGTTGTTTGGGCCAAGGCGAACGGATGAAATGACAGCTGAGTCAGGACGAAAGTGAGCGCAACAAAGACCATTTTCTGCGCGAGCATCGACCGCACCTCAAAGTGAGCTTGACGAAATATTACAAGACGGTAACTCTAGAAACAAGAAAGCCCCAGCCATCGGCCGGGGCTTTTCATTGCAATGCTTGGACTGATGTGAAGCTCTCTATTCGGCGTATTTCTCGGCGCGGAACTGTTTGTGGCACGAGGCGCAGGCGTCGCCCAGCGCCTTAACCTTCGTACCTACCGCGGCATCGTCGCCTGATTTCGCGGCAGCAGCGAGCTCGCCCGCGGCCTTGTTAAGGTTTTTCGCCGCCTTGGCGAAATCATCGGACTTTTCCCAGATCTCCGGTTTTGCCTTGGTCTTACCCGCCGTGCTGCCCTTCGGGAATAGGCTGGTGGGGATTCGGTCGGCAGTCCCCATAATGTCTTTGGCTTTCGCCTCTACCGTGGCGTAGTCCTTGGACTCGACCGCCGCTTTAATCGCCTTAGCATTCGCGGCGTTACCTTTCATCGCGTCTTGCCGTTTCTCAATGACGTCCGCCTGGGCGAAAGCCTGAGCAGAGACCACCAAACTCACGAAGCTGAATAATGCTCCCGCTAAGAATTTTTTTACCATGTACTTGTTATCTCCTTTCTGATTTTGCTTCGCTTGTTAACTGCCTTTATTAATTTTCTTGACCGCATCTAACAGTTGCTCCGTGGTTAGCAAATCTTTTTCGGTGTTGCTTGGACGAATGTCCAGGTAACGAATCACCCCCTCTTTGTCGATGATTACGTAGGAGCGTTTGGCGATTCGTCTCGGCTCGTCATAGACGCCATACGCCTGCATCACCTTGCCCTCCCGATCGCTCAGCAACGGGTAATTAATTTTAGCGAAATCCGCAAAAGCTTTCTGCGAGAAAGGCGCGTTGGCACTGATGCCTACGACCTCGGTGTTTTCGGCTTGAAACATGGAGTAATTGTCCGAACCGGACGCCTGCAAGTCTTTGATTCAAGTCGGGCTGAAGTCGAGCACGTAGAAGTTGATCAGAACATTTTTGCCTTTGAGGCTGCTCAGTTTTATTTTGCCGCCCTTGGTGCTGTCGAGCTCGAAGTCTGGCGCTTTGTCGCCGACCCCTAGTGCCAGGGCGAATCCCGCCGTCACAAGTATAAATGAGAAAGCTGCTGAGAGGACCGAGAATATCTTTCGGTTCGTCTTCATGGTTTTCTCCTTTTCATTTAGACGCATTTCGGAGGAACTTATTCCAAAAGTTGTTGCTTTATCCCTTAGATTCCCGGCACTGTCAATCCCCCCAGAACGGGGAGCTGGGGTTGCCCCCCAAATGAGGTTAGTCAAGCCCTTCGCGGACTGCCAGGACGGCTGCCTCAGTCCGGTTCTTGACATCCAGGAAACCAGGCGAAGGATCTTAAGCTCTAGTTCTGTGAGGCTGAATCGGTCGGCAAATTGGCTAATGCGTACCGGGTTTGAACCTGTTTTCCGGTCAGAGGTTTGTTCTAGGGCAAGGTGCGCGAGATATGGAGAGGACGAGGTCTTGCCGGCATGAGCTTGCCGGATAATGTTGATGAAATCGGAACGATCCGTGTCTTTTAAAATATAGCCCATCGCACCGGCACGGATCGCCGCGCGAATTTTATCGTCCTCATGGTGGACCGAGAGCATGAGAATTTTAGTCCTTGGCGAAACCGCGCCGATCAGTCGAGCGGCCTTGATCCCGTCCATCTTTGGCATATCGACGTCTAACAACGCCAAATCGGGTCCGGTCTCACGAGCGCCTGTGACCGCTTCCTGGCCGTTTGCCGCGTCGGCCACGACTCTAATGTCCGTGCCGGACTCGAGCAGGATCTTTAGACTCTGACGAAACAGTCGTTCGTCGTCAGCGATCAGCAATTTGATCGGCATCGATTTGCATCGTCTCGTGTGAGTTACCGTAAGGTTTCTAGCTGCAAGCGCACCCGAACGCAATACCATGCTAAACCGGTTTAAGAATCAGGCCGGTGTTGTCCAGGTTTTCGTCACCAGGTACCAAAGAAAGTGATATTCTTTTTCCATTGAGCCAAAAATCCGTTTGATCCGCATAATGGACTGACAGCGGATGGCCGGACTGTCCGGAAGGAAGTATGAAGCCGGAGTCTTGCCGACCGCCAAAGTCAACGACGAATCTCAGGGCGGCGCCGACCGTATGGGAGTAGGGGTTGGAATGACGATAAAACCCTACATTGATTGTCATGCCGTCGCCGGGAGTTGAAAGCGGGCCGATGCCCAGTAGGGGCTTGAAAACGCTAATGCGACCGAGCGCATGATTCAAATGTAATTTGTGAATTTTTCCCCATTGCCATTCCTCTAGCTTCTCACCAAGCGCGTCTTGGAGCTCAATGCAGGCTTCTCGCAACGACATGGCGACAAGCTCGTATCTCGACCGGTGCGTGAACCAAACCGAGTTAGGATCGTTCAATATGCGGTCGGTGGGCACGATGCACTGGTTCAAAATCTCGACGTATGCAGTGAAGAGTTCTTCGCCCAATGTCGGGCTTAGCAGGTTTGCCAGCAGCCGATGATGAAAGACGTGAAAGATCGCTGCGTCGATACTCGCTTCGCTACAACGACCATCCCAAGACAGTAGCCGATTGGCGGCGGTTTTGACGGCTAATTTCTCGTCGGCTAACTGAGCCAATTCAGCTTTGAGCGCGTCGATCAACCCTGCAGCGTGCAGCGAAAGATTGTCGAGCTGTATCGCCGCAAGGTCGTCTGCGGAGAATCTTTCACGCTCGGCCAGGAGTTGATGGATACGCCGGAAGCGATGGGGCGGCTCAAAAAAATGGGATAGGTAATAAGGATACGCCGAATCCACTATGCGGTTATTTGCCGTCGCAACGATGCCGCCGGGAGGATTGTAGATGCGTGGCAGCTCTTCAAACGGAATATAGTCCGCGCAGTCATTCTGTTCATTCCAGCCTTCGACAGGAAGCAATGATGGAACTCGCGCACGGCGAGGAATTTTTCCGGCAAGAGTGTAGCCGATATTGCCGTCGCGATCGGCGTAAACGAAATTTAGACTCGGCGAAGTGTGACAGCGAAGGCCATCCTGGAACTCCTGCCAGTTGCGCGCGCGGTTGACGTCATAGAGGCTGACCAGTTCTTGGCTCGGGTCATGGGCGGTCCAGCGGACGGACAATATTTCGCGGCGGTTGGCCGGATCACTGAAATCACTGATGATCGGGCCATGCCGGCTCCAACGCACTATTCTTTCGAGCGACCGCCCTCGCCTGATTGCGATCAATTCCCGGCGCGTATCAAGTGTCTGCCAGCGATGGCCCACCAAGTAGCGATCCGGCTCCAGCGGATGCAGTCTTTCTCGGTAAATTTCGACATCGTCGCACACGGCGGCGGTCATGCCCCAGGCGATGGAGCGGTTATGGCCCAATTGAATGTAGGGAATGCCTGGAATCGATGCGCCCCGGACTTCGTAGCCATTTTGCTCCGCCCCGCCGGTCTCGGCCTTCAAGTGCATCAGATACCAAATCGACGGCAGCGTCATTCTGAGATGAGGATCGTTGCATAGAATCGCACCGCCGCTCGTTGACCGGCTCGGCGCGATAGCCCAGTTGTTGCTGCCGTTGCCAGCAGGATGCCAATCACTGGCCGCCAGGACGCCGCTGGTAAATTCCCACAGGCCGCGCGTCTGGTGGAAAATGGCGCGGGTGATCGTCGGCGCATCATCGGGATAAGACGGAAAGAGCTTGCGGAGCTTTTCCGGCTCGTCTTTCAACTTCGCCGCGACCGCGATGAAATTGAGACGCGTGAACAGCGCCGTCGAAAGCATAAAGGCGAGACCTTTGCCGATGGTCAACGTATCTTCCGGCCGCCACAGTTCCGGTTCATGACGGAGCAGACGAAATTCCCAGGGTAACTTGCGCACGCACTGCTGGATATAGTGATTGACACCGTCACAATAGGCGCGCAAACGGAGCTGATCTTGTTCGGGGAGAACATCAAGCGAAGCCACGGCGGCAGCGCGGATACCGAGAAGCCTGAGAAAGTAATCGAAATCAGCGCAAGAGCGTCCGCGAAATTGCGTCGACAAATCTCGCCATGGAAGCGAAAAGTCGCCGAAGATCTCGGCCATTCGGCCGCTAAAGAGCCGCCGGCTCATTTCCATCTGCCAAAGTCTCTCCTGCGCGTGCAGAAATCCTTGGGCGAGAAATAAATCATGTTCGTTAGCAGCAAAAACATGCGGGATAGCGAAGCGATCCCAGCGTGCTTGGACCCGATTCTTGAGGCCGACGATCGCCAGTTCGCCGTGATATTTTGGCAACGAGCCTTTATCGAGCAGATGAATGAATGGGCGAAGGAGCGCCGAAAAGCCGGTCAGTAGAAACCCGCTTTTCGGCAACTCCATAGAATCTCAAGACCGAACGATCGAAGAGGGATGGGTTCGACAGCTTAGAGAATCGCTTTCACCGACGGGCGCGCTTTCATTCTTTCCATGTACTTGCCGAGGCGGGGCAGCGATGGATCGGGCAAAACACCGAATCCTTCCAGTCGGGTGAAGCGCGGAATCAGGTCGGCATCGACCAAAGAGAAATCGCCCATCAAATATTGTTGATCGCCGATTTCATTCTCAAAGCGCTGCAGGAGCTTCTTCAAGTCGCTTTTCGCGCTGTCGATCACCTGCTGATTTTGCTCCTTCGGATCCTTGGTGAGCTCCATGCGGAGCTTTTGATACGGACTGTCGAAGTAGGCAAAGCCATAATCGATCAAGATGCGCGCCTTGGCTTTTTTGCTCAGGTCCTTCGGCATCAGCGGCGGATTGGGGTATTTCTCATCCAGGTATTCGTTTATGATGCAAGATTCGTAAAGTACCGTGGCATCATCGGTCAGCACCGGAACCTTGCCGTAGGGGTTCAGCTTCAAATATTCCGGCGTTTTTTGCTCCTGCTTTCGTAGGTCAATGGGCACGATCTCGTAGGGCAAATTCTTTTCCGCCAAGACGACTTTGACGCGTTGGCAGTTGGGCGAGGATTTGAAATCATACAATTTTAGCACTGTCATTCTCCTTTCTCTCTCATCAATTTTCTTGCGGCATTTATACTAAGAATTTGCCGAAAGGAAAAGCCTGAGCACAAAGAAATCCGCCTTGATCTAGCTGCATATTGATGTTAAGCGGATCCATGACACCGGATGCGAGCAGCGATTGAACTCGGCCGAAGCAGCGAAAACGATTGTTGACGGACTAAAGCGCGCAGGAATCAATTTCGTCGCGACACTGCCTGATATAAACCTTGCAGACTTGCTGCGCGAGGTTGAGGAAGATCGGGATTTCATTCACGTGCCTGTTTGCCGGGAAGAAGAGGGAATCGGGATTTGCGCCGGCGCATACTTGGTGGGAAAGAAGTGCACGGCAATCATGCAAAACGGCGGTTTTTTCAACAGCACTAATGCGATCGTCAGCACTTCGCTACAATACCAGATCCCCATATTGCTCTTGATCTACTACGCCGGCGATATTGGAGATCGGACTTTCAGCACGACGGGCAGCATGACGGAACCGGTGCTGCAGGCTCTCGGTATTCGCTATTACGTCATGCGTGACACCGGCGATGCGCCGGAGCTAATCAAACGGGCACAAATTTTAGCCGACGATTCAAAGCGGCCAGTGGCGTTGCTGTTAACCAAGGAAGTGCTTGGACGGCGTCCGTCGCTCAAGTTGTTTTAATGCGATGCCGCCAATCCAAGTCCCTTAAACATATGGTGGCGTACCTATCGATGAAGAGATTCGACTGTTTGACGGCGCTTGCTGCGGTGGCCAACGACGCGCTGATTGTGAGCTCCGCCGGCGCAATGACTCTAGAATGGAATTATCTGCGGCCCGGTGACGGTAATTTTCGCGTGCGGACACTTGGACTTTGTTCTTCGATCGCGCTTGGCATGGCGCTTGGCCTACCCAATCGCAAGGTGATAGCGCTGGACGGCGATGGATCCTTGCTGATGAATCTTTCCTCGCTCGCGACGATTGCCCGCATGCGGCCGAAAAACCTCATCCATATTGTTTTCGATAACGAGGTCTACGAAGCTTCCGGCAGCAAAAAAACCGCCACTGGTGCCGGCACGGATCTCGTCAGCGTTGCGCTGGCCGCGGGCATCAAGAATGCGCTTTGGGCAAATGCTCTCGACGACTTCGCAAAAGCGGTCGCTGTGGCACTGAACGCTCATGAATTATGTTTCATCGGCGCTAAAGTCTCCACGGAGCGCACTGAAGTACCGCCGTACCCGATCGATGAGGTGGAGAATAAGTACCGTTTCATCCGCCATGTCGAAAAGACCGCAGGGATTGAAATTCTCAAACGCCATTTGCCCGCCAGTTACGACTAAAATTCGCGGGCCAATTCACCGTAAGATATGAAAATCGACATTGAGTTCAACTCGGGAGCCCAGTTGCCGATGGACGCGATTCCAGAGCTCGCCCGGCTCGCTGAAGCACACGGGTTCGACTGCGCCTGGGGCGGGGAGGCCAACAATAAAGATCCTACGGTGATGCTGGCCAGTATCGCTTCGGTCACAACTCGCCTAAAGATAGGCTCGGCTGTCTATCATATCCTGGGCCGCACACCGGCGACGCTGGCGCTTCAAGCTGTTGGCTTGGACGAGCTGTCGTCAGGCCGCTTTTTACTTGGAATCGGCTCGTCGAATCCGACCATTGCCAAATGGCACGGGCAGATTCTCGACCATCCGCTTGGTCGCGTTCAGGAATATGTTGACATCGTCTGCGCGGCGATGCGCGGTGAGAAACTCAACTTTGAAGGCAAAT
>WNFU01019809.1_pt1 | contig 19414 bp, 10 predicted proteins | sample 5400121 | NCBI WGS metagenome assembly WNFU01 (sample SAMN13153360, study PRJNA577476) | soil metagenome | isolation source: 100 cm soil or saprolite under grassland replicate 1 | place: USA:California | collected 2016-06-15 | reverse complement strand
GCCCTCCCAGAAGAAGCCAGGAGACGACCGGGATGTTGTCCCGCGTGAGGATTCCCGCGCCGCAGGCCGGACAATGCGAGCCGGGGGAGACGACCGATTCTCCGCGCGGAAGCCGATGGACGAGAACGTTCAGGAAGCTGCCGACGACGAGGCCGAAGAGACCCGCGCTAACGCAGCCGAAGACGCCGTAAGTCTCGAAGGGAGAAAACATGAGCACGGGCTTGTCACCGCCTCGCAGTGAGGATCAGGCCTCCTTACAAATCGAATCGTTGATTGAGCTTCATTCTACAGAGTTGCGCGAGAGCAGTCCTTAGTCCTCGGTCCTTAGTCCTTAGTCATAGTCGCCCGACCAGGGACCACGGACCAGGGACCAAGGACTCCTGATTTGGCTGCGTCAGCGAGGCGGGCCGATCTCGGTCTGCCAACGCCGCGCGCTCGCGAGCCAGGCGGCCTTGCGCGGATCGGCATCTGACTTGCTCGAAGTCAGCATCTCCTCGACCTGCCGGTAGCAACGGACCGCCTCCTCTCCGCGGCCCTGCAACTGCAGCGACCGCCCGAGCATCAGCCACGACCAGGGACTGCCGAGTCTGGCTCCGAGCGCTAGTTCCGGGAAGGTGAGCAGGCGGGCAACGCTCTTGTCCTCCGGCGTGATCGCCAGGGCCTCCAGATACGAGCGTGTGGCCTCCTCGATCTCCAGATTGCGGTAATGGGCGTGTCCCTCGATGATCTTCGGAAGCGCGCGCTCGTAGCGATCGAGAGCGGCAAGCTCGCCCGGGGTGATTCCGCCGGGAGAGAGAAAACGGCGCGGGGAGTTGCGGATCGCGACAAGAGAGGCGAGGTTGTCCAGAATGGGGCGATCCGCGTAACCGTACCTGGGCGAGCCAAACTCCAGGTAGGGGAAGTTTTCCGTGTTGAGGAGATCGCCCGCGAGGTAGGCCCGGAGGGCCTCGCCTCCCGTGATCCAGGTCGAGAGGATCTTGACCGGATCGTCGAGCGACAGCTCCCCGAGGTCGGCCCTCACATGAGGCTCGGCAAGCCGCTCTTGCATCCGCGCAAAGTCGATCTCGATCTTGTCGCGCCAGCCGACCAGAAGGATGTAGTGAGTCGGCTGGTTGTCCATGAAGAAAACGGCCATTTCGGGAAAGACGACATTAAACGTGCGCAGGGCGAGCTTGAACATGTCGAGAGAAAGCCCTCCCAGAGGCATCCAGACGACGACCATTCCTCCTGGACGGAGCCGCTCGCGCGAGAAGCGGAAGTATTCGACGTCGTAGAGATTGGCGTTCGACTTGTACCGCAGATCGGTGCAGTCCGTGGCGATGACGTCGTATGTCTCCCGGGTGTGCCGGAGGTAGCTCCGCACGTCATCGAAGATAAGCCTGTAGCGCGGGTCGGGCTTCCTCCAGAAGCCGTGGTTGGCGTCGGTCAGGTAGGGCGCCGCCTTGAGAACCTCCGGGCAGATCTCGGCGCAGTGGACTTTTTCCAGCCGGTCGTGCAGGAGATAAGAATACGACGCGCCGCCGCTTCCGAAACCCACGGTCAGGACTCTGCGCGGATTGTCGGCGAGCAGCATCGGAAGGTGCGCGAGGGACTTCTGGTCGGTCTGAAGCAGCGGGTCGGTTCCCGCCACCCCCACGCCGTCGATGTGAATCGTGTTGTAGCCGAAGTTGTTCTTCACGACCGAAACCGTCGCCATGGGGCCCTCGTCGTAATAGACGACTCGCTCACCGGGGTTGACCTGCTGCATCCCCCGATCCCGGGGAATCGTCAGCAGGATGGCTCCGAAGGCGAGCGCGCAGAGGAAACCGAACCCGGCGGCCGAAGTTCCGGAGTCCGCCGCGCGCCAGAAGATCAGAAAGCCGAGGCCTGTCTCGACAGCCGCCAGAGCCAGAAGGCCCCCGGTCAGTCCCGCGCGGGGAATGATCAGAAAGCAGGCCAGCAAAGGACCGATAAGGGAGCCGGCCGTGTTGAGAGCGTAGAGGCGCCCGACCCCGCTGCCGACTTCGCGTATCGAAATGATCGCGCGCACCGCCATGGGAAAGGCCATCCCCATCAGCAGGGTCGGGACACCCAGGACGAGCGCCGACTGCGCCAGGATGTTGCCGGCAGCCGTGGTCCAGCGGAATTCCTGCGTCGCCGGATTGAAGGGGACGGGAAGGAGCGATTCCCAGGCGCCCCAGTGAAGCACGCTGACCGAACAGGCGATCGAGACGCCGAGCAGGCCCACGACCAGACCGTAGAGACGCGCGGGTCGCGCGGCGCGGTCGATCAAGAGCCCGCAGAGGGCGCTGCCCGCCGCCAGACCCGCGAGGAAGACCGTGAGCATCGCGGAGAACGCATAAGTCGTGTTCTTCAGATATTCGAAGGCGAAGACGAGGCCGCGCGACCAGATGACCTGAGCGGCCATGGAAACCATGCCCGTCACCAGAGTGCCCAGAAGAACAAGAGAAGCGACCGGCTCCGCGCGGCGGTCTGCGCCAGGCAATCGCCCCGATTCCTCGCCTGTCGGGTCGATCTCTTTGCCGCGCGGCGCCCTTTCCGTCCAGAGCGAGAGCGCATAAGCCCCCAGGGCGGCAACGAGGTTCAAGAGCGCTGCCAGAGAATTCGTGCGCAGGACGCCGTAGGTGCCGAGCAGGTGAAAACCCGCCAGAAAGGCTCCGGCGACGGCTCCGGCGGTATTGACGGCGTAGAGGCCCCCCACTCGCCGACCCAGTCGAGAGCTCTGCTGAACCAGAGCCCTCGAAAGGACCGGGAGGGTCGCGCCCATCAGAGTCGTCGGAATCAGGAGAACCAGGAAGGCGGCGGTGAAGCGGCAGGCCGTGAGCTGTGCGAAGTTCTGTCCCCATCGCCCGTAGGCCCAGCCGTCAACCCGGTCCATCTGCTGGAGGGCAAGCGGCAAGAGGAGACCGACCGACGCCAGAACGGCTTCGAGAACGGCGTAGAAGCGCAGCGGGAAGCGCAAGCGATCGCTCGCGCGCCCCAGGAGGAAGGAGCCCAGGGCGAGCCCCGCCATGAAAGCCGAGAGCACAGCCGTCACGGCATAGAGGCCCGAACCGAAGACGTAGATGAGCTGCCGCGTCCAGACGATTTCATAGATGAGGCCCGCGGCCCCCGACGCGAAGAAGAGAGGGTAAGCGAGCAGCGAGAGCTTCCCAGACCTCACGAGCCGCTCTTGCAACGACACTAGATCCCTCCAGTGAGAGGCATCGTCACGAGTGAGTCAAGTTCTCTTGCCGGCGCGGAGCGAGCTGCGTCGGCGGATTCTGCCGACAACCCGCCCCGTCGTCGGGCCCGCGGCTTTCGGCCGCGGCGTTCGCTTCGCGAACAGGCGGCCGAGAGAGTTCAAACCAGGCCTGGACGGTGGCGTCTCGACCTCGTGGCAAGTACTGGGAACCGTCGCTCTGTCGCGAAGGCGCAGTCGCAGCGAGGCGATTGGAAGTCTTTGGTGGTTCGCCTTCGCTCACGGCCTCCTCCGCGAGGCGGTCCCGCCGCCGGGTCTGCAGCTCGGCAAGACGGTGTGCAGTCCGGAGGCGACGGCGTTGCCCGGCGGCGGCACTGTTCGAGGGCACGCGCCAAGCTCTCGACCAAACGATGCGGCCTCTGTGCCCTCGGACCGTAGCGGCGGCCAGGTGCTCTTCAGCGCGGCCGGGCCGCCGCGTGCCGCCAAGGGCAATGCCGGCGTCTCCGGGCGGATTGTTCGAGATGAGATACCGACCGGACTTGCCATCTATCAATTCCCTCGTAGGTTTGAAGCGGAGTTTCGAAAGCGGCACCGACGGTCAGCCGCGGTAGAGCATCGCGAGAAGCGTGCCCAGTGCGAGCAAGGAGAGAACCGCCCCGGCGTAGAGGGAAACGGGACGGTAGCGGAAGATGACGTGGTGCGATCCGGCCGGGAGCGCGACCGCGCGCAGATAGCCGTCGGCAGAGAGGATCGGGGCCGGGCGTCCGTCAACGGAGGCCTTCCACCCCGGGTAATCGAGATCCGCAAGGACGAGAATGCCGGCCGCGCCCGAGTTGATGTCCGCGGCAACCCGTTCGGGAAGATCTTCGGCGATCCGGGCGATAACGAAAGAACGCTTCCCCCCGGGCACCGGACGAGGATCGGGCTCCCGGTCGAGAAGGACCTCACGCGACCAATCGAACTCGCCCCGCGCCGCCCTGGCCCAGGCGCGCGCCGGATCCGCTTCGATGTGGTACCCCGGGACGAAGGAGAGCCTCGAGCGATAGGGATTCAGAGGCGCGCGCGAGAATTCGCCGACCTGGCGAAGGCCCAGGTTCGCCGGGAGAAACGGGGACCAGAGCACGCGTCCGCCCGCGGCTCCGGCCGCGCCCACGGGGTCTCCCGCGTCAATCGAGGCGGTGATCCTCTCCTGTGCCTGTGTGGGAAGCGCGGACGCTGTCCGAACGGTGGCCACGCCCGAAAGCAGGTTCGTGTACCCCAGGAGCGCTTCGCGCTGGCGCCGCAGCGTCGCGGCGTCGAAACGCGCGTCGCGCAGGACCCAGGCGGCCAGTTCCAGCGGCGGCGGAGTCAGAACGCGCCCGGCCACGCGCGCCAGGAACGGAATTGATTCGGGGACTCGGCGGATTTCCGATTCGGGGGCGTAACGGAACCCCGGACGCGCGGCGATGAGCAGCGAGGCAGTCAGAGCGAGCGCCGCGACCGCTTCGAGAAGAGCCCCGCGCGCGCCGAATGCCGCGAAAGCGGGGGGAGTCTGTCCAGCCCGGACGGTCGCGAGCCACACCAGGGCCGACAGGCCGATCCCTTCCGCCAGGCGCACGGGAAGCGGCTGACGGGAGAAGAGAAGCGACAATCCGCCGAGCCCGATTCCAGCCAGCATCAGGGCGCGCCTCCTGCCGGGAGCGAACCGGAGGGAGTCCGCTCCAATACCCGCCAGCATCGGGAGAGCGAAGAAAGTCCAGGCGAGGGACTTGGCCGGATACCGGATACGATCCAGAAGAGGCAGTGACCGGAGCCACGGGCCCGGAGGCGCCGCCATGGCGAGGAGAATACCCGCCACCGCAACGACGCCGAGCAGGAGGGCGAGCCGGCGCCGCTGCCCTTCCACAAAGGCCGCGGCCGCCGCGCACAGCATGAGGGGTCCGGCGTAGAGAGAAGACAGGTATTCGTTGCCGCTCGACTCGATCGAGAAGCCGAGCGCTGAAGAGATGCCGAATAATCCGACGGAGCCCCGCTCCCGTTCCGAAGCAGGGAGCGGGACCCGACGCTGCGACCGCAAACCTAGCTCCATCATCGGGACGAGAGTCATTCCCGCGAGCGCCAGCCCGAGCCCCGCGGCCCCGGCCAGGCGGAGGAGCCGCTCCGGGCTGCCCGCCAGCGCCTGCAGCCCGACCACGGCCGCCAGCGCGACCCGTGAGGCCCTCGACCGGAGACCCGACCGGGCCGACAGCGCAATCCAGGGCAGATAGGCCCAGGCGCCGAAGTGGTTCCAGTACGCCGACAGCGACGCCGCGAACCCGCAGGCGCCGTAGGCCGCGGCCCCGAGAAGCGCTCCCGCATCCGAAACGGCCTCGTTTTTCAGGAAGCGCCACGCGCCCGAGATCCCGACCGCGTAGTGCAGCAGGAGGAAGAGTCCCGCGGCGAGCGCCGCCGAAGGAAGAAGGAAGAGCAGGCCAGGCGGATAGAAAACGCCGGACTGCCCGTTAGCCAGCCATGGCTCTCCGAGCCCCGAGAGAGGGTTCCAGAGAGGGAGCCGGCCTGAAGCGATCCGATCCGCCGTGTAGAGCTTGACCGGGAAAAAGAAGTCGCCCTGGTCGCGAAAGGAGGGAGCCTGCCTCTGAAAGAGAGCCGGGGACAGCCACAGAAGCGCCGGAACGAGCGCCGCGGCTCCCAGAACCACCGAAAGCACCGAGCGGCGCGCGACCACGCAGCTATTGTAGTGCGCCAAAAAAAACGGCCCCGATTTCTCGGGACCGTTTCGAGAGCGACCGGGTTTCGGAGGTCAGTTCTGGGCGCCTTCCGGCCACTGAATGAAAGAGCCGTTGGCGTAGGCGATGTCGTCGTTGAAGTCGTGCGTGGTGCCGCAGACGAGTGCTCCGTTGGTGGCCCCGTCGCGACCCAGCGATTCGAGTCTGTACTGATCCGCTGTTGCCGGGGTCGCGTAAGTGAAGAAATGACCCCATCCGTCCGTATACGGGACACGCGCGATGTAGCTCGGCTGCAGGCGAGCGAAGGAATTGGTGGCCAGCGTCACATTGGCGTCGGCTGTGTACTGACCCTGGTCGCAGGCCGCCGGCGGGTAGACGTTGTAGTCCACCGCGTAGGACTCGACGGCCGTGGCGATGGACCTAATGTCCGCCATGCTCTTCTTCTGCCTGCCGCGCTGGACCGCTGCCAACAGGTTCGGAATCGCGATCGCCGCCAGGATGCCGATAATCGCGATAACGATCAGCAACTCGATCAGGGTGAATCCGGACTCCCGCTTCTTCATTCTTAGTCCTCCTAGTTCTTCAGGGCCGTTATTCGTCTGGCACCACCAGACGCAAGGAAGAAGCCAGATTCCGAATTAAACTAACCAGCGCCCTTTCAATGAGTTAGGGTCAACGGGTCAAAATCTGACTGACAAAACAAGTCACTTTTGGGCTTCGGCTCGTGACGTTTTGTTGTCTCCATGAAAAGCGAATTCCAATAGCAGCTCTCGATAAAGATTCACCCCATCGACGTAGTCTCGCAGATAAATCCGCTCGTCGTTCCGGTGCCGCCGCGCCGAGTCCGTAATGTTCACAGGCACCGGCGAATACCCATAGGCCGCGATCCCTCTCTGGCGGAAGTAGATCGACGTCGTTGTTCCGCCGAACGTCGGGACCGGTCCGAAGGGTACGCCGGGATAGCGGGCCTCGGTAACCCGCTGGATCAGGCCGAGAACGGGAACGATCTGTCCCGAGGATGTCCGGTAAGGACTGGCGCTCGTGGCGCCGGTCGAGTATCGCTCGATGACGCGAATCCCGGATCGGGCGGCGTCCGACTCGATCGGCTCAAGAAAGGGGTCCGGCGAGATCCCGGGAGGTGTGGAGATGACCGCATAGGCGCGAAAGCTGTTCCGGGCATCCGGGGGATAGGGCTGTGGCCCGAACCACTTGATCCGAGCCTCCAGAAAACAGCCGTACCGGTCGGGCAGAATCGCCAGCTCGCCGGGATTTCGCCGCACACGGTCGAGATGACGCAGCGGATCGGTCAGCGGGTGTCCCAGGTGGTTGGCCAGCATGTCGAATCCGCGAACGACATCGGGGAGAGGTTCGACAGCGTTGGAGTGAATCTTCTGCCACTTGCGGGCGAGGTCCCTGATCGCCAGAGCCGCCGGCGCCTCGAACTCGATGAGCCCGTAACCCGCCTGGACCGTCTCGATGCCCCAGAACCGGACGTCCCGGAGGATCATCTCGTTCGTGCCGCCTTCGTTCAGGACCACGGCGATCCCATCGAACCATTCGGGCCGCTGCTCGAGGAGCCACCGCGATCCCCACCGCTGCCCCCTCTCTTCGTCGGCCTCCGCCAGAAAGAGGACGTCGGAAGAGGGCACGATCCCATGCTCCTTCAGGTTCCGCATGGCGAGAGCTTCCGCAAGTCCGAGGGATTTCATGTCGTAGGCGCCACGGCCGTAGAGATAGCCCAACTTGATTTTTCCCTCGAAGGGGCGCGACTCTTTCCAGAGGCTCGGGAATGCACCCACGACGTCAATGTGGTTCAAGAGCAGGAGCGCACCCTTCCGGCTCCTGCCCGGAAGACGCGCCAGCAGGTTGCAGCGTTTCGGCGCCGGGCAGACCATTTCGTTTTCGATGCCGGAGCAATCGAAGAAACGCCGCAGGAATTTCGCCCCCTCTTCCTCGCCCGTCTCATCTGTCGTGTCCAGCTGCACATAGTCCCGCAGGAGACGCACGGGCTCTGAGCGGAGCCATTCCGCGGGCGGGCGCGTCGCATCGGCTTCCAGGCTTGACTTCTGTCTCCGGCTCTTCCCCTTGCGGCATCCGCCCGGGAAGATGAGGACAACGAGTACGAGGGCCAACCCGACGAGCCGGCGACCCCTCATGCCCCTTCACTCCTCTTGTGGCGGAGGAGAAGCACCGCGGCGAGCACGAAGAGAGCCGGCCCCCAGCGGGAGACCGATAACCCGGGCACGAGCTCCGTCCATTCGATCGCGTGCCGGCCGGCCGGCACGCGAACAGCCGAGAAGGCGAGCTGCGCCGGAGAGTCCTCAACCGGCCGGCCGTCCAGGAGGATGGCCCGATAGTTCCAGAAACCCCGCAAAACGAAGAGCCATGTGGGATCGGACGCTTCGGCTTCGATCCGCAGCCTTTCGGGACTCTTCTCGAGAATCCCAAGGCGTCCGGGACGAGCGGTCCGGAGTCCCGTCGCTCCAGACTCGATCACGATCTGGCCTGCCGTCAGGGTCGGTAGCGCCTTCAAGGCCGCGACCGCCTTCTCCTCCTCCCGCCAGCTCGTCAGGAGCCGCATCTCCGGATACGCCTTCTCGTGCTCGTCCCAGTCCATCAATCCGTCCGCCCGCACGAAATGATAACCGGGCAACGGCTCCTGATCCCGGAAACGAGTCTCCCAGCGCAGCGCGAGAGCTCCGAAGAACGGTTGAGAATCGCGGAACCCGGCCGCCGCCACGGAAAGACGGCGCAGGCTCTGCAGGCGCGAGAGATCTCCGGCATCGAAGTCTGTGTTGAAGACCATTCCACGCTGCCAGAGAGCCGAGGTGTACTGACTCCAGCTGCGCCGGGGAAACTCGAGGAACCCCGGGTCATTCCGCCCCTGGGTCTGCTCGAGGCGGGAGGCAGGTCGGTAACCGTAGACTCCCATCGTCTTGTAGGCCCCGTGCGGGTCCATCCGATCCAGAAACCTCACGAAAGGAGTCCTCCCGAAGAGCGTCTCCTCCGAGAAAGCCCGTGCAATCCTTCTGTTGGCAGCGATGGGCACGAGTGTCAAGAGCGCCAGGCCCACGGCCGGACCCGCGCGAGGCAGGACACGCAGCGCCTCCAGCGCGAGGAGCGTCGCCATCCAGAAAAGGCCGCCCTCCGCCAAGCCGATGGCCAGCTCTTGCCCCGCCAGGAGCGCCTGACCGGGAGGGTCCCCGAGCGCGCGCAGGGCGATCCCGCCGACGCGTGCGGGCCAGAGCCAGGCGGCCCCGGCGAAGAGACAGAGGGTCGCGGCAGCCAGGAGCAGGCCCCGAGTCCGCGGCGGTGCCTGCCGGAAATCGTCGAAGGCAAGACCGGCGAGAAGCGCGAGCGCCAGAACGAGACCGACGGCAAACTTCTCGGGATTGCGCAACGGGAGCGGGGAGGCGATCCTGCCCCACCGCTCGGGAAGAAGGCTCGGGATGACGCAGACCGCCAGCGCCGCCAGCGTGAGGACGCGTCCGAACCGGGCTCCCAGGGCGCGCTTCCCCCGGAGAGCCAGCGCGCCGATCAGCGCGAAGGCGCCAGTATAGAGGGTCGCGAACAGGCCTTCCGCCCTCTGACGGAAGATCGCGCGAGCAAAGACCTGCTGGACATCCAGCGCGGACGTCCGGCCGAAAGGGTAAGGAACGACGAGCTCCAGAAGCCGAAACGGAGAGATCGAGTAGAGGAGGGAATCTTCCAGCTTCAGCCCGACGACCGCTCGTCCCGTCTCCGGGATCCAGAGCGCGGTCGCGACGATTTGCGGAGCCGCCGCGAACACGGCGAGCAACACGGCCCCAGCCAACAGGAGAAGTTCCCGAGGACGGCGGGCCGGCTCACTCTCGCACAAGATCCAGAGGCCGCCGCAGGCAATCGCCGTCGCGATGGAAAAGACGTCTGCGGCCAGCATGTCCAGCGCCAGGAGCACGGAAAGGAGAAGGAGCTTGCGCGGCGCCGAAATGGAGGGCCGGGCGGTTGCCCAGACGATCCACGGAAGAAGAGCCAGACCCGGCAGCATGTGCGGAAAGAAGACGTCGGAAACCGCGATGCCGGAAAACGCATAGGTCACGGCTCCGACCCACGCGCCCGACCGCGAGGCGCCGAGGCGGCGCAGAAGGACGAGAACGCCGAGTCCTGCCAGCGCCCAGTGGAGCACGGGAAAGATGCGCATGGCGAGTGGAAAAGGGACCAAAGCTAGAAGCGGCCGGAGGGGATAGAGAGCACCGGATTGGGGGTTGGGCAGGAGCGGACGCCCGCCGGAGATCTCCGGCATCCAGACCGGCAGGCGCCCCCGCGCATAGGCGTCGTGCACGGCCGATTCCATCGGCAGGTTGTAAGCGAGCAGGTCCCGGCCGCCGAAGTTACGGTGAAAGAAAAGCGGATCGGAGTAGCATGCGCCGATCAAGAGCACGAGGAGCGCGCCCGGGAGCGCGCGGCGAATCATCGCTTACTGCCTTTGCCGCCGCGCGCCACGATCGCGGCCGCGGCGATCGCGAACAGGACCGGCCCCCAGCGTGAGACGGAACCTCCCGGCACCTCCTCTGTCCAGTCGATCGTGTGGCGGCCGGCAGGCACACGAACGGCGGAAAAGGCGAGCTGGGCCGGCACGTCTTCCGTCGGGTTGCCGTCCACCAGAACAGTCCGGTGGTTCCAGTAGGCGCGCAGCACGAAGAGCCAGGTCGCATCCGGCGATTCGACCGCGACGCGGAGCCGCTCGGGCGTCTTTTCCAGGAAGCGCAGACTCCCGGGGCGCGCCGTTGCCGACTCTCGGGCTCCGGACTCGATCACGACCTCTCCCTGGCCGAGGAGCCCAAGGCTATTCAACGCCGGGAGCGCGCCAGGTTCCTCGCGCCATCTCTCGACAAGTCGCACGTCCGGAAAGGCCGAGTCGTGCTCGTCCCAATCCACGAACGCATCGCCGCGGATCCGGTGATATCCGGCCAGCGGCGCCTGGTCGCGCATTCGGATTCCCCACTTGAGCGCCAGCGACCCGAAGAAGGCCTGGGAATCGCGGTAGCCGGCCGCGACATAAGAGAGGCGACGGAGGCTGTCCAGGCGAGAGAGGTCTCCCGAGTCCAGGTCACCGTTGAAGACGGTCCCGCGATCCCAGAGAGCGTGCGTGTAGAAGAGCCAGGAGCGGCGCGCGAACGCGGCGCCGGTGACGTCCATGAGCGTATCCGTCTCCGGCAAAGCCGTCCGTGTCGAGTATCCGGATTCATCGAGCGTCCGGTAGTCCTGCCGCGGGTCGGCATGCCAGAGGAACCGGTCGAGCGGAGAGGGCGCGAAGAGTTGCTGCTCCGGAAGCGTCACAGCGATCCTGCGATTGGCGGCGATCGGAACGAGCGTCAGAATCGCCAGACACGCCAGGAGAGATTGCCGCGTTCCGTGGGGGAGCGCGTCGAGCGCGACGACCGTCGCGATCCAGAGGAGTCCCGCCTCGGCGAGCGCGCCGGGAAGCAGGCGCCCGGCCGTCACGGCCAGCCCCGCCTCCGCTCCGATCACGCGCACGGCCAGCCGCCCGCTCGGCCCGGGAAGGAGGGCCGCGACCCCTCCGAGCACCGCCAGCACCACACCCGCCCACAGCGGCCAGCTCCTCTTCCGACCCCGACGGAACGCATCGAAGGCGAGCCCCGCGAGAATGGCCAACCCGAGCGAGAGCGACACCGCGAACTTTTCCGGATACCGGAGAGGGATCGGAGAATGCAGTACCGCGAAAGCCCCGGCGTAAAGACCCGAAAAATATCCGAGCTGCCTGTAATGGAAGAGGGGCCAGCCCCACGTCTGGGCCCGGTCGAGCTCCCAGGTGGTTCCAAAGGGAAACGGGACGATCAGTTCCAGCAGGCGGAAGGGAGAGACCGAGAAGAGAACGGCTTCGTTCAACCGCATCCCGAGCACGGCACGATTCGTCTCGGGTATCCAGAGAGCCGACGCCAGGATTTGCGGAGCGGCCGCGAGCGACGCCAGGCCGAGCGCGGCCGCAAGGCGGATGAACCTCGCGCCTCGTTGCCGCGGTTCGGTGTCCAGAAGGATCCAGAGGAGCGAGCCGAGCAGGGCAAGAGCCACCGTGAAGACGTCGCCCGCCAGGATGATCGCTGTCCAGAAGAAAGAAAGCACCAGGGCGCCGCGGGACATGTTTCTGGCCGGGCGAGCGATCCCCCAGACGATCCAGGGCAGGAGCGCCATTCCAGGATGACTGTTTGGATAGAAAACATACGAGACCGAGGCACCCGAGAAGACGTAGGTCACCGCTCCGACCCAGGCCCCCGGCGGCGAAACCCCGAGAACTCGCAGCAGGAGGATGATTCCAATGCCGGCGCCGGCCCAGTGCAGGACCGGGAAGAGCCGTATCGCAAACGGAAAGGAGAACCTGGACAGAAGCGGGCGGATGGGATAGAGCGCGCCGACATTCGGGTTGGCCAGGAGCGGGCGGCCTCCCGAGATCTCGGAGATCCAGACGGGAAGGCGGCCGCGGGCGTAGGCGTCGTGAATGGCCTTCTCCAGAGGATAGTGGTAGCCCATGGGGTCCCGGCCGCCGAAGTTGCGGCGCGCGAAGACCGGATCGGAATAGACGGCAACGACGAGGAGCACGAAGAGCCCGGCCAGCCAGAGGGTCTTCGCGCGCTCACGCGCGGGGAGAATCGGAGAGCTCAAGGTCTCGCGGGATCGCTCATGAGTAAGGAATTGACGATTGCCGATTGACGATTGGTGCCCTGATCTCATCAATCATCAAGCTTCTTCAATCATCACCTAAACTAAAGTCCTGAGTTACAAGTTCGCGAACAAATTCTTCCTGTCATCCCGAGCGAAGCGAGGGATCTGCTCTCGTGACGTTGAAGCCCGTGTGGAGCAGATCCTTCGTGGCTTCGCTCCTCAGGATGACAGGCAATGCCGCGCCGCTCACAGGGTTCTTCAGCGAATCTCTGACTCAGGACACTAGGATAAGTCATCGAAAGAAAGAAGAACAACCGATTGCACCTTGCAAGGGCGGCCGCGCTCTTCGCGGTCGCCCTCGCGTGCGCCGCACGGCTGTGGCTGCTCGTGGCGAGGCCGCTCTGCTATCTGCTCGAAAAACCGTTCGTTGCGGTGGCCGAGAGCCTCGGCCTTCCCGACAGCGTGGCGCGGCTCCTCCCGTTTCTCGCTCTGCTCCTCCTATTTGCCGTCGCGCGGAGTCTGCCGCGGGGAGAGCCGCGCCGGCGTTTCCTCCTGCTCGCGGCTTCTTCGCCGTTTCTCCTTCTCTACGCCGCGGAAGCCAGGGCGTACGCTCTCGTCGCCCTTCTTGGTCTCGTCTTGTTTCTTCTGACCGTGCAGGACGCTCCGGGACTTCGCCGGATCACGCTGATCGCGCTCGCGACCGCCCTTCTTCTCTGGATCCACTACCTGGCGATCTTCCTCGTCGCTTCCCTTCTGGTCGTGACCGTCATCCAAGAGCGGTGGCGGTCCGCGCTCGCGATCGGTGTTGGAGCAGCGCTTTTCCTGCCGTGGCTGCCCGTGCTCCTCGCCCAGCCGGACGCGGCCACGGCCTGGATCCGGGAACCGGTGGGGCTCTCGGCCGTCGGGTTCCTCGCCGCTCTGGGCGGCGGCATCCGGGTGCCCGACCCGCTGGGCCGGCCGCTCCCGGAGCCGCTCTTCCTTCTCGCGTGCGCGGCCGGGATCGCGCTCCTTGTTTCCGTCCTCCTCCTCCGGACCCGGCAACCGCAGGCGCGGGCGGGACGCGCCGTCGTCCTGCTGACGCTCACCGGTATCCTCGCCGCCTCCTTCTGGCGCCCCGTCGCCTTCTCCGGGCGCAGCGAGATGGTGGTCCTCCCGATCTGGCTCTGGCTCCTGGCCCGGTCAAGCGAGGAGTCGCTCGCGGTGCGTCGAGGCCTGGGCGCCGCCGCTGCCGTCGCCGCGGTGTCGAGTCTGCTGCTCTTTTCCTCGCCACGGCCGGTTCGCCCCTACGCCGCCCTCGTCGCGCGGGTCGAAGCCGAGGCTCACGACGGGGACCTGGTCGTTGCGACAGCAAACCTCTACCTGCCGGCGCGCCTCGCCCAGGACCGCGGCCGGCTTGCCGCGGATCTCCATGCGCTCCCGGCGGACCTCGCCGATCATCCCGGCTGGTTTCTCTCGCGCTCTCCTTCGCAAGCCGATTACCGGCAGCTCGCCCAGGACCTCGCGCGGGTCAAGCCGGATCGCAGCGTGTTTCTCCTGCTCGATCCGGCCTTCTGGACTCCGAACCTCCAGCAGATTCTCGCCGCTCGCGGCCCCCTCCGCCCCCTGGCTCGGTTCCCGGACGCCATGGGGTTCGTCTCGCCCGGTCGCCACTCGGGCGGCGGCTGAACCAGCTGAGTTAGGGCGTTTTGCGGGCGATGGCGAGAAGCGACATGCCGGTCGGCGGGGGGTTCTGCTCCTCGCGGCGCAGGAGGGGGAAGAAGAGCTTGAAGGCCTGCAGCTGCGAACGCGGCAGGACGCTGCGGCGCAGGATCCGTCCGTTCACGAACCAGCCGAGGATCCCGACACGGTTGACGAATCGGATGTCCTCGAGAGCGAAGCCCGCCTGGCCGAGTTTCTCCTGCAGCTCCTCTTTTTCGTAGCGCCGGAAATGGCGCAGGTGCTGGTCGAGCGTGCCGTAGAGCCAGGAGAGCGCAGGCACGAGGAGAACGAGCCGTCCGCCCGGCTGCAGGAGGGCCAGCATGTCCGAGAGCGTCGCGCGGTCATCCTCGATGTGCTCAAGCACGTTGCAGCAGACGACCGTGTCGATCGAGAGGGCGCGAATCTCCTCGCGCTCGGAGGCCGTGAGCGGGAAACGGTAGGACGCGACGCGCACGATCGGATTATCGCGGAAGGTGCCCTTGAGATACTCGACGGCGACCGGGTCCACGTCCGACGCGACCACCAGCTCCCGGGCGGGGCCGCCGGGATCGTCTTCGATCAGGTGGTGTGTCAGGTTTCCGAACCCGGCGCCGATCTCCAGGACGCGGCGGCCGAGCGCGGGCGCGAACCTTCCGACCAGCCAGCGGTTATAGGGCTCGAGTTTCGCCAGGCGCGCCAGGGTGACGTGGCCGACATTGCCGGATTCCTCCGCCTCGCGGAACCGGTGCTTGATGATCGTCCCCAGCGCCGATAACGCGTCCTTCCATCCGATTTTCTTTCCCTCGTCGTAGGTGCGGCCGTAGTAGGAAATCGGCACTTCGTAGATGCGGTAGCCGCGCCGGGCCACCTTGGCCGTGATCTCGGGCTCGATGCCGAAGCGCCGCGACTCGATGGTCATGGACTGCACCACCTCGCGGCGAAACATCTTGTAGCAGGTCTCCATGTCGGTCAGATTCAGGTTCGTCGCCATGTTGGAGGCGAGCGTCAGGAAGCGGTTGCCGACGGTGTGCCAGAAGTAGAGGACGCGGCGCTCACCTCCGCCGAGGAAGCGCGAGCCGTACACGACGTCCGCGTGCCCTTCCTCGATCGGCCGCAGGAGCTTGACGTATTCGCGCGGGTCGTACTCGAGGTCCGCGTCCTGAATCACGACGACGTCCCCGGCGGCGTAACGGAATCCGACGGAAACCGCCGCGCCCTTGCCCTGATTCTGAGGCTGAAGAAAGACACGCACCCCGTCCTTCCCGTCCATTCCGCGCAGGATCTCCCGCGTGCCGTCGGTCGAGCCGTCGTCCACGATCAGGATCTCCTTCTCGAGGGGGACCGCCTGCACCTGGCGGACGATCTCGCGGACTGTCTTGGCCTCGTTGTAAACGGGCATCACGACCGACAGCTTCAACGGGTTCTCCCTTCAGCGCGTATTATTCCCGATCCCTCAACTCGAAGAGCTCGATCGAGTAGCCGACGCGGCCCGCCGGCCGGCCGCGTGCCGCGATCTCGGTCAGCAGCCACTCCAGCGCTGCCGCGGCCTCCCGCGTCCCCTGGGAGCGCAGGAACTGCCGCCCCTCGGCCAGGTAGAACTCGGAGACGGCGACGAGTCCTCCGCGGACGGACGGCCGCTGCAGGAAATCCGGCACGCCCATGCGGAAGCCGACGTCGTCCCCCCCGAAATAGGCCACTGTCGGATCGGCAACGCCCCTGCGCCGGACCTCCGCCGCGAGCCGCTTCAAGTCGAGACCCCAGTCCACGTTCGAGTCGGACAGGATCCTCCGCCCCCGGTCGGGCCCGCCCGCGAGCGGGTTGAAGTAGGACAGCTCGTGCGGATGGATGAGTGCGATTTCCGCGGCCGAGACCAGGGGCAGCGCCGCGAGGAGCCAGACGGGCGCGTGGCCGCGCGCTCTCCGGCCCGCGCGCGCGAAGAGACCCGCCCCGGCGAGCGCGAGGAAGGGATAGACCGGCAGCATGTGCCGGATTCCAATGTTGTAACTCGTGCCGATCGAGGCGAGGAAGAGAACGCCGACCGGAAGGAGCAGAAGCGGGGCTTCGGCGCGGGACTCCGGGTCCCGCGCCAGCGCGTAGAGAGCGAGCGCCGTGACCGCGAGGAAAGCGAGCGTGCTCTTGGCGAGAAACGCGGCGAAGAAGTAGAAGGGGAAACCGGCCACGGAGACCTTCCCGAACAGGAAGTTGACTCCCCCGCCCTGCGCGTTCTGCCGCGCGACGGAAGCCAACCCTCCCAGGTAGTGCCCCAGGGGCGGAGAGATTCGAGCGATCTCCTCGATCACGCGGGAGAGACCCGGAGCGCCGCGCGAGGCGACCATTTCGTGGATGATCTCCCGCTGATCCGCGAGGTCCATGCGCGACGTCACGATCGCGTAGACGCCGAGAAGCAGGGCGAACGCTCCGGCGGCGACGAGGCCGAGCCGGCCGAGCATATGGCCGATCGCGGCTCCCGGCCGGTCTTCCTTGCGAGCCGCCAGAAGTCCCTGAAGAAGGAAAATCGGCAGGAGATAGACGGCCGAGAACTTTGTCAGGAGGGCCAGGCCGAGCGCGACGGCCGCCGCCGCGAAGTTTGCGGCCGAGGGCCCGGCCTTACGGAGATTTTCCCACGCGATCACGGCGAGAAGAAACGTCAGGGCGGCGCCGAGATCCGTGTGCACGACACCCGCGTGGGCCACGAGGTTCGGATCGAAAACCAGCAGAGACACCGCCAGCAGAGCGGCGCCGTCCCCGTAGCGGTTCCTCGCCCAGAGGAAGACCGTGGCGAGGAGCAGCGCCAGAAGGAGGAGGAACGGGGCACGCGCCGTCGCGATGATCGCGTCGGGCGGGACCGGTCCATGAAAGAAGAACTCGCGACCCCAATGTCTTCAGGGCGAGACCGGCGAGCATCTTCATCAGCGGCGGATGCTCGATGTTTACGATCGCGTTGCGGGCAAAGACGTCGAAGTAACCTGACAGGATGTGGACCGGCTCGTCGGCGGAGAGCGAATCTCCGCGCGTGTGGTCGCGGACGAGAAAGACCGACAGGGCCGTCGCGGCGACCGCCGCCAGTGCGATCGCTCGCCGATCAGCCCGCATCCGAAAATGACTCACGAGGAAATGGTAAGTCCTTAGTCCTTGGTCCTTAGTCCTTAGTCGCCCGACCATGGACTACGGACCAGGGACTAAGGACTCCCGTCACTCCGCCGCCGCCGCTCGAGCGTGTGGCGGACGAGCGCGGCCAGGGCCGAGAGCCCGTCCCACAGCCGGATCTTCTTTCCCTCCGCCCGCGAGCGCCCAAAATAGGAGACCGGGACCTCGAAGATCCGAAACCCGCCTCGCGCCACCTTGACCGTGAATTCGGCATCCACGCCGAAGCGCTTCGAGACCAGGCCGAGCGACGGAACCACGCGGCGGTGGAAAGCCTTGTAGCAAGTGGCCATGTCGGTCAGGTTCAGGTTGGTGAAAAGGTTGGAGATGAACGTCAGCAGGCGGTTTCCCGCCGTGTGCCAGAAGAACTGCACGCGGTTCTCTGGGCCCCCCCGGAAGCGCGAGCCGTACACAACGTCGGCGCGGCCGGCCTCAATCGGTTTGAGGAGCGTCGGATACTCGGCCGGATCGTACTCGAGGTCCGCGTCCTGGATCAGCAGAATGTCGCCGCGCGCTTCTCCGATCGCCGTCGAGACCGCCCGCCCCTTGCCCATGTTGCGCGGATGAAGAATGACCCGCACGCCGTCGCGCCCATCCCATTTCGCGAGGATCTCGCGCGTACCGTCCACCGAGCCGTCGTCCACGACCAGGATCTCCTTCTCGATCGGCACGGCAGAGATCATCCGGAGCACCTCCGCGATCGTGCGCGCCTCGTTGTACGCGGGGATCAGGACAGAGAGTTTCACTGTTGCATAGATGATAACCGGCGGAACGCTGCTCTCCCCTCCTCATGTCATTGCTTAGAAAGCGACTGGGCCTCAGACCCCCTTCTTGTCATTCTGAGGAGGGAAGCGACGAAGAATCTGCTCTGCTCAAATCAGCGGATCATGACCAGGGGCAGATCCTTCGCTTCGCTCAGACCCTGCCCCGAGACGGAGGGCATCACTTGAACGGACGAGAGCAGATCCTTCGCTTCGCTCAGGATGACAGCGGGGGAAACGAGGGGATGACAGAGGAGTCTCCGCTCCTCAGGATGACAGCGGAGTGCGCAGTCCTGGCTGAGAGCTGAAAGCTGACAGCCGAAAGCTCATAATTCCTTCGATGCGATTGCGGCGACTCGTCTTCTTCCTCGGCCTCGCCGCCGCGCTCGCAATCGGCATCGGACTGCGCCTCTCGACCCGCAAACAGCTCACCGCGGGAAGCCGCGCGCGTGGCCTGACATCAGATGACAACTATCACCTGCGCCGCGCGCGTTTCGCGGCGGCGCATTACCCGCGCTCGATCATCTTCGATCCGCTGATGAACTTCCCGCGGGGAGGTGTCGCCATCTGGCCGCCGCTCTTCGACGTGGCTCTGGCGACTCCGGCCCGGCTGCTGCATGGCGCGGGGGCTTCACCCGAAGAAGTGGAGCGCGGGGCGCTCTGGGTCCCGGTCGCCTTCGCGGCCGGGGCGATTCTCCTGGCGGGTCTTCTCGGAAGGCTCGCAGCCGGGCGAGCCGCCGGCGTCGCGCTCGCTCTCTTCGTGGCGATCTCGCCGGGCCATATCCTGTGGACCCAGTACGGGCACACCGACCAGCACGTGGCGGAGTCGTTCTTCGGACTGCTGGTGCTCTGGCTCTACCTGAGAAGCCGGGATGTTCTCCCCCTCTCACCGCGGGAGAGGGACGGGGTGAGGGGTCAGCTCTTCGCCGAACTGCTGGCCGGTGTTGCGCTGGCGCTGGCGGTGCTGGCGTGGCAGGGAGCGATCTTCTGGGGAGCGATCATCGCGCTTGCGCTCTTTCTCGAGGCGATCGCCACGCGGGAGAGCGTCCTCCGGCCGGCGCTCCTCGTCCTGGGGGCCGCGGCGCTCGTGACGGCGCCCGCCACCGCGCTCTGGCTCGGCGGCGCGCGCCCTCCGCTGACGTACATCTCCTTCGGGTTTTTCCAGCCCCTCTTCCTTGCGGCGCTCGCGGGAGGGACGGTGCTCGCCGACACGATCCTGCGCGCGGCTCGCCGGCAGCTCGCCGGGCGGGAGATCGCCTGGCGGGCGGCCGCGATGGCGGCCACGG